>SXGU01476027.1_pt1 | contig 12968 bp, 12 predicted proteins | sample 3174531 | NCBI WGS metagenome assembly SXGU01 (sample SAMN11356863, study PRJNA531348) | freshwater metagenome | isolation source: freshwater sample F1-140 | place: China: Fuxian Lake, Yuxi | collected 2017-12-25 | reverse complement strand
GACATCCTGCTCTTTGCCGAGAACGTTCCGGTCGCATTGGAGAAGATTTGCGTTGCCTACCAGGATTCGGTCATATCGGAGGGAAGGCTTGCACATTCGGTAAAGAAAATCCTGAAGTACAAATACCGCGCGGGCCTGGACATGTATGCGCCGGTAAACCTGAAGAACCTGTACGCCGACCTCAATACGCCGGAAACGCAGGCGCTGCAATACCAACTCTATGAGAATGCAGTCACCGTGATCAAGAATGACGACGATGATCTGCCCATTCGCGACATGGCGTCGGAGAAGATTGCCTACGTCAAGATCGGGGACGACCGCAACGGCCCTTTCCTGTCGACTTTGCAGAAATATGCCGATGTGACCGAAATCGTAGAACCGAACCTGGACAGCCTCAAGGTCCGTTTGAAACCTTACAACCGTGTGATAGTGGGCTTCCACAAAGCCGATGGCGCCTGGAAAAACCACGATTTCAAGCCCGATGAACTCGCAAGGCTGGACACCATAACCAAGTATCACAACGTGACGCTGGACGTTTTTGCCAAGCCGTATTCGATGATCCAGATCAAGAATTACGCGCGCATCCGCTCCATCGTCATTTCCTACCAGAATACCGATGTTTCGCAGGTGGTTTCGGCCCAGATGATATTTGGTGCGGTGAGCGCCAAGGGCAAGCTGCCGGTCACGGTAAACCCGGTGTTCCCGGTCAATTTTGGGCTTGCCTCGGCCAAAATAAACCGCCTCGGTTTCACGGCACCCGAAAATGTCGGAATGAGCAGCGCCAAGCTCTCGCAGATCGATGTCCTGGCGGCCAAAGCGATCGCGCAGAAGATGACCCCGGGCATCCAGGTCCTGGTCGCGAGAAAGGGAAAGGTCATTTACCAGAAATCCTTCGGGCACCACACCTATGAAAATGGGACCAAGGTGCAGAATACGGATATGTACGACGTGGCCTCGCTGACCAAGATCGTTTCCACCTTGCCCAATGTGATGCAGATGTACGATTCGGGAAAGATCAACCTGGAAACGACGCTGGGGGAAATGTTGCCGGTCTTTGCCGATTCGGACAAGAAAAACATAGACCTCAAGGAATTGCTGACGCATTATGCACGCCTGCAGGCCTGGCTGCCATTTTACCAGTCGACCCTGGACAGCGCGAAGATGCCTTCGCCAAAATACTACCGCCAGGCCGCAGAACCCGGATTTACGACGCAGGTCTCCGAATGCCTTTACATCCGCGACGACTACCGCGACACGATCATGAAAAAGATCGCCCAAAGCAAGTTGCTTCCCAAGAAAGAGTACAAATACAGTGACTTCACCTTCATCATCCTCAAGGAATATCTGGAAAAGGCCACGGGCCGTACCCTGGACAGCCTGAGCTACGACAAGTTTTACAGGACGATGGGCATGACCGCCACGCATTACAATCCGTTGCGGAAATTTGACATGAGCCAGATTCCCCCAACCGAGGACGACCGCTATTTCAGGCATGAGGTGATCCAGGGTTATGTCCATGACATGGCGGCGGCGATGCAGGGCGGGATAGGGGGCCACGCAGGCGTGTTCTCGAATTCGATGGATGTCGCCAAGATCATGCAGATGTACCTTCAAAAGGGCAATTATGGCGGCGTGCAGTACTTCTCGCCGGAGACTTTCGATGTGTTCAATACATGCTGGTTCTGTGCGCAGGGCAACCGCCGCGGGCTCGGATTGGACAAGCCGCAGCTTCCCAAGCAGGCCGGACCTACGTGCAATTGCGTTTCGCCGGAGAGTTTCGGGCACACGGGCTTTACCGGTACCATGGCATGGGCCGATCCCAAGACCGAGATCGTCTATGTATTCCTTTCCAACAGGACGTTCCCGGGCGCCGAGGTCAACATGCTCTCCAAGGCCAACATCCGCGAGGATATCCAGAAGGCGATCCAGGATGCGATCATCAAGTAGCGCCGCACGTGGATTTTCGCTAAATTCGCAGTAAATCCCCCGGAATGAAAATCGCAATTGTCTGTTACCCTACATTCGGAGGGAGCGGCGTGGTCGCCACCGAACTTGGACTCGAACTCGCGCGCCGCGGCCACGAGATCCACTTTATCACTTACAGCCAGCCGGTCAGGCTCGCCCTGCTCAATCCCAACGTCCATTATCACGAGGTCAATGTACCCGAATACCCCCTTTTTCACTACCAACCGTATGAACTGGCGCTCTCGAGCAAACTGGTGGACACGGTCAAGGCCTACGGGATAGAGCTCCTGCACGTGCATTATGCGATTCCGCACGCCTACGCCGGCTATATGGCCAAGCAGATGCTGGCAGATGAAGGCATCTACATCCCGATGGTCACCACGCTCCACGGTACCGACATCACCTTGGTGGGCAACCATCCTTTTTACAAGCCGGCGGTGAGTTTCAGCATCAATAAATCGGATGTCGTGACCTCGGTCTCGCAGAACCTTAAGGAAGAAACCTACAAGCTCTTCAATATCGACAAGGAAATCCATGTGATCCCCAATTTCATCGAATTGGACAAAAATACCACCGACCCCAATATTCCGTGCCGGCGTTCCGTTATGGCTTTGGAGAATGAACGGATCATCACGCACATCAGCAATTTCAGGAAAGTCAAGCGGATCCCCGATGTGGTCAGGATATTTGAACGCATCAACCGCGAGATTCCCTCAAAACTGATGATGGTGGGTGATGGCCCCGAGAAGGAAAAAGCCGAGCAGATGTGCCGCGAAATGGGCCTGCAGAACAAGGTGATCTTCTTTGGGAACAGCCACGAGATCGATCGGATCCTGAGTTACAGCGATTTGTTCCTGCTGCCCTCGGAGACCGAGAGCTTCGGGCTTGCGGCACTTGAGGCGATGGCCTGGGGCGTTCCCGTGATCTCGAGCAATTCGGGCGGTTTGCCGGAGGTCAATTTCGATGGCATTTCGGGATACCTGAGCGATGTCGGCGATGTAGAAGCCATGGCGGCCAACGGCATCAAGGTCCTTAAAGACGACAGCATCCTACGGCAGTTCAAGAGCAACGCGCTCAACGTCGCCAAGCAGTTTGATATCCGTAACATCCTCCCGCTTTATGAAGATATTTACCAATTCGCATTAAGCAAGACGGTATGAAAAGATTGATCGTATTCATCGTGGCCGTGGCGGCCGCCTCGTGCAGCGCGCCAAAACCGGTGGCCGAGCGCCCACTTATTGAAATTCTCACACAGCAACAGGAGGGAGGGGCCACGATTCGATTTTATGAGATCCTTACCGAGGAAAAGGAAATCGTCATGTTGCGGTCGGATGTGAACCTGGCCGGAAAAATCGCGGCAGACGACATGAAACGCGCTAATTTCGTTATCCTGAACCTTGGCGAAAAACCTACGGCAGGTTATACGGCCGAGGTCACGGCGAGCGAGACGCCGGAAAGCATCGTCCTAAAGGTTTCCCAAAAATCGCCGACGGGCATGGTGGCCCAGGTGGTGAGCTTTCCGTATGCCGTTGTTCGGATCAATTCAAAGAAAAAAATCGATATCCAGGATTAATTCTGACCGATTTGACCATAAAAAAAGGCCACCGGTCGGTAGCCTCTATTTCAAAGTTCAATTTCCTAGAAGGTAAACCTGATCCCGAGCGCGATATCCGGTCCCCAATTGTCCTCGCGGAAGTCATCCCCAAAGTAAAGTTCAGGCCTGAAATCCAGGGAAAGTTGCAGCGGGATATCGAAGACATACTCGATCCCGATGTCACCGGCAACTAGCAGGAACGTTCCGCCGTCTTCGTCGTTATCACCCGGAAAATCATCATCGTCAAAATTGTAGGTCCCGAGTCCACCTCCAACGCCGGCATACCAGTTAAAGCCGCCTTCAATGTTCCAGACCCATTGGTACAGACCCACGACCTTGATGGCATCGTAATGTTTGCTGTCGCGCCAGCCCAGGTCCAGTTCCAAACGGTTATTGTCGCCCAACGCGCGTTGGTAGGATATTTCCCCGCCGAATCCGTCGTTGTCTCCCAGACGAAGCCCCAGTGCATTCTTGCGAATTTCCTGGGCTTGTGCCCCAAACGCCAATCCAATCAGCGCAATGGCAGTCAAAAGAATTCTTTTCATGGTTTCACTTGTTAGTTATCAGACAAAATTACCATTCGATATCTACACGGAGGCCCGGTTTTGTTAAAATTTAACAATTGCTTCCTTACGATCCCCCGTCGTGCGACCAAACTTCTATCTTTGTTGAAAACACTCTTATGGGGAACAGTTTCGGGGAAATTTTCAGGATCACGACTTTTGGCGAATCGCACGGCGTTGCCATCGGCGGAATCGTGGAAGGTTGCCCGCCGGGACTTGCCATCAGTGCGGAAGACATCCAGCGCGACCTCGACCGCCGCAGGCCCGGACAGAGCGACATTACCTCACAGCGCAGCGAAAAGGACCGCGTGCAACTGCTTTCGGGTGTATTTGAGGGCCGTAGCACGGGTGCGCCCATCGGTTTCACGATCCCGAATGACGATACCAAAAGCGCCGATTACGACCATCTTCGCGACGCTTTCAGGCCAGGCCATGCCGACATTGCCTACCAGCGCAAATACGGCCACCGCGACCATCGGGGCGGCGGAAGGAGTTCGGCACGTGAAACGGCCTGCCGCATCGTCGGAGGTTCCATCGCGAAACAGATCGTGCCGAAAGTTAGTGCCATCGCCTATGTATCGGCCGTCGGCGGGATTTCAATCGACCCATCGGCACCCATTAACCTAGCGGAAATTGACCACAATGCCGTGCGCTGCCCCGATCCGGCGACAGCGACCGCGATGGAAGTATTAATTCGCGAAACGCGGGACAAAGGCGATTCGGTGGGAGGCATCATCAGCTGCATCATCAGGGGCGTGCCCGTCGGATTGGGCGAACCGGTCTTTGACAAACTCCACGCACGGCTTGGCGCTGCTATGCTCTCCATCAATGCCGTCAAGGGTTTCGAGATCGGCTCCGGATTTGCGGCTGCGCGGATGTTGGGAAGCCAGCACAACGATCTGTTCAACAGGGACGGCAGCACCATTACCAATCATGCCGGCGGCGTGTTGGGCGGAATATCAAACGGCATGGACATCGAATTCAGGGTGGCGTTCAAACCGGTTTCAACCCTGATGCGCGACCAGCCCTCGATTGACTCGGGCGGCGAGCCCATCACCCTTGAAGGCAAAGGCCGGCACGACCCCTGCGTGGTACCGCGCGCCGTGCCCATCGTCGAGGCGATGGCCATGCTCACCATTGCCGATTTTTACCTTATCAATAAAATTTACCAAAGCCAACCCTAAATGGAACAACCCCGCAAGTCACTTTTTTCGAACCTTACCTTCCAGATCATACTGGCCATGCTACTCGGCGCTGTCCTGGGCATCTATATCCACAACAATCTCTCGCCCGAAGCCGCTAAGGAATTCAGCGGATACATCAAGATGCTGGCGACCATCTTCATCCGGTTGGTGCAGATGATCATTTCGCCGCTTGTCTTTACGACGTTGGTGGTGGGAATCGCCAAGCTCGGGGACATCAAGGCCGTCGGCAGGATCGGAGGGAAGGCGCTGGGCTGGTTTTTTACGGCGTCCTTCGTTTCGCTTTTGATCGGGCTTTTCTTTGTCAACCTGCTCGAACCAGGGGTCGGGTTGAACCTTTCGGACGTGGATTTGGCTTCGGCCTCTGAAGTGACCGAGAAAACCCAACATTTTTCGGCACAGAATTTCATCGAACACATCATTCCCAAGAGCATCGTGGAGGCGATGGCGACCAATGAAATCCTCCAGATTGTGATCTTCTCGATTTTCTTCGGTCTTGCGGCCGCGTCCATCGGCGACTTTGCTAAACCCGTCGTCCATGCGCTGGACAAGACCTCGCACATCATCCTGAAAATGGTGAATTACGTAATGGCCTTTGCGCCGCTGGGGGTGTTTGGCGCGATCGCCGCAGTTTTCGCCGTTCGTGATCTCGATGACCTTCTTTTGACCTATATCAAATACTTCGGTTCGTTCATGGTAGGCATTACCTCGCTATGGATTGTCTTGCTGCTGGTCGGATACATTTTTCTTCGGGGCAGGATGACCACCCTGCTCAAGCGCATCGTCAGCCCGCTTTTCATCGCATTCGGCACCACCAGCAGCGAGGCCGTATTTCCCAAACTTACCGAGGAACTTGAGCGATTCGGTGTGAGGGACCGGATCGTCTCTTTCATGCTCCCGCTTGGTTACTCGTTCAATCTGGACGGCAGCATGATGTACATGACCTTCGCCAGCATTTTCATTGCACAGGCGTATGGCATCGATCTCAGTTTGGGCACGCAGATGACGATGTTGCTCGTGCTGATGCTGACCAGCAAGGGAATTGCCGGTGTTCCACGCGCGAGCTTGGTGGTGGTCGCGGCCACTTGCGGCATGTTCAATATACCCATTGAAGGGATTGCGCTCATCTTGCCGATCGATCACTTCTGCGACATGTTCCGCAGCGCGACCAATGTCCTGGGGAACGCACTTGCCACTTCTGTCGTAGGCAAATGGGAAGACAATCCCGATCCCGAAATTACAGGAACTTAGCCTTGAGCTCCGGTGTCGGGATCATGCACGCATCTTTTTTGCCGTACCATTTGTACCGGTTTCTGGCTACGTAGTCATAAATGGGATCGCGAAGCGCCTTTGGCAATATCTTGAAGATGATGGCCAACGCGGGGAGTCCACCCAGGTGGCGGCCAATCTCAAGCGCCGCCGAGGACTTATGGTACCAGGCCACGCCGGGGTCGTACAGGACGATGCTGTCGAGTTTCTTTGGATCGGCGCCAATGTGCTTCACGATCTTTTCGCCTAGTTCGGATTGAAGCGGCAAAAACCTGAAAACATCCTTTTTGTCGCGCTTGATCACATATTGTACGAACGAATCGCAAAGGTTGCAGACCCCGTCAAATAATACGATTTTTTTGCCCTGCGGCAATTCATTGATTTCCATGGTTATTTTTTTGCTTCCACGAGTTCGAGTTCGTCAACGCTGACTTTCGAGGTAAAGATACCGTAATTGACGGTCGCCTTGTTCTTTTCAATTGCGTCTATGGTCCCAACGGCCTTGCCGTCGTTCATCCTGACGCGGTCACCGGCCTTGAGTACGGGCTTTGGTTTTTCCACCACCGCCTTTATTTTCTTTTCTTTTTTTTCTTTGCGTATTTCCTCGACGACTTGTTCCACTTCACGTACGACTTCCTTTTTCTTTTGTTCGATCTGTTTTTGTTGCGCCGTCGTGGCTTTCTTGCGCTTGGAGTTTTCGATTTCCACCAGTTTGAGGAACTCGCCGATCAGGTCCTTCTTGTTCTTGTTGTTGAAATACTTCGCCGCAAGGTCCTCAATTTTTTGTCCGATGTAGATCGTCTTTTGATTGGAATCATACAGTTCCTGGTAACTTTCGAGTTTTTGCCGCATCTTTTGGTTGATCGATTCCAGTTTTGAACTTTCTTCCCTCGCGCGAACTTCCTCTTCACGCAACGTTTGCGAGGTTTTTTCCAGTTTTGAACGCTCCTTTTGCAACGTTGCGATCGTCTTGTCGAAGCGGACCTTGCCTCCCTCGACTTTTTTCTTGGCGCGGTTGATCAGCCCAAAGGGTATCCCGTTTTTTTGGGCAACCTCAAAAGTAAAGGAACTGCCCGCCTGGCCTAACACGAGCTTGTACATGGGTTCCAGGCTTTTTTCGTCAAAAAGCATGTTGGCATTGGTCGCGTAAGGCAATTCGTTGGCGAGCATCTTTAAATTCGCGTAATGCGTCGTGATAATGCCGAATGCCTCGCGGTGGTAAAATTCTTCGAGGAAGATTTCGGCCAGAGCACCGCCCAGTTCGGGATCGGAGCCCGTCCCGAATTCGTCGATCAGGAACAATGTATTGCGGTTGCACTTGCGCAGGAAAAAGTTCATGTTCTTGAGCCGGTAACTGTATGTACTTAAGTGATTTTCAATAGACTGGTTGTCACCGATATCGGTCAGTATCCTGTCAAACAAAAACGTTTCGCTGCGTTCGTGGACCGGGATCAGCAGCCCACTCTGCAGCATCAGTTGCAAAAGCCCGACGGTCTTCAGCGAAATGGTCTTCCCGCCGGCATTGGGGCCCGAAATCACGATAATCCGGTTCTCCTGGGTCAATTCAAAAGTTTGGGGATAGGTGGTCTCTTTTTTGGCCTTGTTGGTCAAAAACAATATCGGATGGAAAGCCTCCCTGAAATGGAGCCGGCGGTTTTCGGTAATGTTGGGCAAGATTGAATTGGTCCTTACAGCATACTTGGCCTTGGCCGCGATCACGTCCACATCGCTGAGGAATTCCTGGTATACCATGATGGTTTCCACATGCGGGCGCAATACATCCGAGAGTTTTCTCAATATCCGCATGATTTCTTCGCGCTGGCGAAATTCAAGGTCGTTGAGTTCGCGCGAATGCCGAAGCGTCGCCTCGGGTTCGATAAAGGCAAGGCTTCCGGTCTTGGAACTGCCCAGGACCGTGCCCTTGACCTTGCGCCGGTACATGGCAAGCACTGCCAGGACCCGACGGTTCTCGACCACGCTTTCCTTGATATCGTCCAGATAACCAAGACTGTTGTATTGTGAAAGTGCCGATGCGAAACTTTGGTTGATCTTCGCCCGGACCGTATTTATTTCCTGCCTGATGAGGTGCAATTGGGCCGATGCATTGTCCTTTACCTCGCCAAATTTATCGATTACCATATCGATTGCCGATAGAATGTCTTTCGCCCCCGGTACCAGTCCCGCGCGTTGCGCCAAATTCGGATAGTAATCGTCAAATTTCTTAAGGAACTGCGACAGGGCCATCGCCGTTTCAGACAGGGTCGCGATTTTCCTGAAAGCCGACGGCTCAAGGAAACTTCCATCAATGGACAGGAACTGCAGTTCGTTTGAAACAGATTCGAATCCGTGATTGGGTATGGCGTTGTTGTTCTGGAAGGAAGACTGATACTCCGATGTCATGGCGAGTGCCTGCATCAATTTTTCCCTGTTGCCTATGGGAACGATTGCAAGCGCCTTCTCGCGGCCCCTATCGGTATTGCAAGAAGCGGCAACCGCCTCCAACACGGTGGGGAACTGGAGATCCTGTAAAGTCTTATCGGTGATGCTAAGCAAAATCTTATTTGGGAATACCCTGCAAATTTACGCAATTTTCACGGTGGGGAAGACGGGTGCCGGCCGGGCTTTTATTTATATTTGAATAAACCCAGCCTATGCGATCCATAATGGAAGAATCGTGGAAACGGGAGATCCGCGACGAATTTGACAAGGAATACTTCAAGGCGCTCGAAAACCTGGTGCGCGAATCATATGAATCCGGAGCCTGTTATCCGTCGGAAGCTTATATTTTCGAAGCCTTCAGGCTTTGTCCGTTCGATCGTGTGAAGGTCGTGATCCTCGGGCAGGATCCCTACCATGGCCCGGGACAGGCGCACGGACTGAGTTTTTCGGTACATGACGGGGTGTCGTTTCCGCCTTCGCTTCGCAATATCTTCAGGGAAATCAGGGACGATCTGGGCGTCGAGGTTCCACTGTCGGGAAATCTCGACAGGTGGGCTAAACAGGGTGTGCTTTTGCTCAATGATACCCTGACGGTGGCGCACGGAAAGGCCGGAAGCCACCAGAACCTCGGTTGGGAGATCTTCACATCGGCCGTGATTGAACGGTTATCCAAGAAAAAAAACTCACTGGTGTTCATGCTGTGGGGCGGCCATGCCAAAACGAAAGGGAAAAACATCGACCGGTCGCGCCACCTCGTGCTGGAATCGGGGCACCCTTCGCCCATGAGCGCCAACCGCGGGCTTTGGTTCGGCAACAAACATTTCAGCCAGGCGAATCACTACCTGCAATCTACCGGGAAAACACCCATCAATTGGTGATCAGTTTACCGTGAAGAGATAATATCCTTCGGCGTTAAGGGCATTGGTGGTCGAAAAGATGTTCAGCGTGACATTGTTCCCGGCGCTGCGCGAACGCAATGCGACCCTGTCAAAAGCCGAACTGTTAAGGCTGTAGCTCAGGCGGTATTGGCCTGCTTCGCTCAATCGTACGCCGCCGCGGTAACGATAGCTTTGCGTCGATGCATCGAAATCAAGGATTCCCTGCACATAAGCGCCCACTTCATGGCTGCCAAGGTCGGCCACGAAATCGTTCGTAACATCAACGACTTCCCAAACTTCGGGCGAGGTCTCGCGCTCGATCAGGTAGGAAAAATCAAATTTAGGCGCGTTCCCCGTAGATTTGCGGACATCCAGCAAGTTTGGCTGCCCTGATTCCTCGAGTAGATTGGGGATTTCGGCCGATACGAACAGGACATCGTTTACCTGATAAGCCGGTTGGGTTTCAAGCACGACTAGGTTTGCCGCATTCACGTACTTGGTATTATAGAAACCGTCATCGTTCGAATCGCAACCCAAAGCGATGATGCAGAATATCAATACTAATTTTTTCATTTTAAAATATTTAGAATCTGTAACCAACACTCAGGCCCACGCGGGAAATCGTGTCCGGGCTTTTATCCTTATCGAATAGATTGGTCCCGAATGCCACGAGCAGTTCAATGGCGATCTTATCCTGGAGGTACATTTTATAACCCAGGCCCGCACCTACGCCAAAATCCGAGTAAGTAGATTTTTCAGTGACGTAATAACCATTTCCCAATTCATCTGTCAGCCGGACGATTTCCTTAAAATCGCCTCCGTTGGCCGAAAGGAAAACCTCGGCAAAATAGAACCGGCGAATGCTTTGGGACAGCTTGTAGCGCACAAAGGGATTGATCTCGTATTTGGGAAGCGAATTGCGGTAACCGGCATCGAAATCGTCGTCGAGATTCTTGCTGGAGGTTATGCCGCCGGTAACCCCGGCCGACCAATCTTCAGAAAAAAAGCGCTCGTAGGTGAGATTGAACTTGGATGACATGACCGTTGAAAGCAGGTCGGTGCGTACCTCATTGCGCCTGGCCAGTATTTCCGCGCCGGAATTGACCGCAGTCGAATCCTGGGCCTGGGCAAAGGCCGAAAGAAGCAGAGCCATCAGGAGAAATTTTCTCATAAACATCGAATTGGTTCGGCTAAGATAGCAAAAAGCCCGCGTTGCCGCACCCCACCTCGTTAATTGAGCGTCAGAGCGCCCAAAATTTCCTCGCGCATGAACGGTCCGCCCGGGTATTTCGCGGTATAATCAAGGTTCAGCCACACCTGTCCGCGTTCGTCGATGTGATAATGGATATCCTTGCCCTTGGCCTCTTGAGCAAACAACACCTTCTTGATCAGGTAATTGACCTGCTCGAGGTCGCTTTTGTTACCGATGAGGATTTCGGGATAGATGTGCCCGGTGGTATGGATCAGCCGGGGAGTTCCCCCAATGGCCCGGACACAGGCGGCCATGAGTATCGCGTGATCGTCACAATCGCCGGAAAGGTACAGCAAGGATTCGCTCGCGCGGGCAATGTAATCGCGGCCCTTGGGATCGTTGACATAATTCCAACGACCATTGATTTCCACGAAAGCCGCGAAACATTGGATGAGTTGCCTGTAGCGCCCCTGGTTGGGCACATCGCGAAAATGCTTGGTGGTGGCCATGAGCGTAAAATTGCGCACACGCGGATTGTCATATTCCACGGCGTTCAGGATGCGCGACTTGTTTGGGAAGGGCAGGAGCTTGGACAAGATAAGGTCCTGGGGATGCGGATCCTCGGCCATCGTATAGATCATGGCGCGGTAATCGTCAAAAACCTGAAAAAACCCGTATTGTCCAAAGGTGCTGCCGTAAAGGAGCATGACAAGGAAAAAAATGATGCAGGCCACGATGAGAGCGCGCAGGTAATAAAATATCAGGTACAGCAACGACAGGATGGCAATGAAAATCAGGATCCGGTCAAACTGGAAATACCATTCGGGGTCAATGAGGTTCTGGTGCGCGATCAGGAAGATCGGGATTGCGGTCAAGATGCTGAGCGCCGTGATGAGGACCGAATCCCAGGGTTTCTTCAGCCTAAGCCGCTGTTGGATCCCGGCAAACGTAATTTCAGGACTCTTCATCATTACACCTTGCGGCTATGCACGTAAGTTGTGTAAATGTAGCTTTTTTATGGATAAGGGAAAGTTCGAGCAAATGTTTTTGCACATTGTTTAACATCTCTTCCGACGGTTTCAACACGGACCACCTCGTGAGTTGCAACCAATCTTCAACATCTTCCGGATTTAATGAATAATTTTCGGCAATTGCCTCCGACAGCCCGGGCTTCCTGATTTGCTGGGTCATGGCGTTGATGATCTCGAGGACAACCTGGACCGATGAGGCATCCTGTTCCATGAATTGGTCACGGACGGCAATCACAAAGCATGGCCATGGGGTAGGGCAGTCTCCAAGCCGCCTGAAAGTCCCGTTGTCCACGAGCGGCTTGGTCATGAAACGCTCCCACATAAAGTAATCGGCACGTCCAGATCTAAGCGCGTCCACCGCGCCGTCAATGGTATCGACCTGTTCAAATCGCAGTTCGGAAACATCCCACCCCAAAAAAGATGCGTGCACAGCCGCCATCAGGTGCGACCCCGAACCCATCCTGCTCACCGCGACGGTCTTGTTCTTCAGGTCGCCGACAGACCGGTACGGCGATCCAGCCCAGACATGGATGCCCCACAGCAGTGGCGATTCAACGTACACCTGTACGATGCAGGAAGGATTGCCGTTGGCAATGTCACGGACGATTCCTTCGGTCAGGATCACGGCGAGGTCGGTCTCATCCCGGCGCAACATCTCGCACATGCGGCCGGTTCCCTGGGGTACATCGGTCCAAAGGACATCGAGCTTCGCAGCTTGGAATAGTCCTTGTTCAATGGCGATTTTCCAAGGATAATTGAAGTGTTCGGGCACACCGGCGATACGTATGGATTTCATTTGAAAAATAATGGGAGGGGTAAAACCTCAAAGGTTTTT
>SXGU01040966.1_pt1 | contig 12968 bp, 14 predicted proteins | sample 3174531 | NCBI WGS metagenome assembly SXGU01 (sample SAMN11356863, study PRJNA531348) | freshwater metagenome | isolation source: freshwater sample F1-140 | place: China: Fuxian Lake, Yuxi | collected 2017-12-25 | reverse complement strand
CACATCTTCTGGCCGTTGATGACGAACTCGTCCCCCTCGCGCACCGCCTTCGTCTTCAGCGACGCCAGGTCGGTGCCCGAGCCGGGCTCGGAGTAGCCGATGGAGAAGTGCAGGTCGCCGGCCAGGATCTTGGGCAGGAAGTCCGCCTTCTGCTCGTCTGTGCCGTAGCGCATGATCGTCGGCCCGACCGTGTTGAGCGTGAGATAGGGGATCGGTACGCCGAAGTCGGCGGCGACGTCGGTGAAGATCAGCTGCTCGATCATCGACCGGTTCTGGCCGCCGTACTCCTCCGGCCAGCCGATCCCGAGCCAGCCGTCCGTGCCCAGCTGCCTGATCACGGCCTTGTAGACGCCGGCCTCGCCGAACTCGCCGGTCGCGCTGGCCAGGCCCGCCTTCACCTCCGGCGTGACCAGCTCGGCGAAGTAGCCTTGGAGCTCTTCCTTGAGAGCCACGTGCTCGGGCTCGAGGGCGATGCGCATGGCCGCAAAACTATCTTGAAACTGTAACGTGTTCTAGTCTTAGTCGAGAGCTGTGCACCTGAGCGGGAGGCGACCCTGATGAGCGACACCGCAACGAAGACGCGCGCCCTGGACCATGGGGCGCCACCGGAGCGATTCGCCCGGGGCTGGCACTGTCTCGGCCTCGAGTCGATGTTCAACGACGGCAAGCCCCACGCCGTGGAGGCGTTCGGCGGCAAGCTGGTCGTCTGGTCCGACACCCAGGGCAACATCAACGTCCTCGACGGCTACTGCCGGCACATGGGCGGCGACCTCACCCAGGGCACGGTCAAGGGTGACGAGATCGCCTGCCCGTTCCACGACTGGCGCTGGGGCGGCGACGGCAAGTGCAAGTCGATCCCCTACGCCCGCCGGGTCCCGCTCCGCGCCCGCACCCAGAAGTACCCCGCGGTCATCCGCAACGGGCACCTGATGATCTGGCACGACGTCGAGGGCTCCGAGGCCGACCTGGACATCCTGCCTCCGGAGCTGCCGGGAGTCGGCACCGACGAGTACACCGACTGGACGTGGGAGGTGCTCGACGTCCCGACCGCGCACTGCCGCGAGATCATCGACAACGTCGTCGACATGGCGCACTTCTTCTACATCCACTTCGCGTTCCCGACGAGCTTCCGCAACGTCTTCGAGGGACACGTCGCGACCCAGTTCATGGAGTCGAAGGGCCGCCCCGACATGGGCGGCAGCGGCTACGGGGACGCGGACCTGGTGCTCAAGTCGGAGGCGTCCTACTACGGGCCGTCGTACATGATCAACTGGCTCTGGGTCGACTACAAGGGCTTCGAGACCGAGGTCATCCTCATCAACTGCCACGTGCCCACGAGCGACAACTCGTTCAAGCTGCAGTACGGCGTCTGCGTCAAGAAGCCCGAAGGGGTCGACGAGGAGACCGCGCAGTACATCGGCAAGCGCTACTCGGACACCTTCAAGGAGGGGTTCGAGCAGGACGTCCACATCTGGCTCAACAAGGCGCCGGTGCAGAACCCGCTGCTGTGCGAGGAGGACGGGCCGGTCTACCAGCTGCGCCGCTGGTACGAGCAGTTCTACGTCGACAAGGCCGACGTCGTCCCGGAGATGACCGACCGCTTCGAGTTCGAGGTCGACACCACCAAGGCGAACGAGTACTGGCAGGAGGAGGTCGCCGAGAACCTGCGCCGCAAGGCGGAGCAGGAGGGCGCCGGCCACGGCCACGCCGAGGCGGAGAGGTCCGACGACGTGGCGCCCGACTCGGCGATGACTGGCACCTGATGGCGTCGTTCGTCCCGACCAGCGAGGAGACGCTGGAGGACCAGCGTCTCTACACGCAGGCCCGGCTCACCGAGGTCGCGTGCCTGGACTGCCTGGCGAAGGTCTCGGTGAAGAAGAACAGCGAGCACCACACCTCCATCCAGTGGAACGACGAGGCGCTGCGCCAGTGCCCGGAGTTCTCCCGGATGGACCGGAGTCCCGGGGGGCGGCCCGTCCACGCCGCGTGCCCGCGCCTGGTGGCCAGCATCGAGGCCGCCGCCCGCGAGGGGCTGGTCCCCATCGGCGCCGAAGACGGTTGGTGACTCGCTCTCCACCATGGACACTCACGTCTTCGACCTGACCGTGGTCGACGTGGTCGAGGAGACCGCGGACGCCCACTCCGTCTCGTTCGCCGTGCCCGAGGGCGCGGAGGCCGAGTTCGACTACAAGCCCGGCCAGTTCCTGACCCTCGCGGTGCCGAGCGACCAGACCGGGGTGGCGGCCCGCTGCTACTCGCTGTCGTCGTCGCCGCACGACGGTGGCCCGCTCACCGTCACGGTCAAGCGGACCGCCGACGGCTACGCCTCGAACTGGATCTGCGACAACCTCCGCGAGGGCGACACGATCAAGGTGCTGCCGCCCTCGGGCATCTTCACGCCCGCGTCGCTGGACGCCGACCTCCTGCTCTTCGCCGGCGGCAGCGGCATCACGCCGGTCATGTCGATCACCCGCACCGCGCTGGCGCACGGCAGCGGCCGGATCGTGCTCTTCTACGCCAACCGCGACGAGTCCTCGGTGATCTTCGCCAAGGAGCTCGCCGCACTGGCGGCGGCCCACCCGGACCGGCTGGTGGTCGTCCACTGGCTCGAGTCGGTGCAGGGCCTGCCCACCCAGGAGCAGATGAAGTCGTTCATCGAGCCCTTCACCACGTACGACGCGTTCGTCTGCGGCCCGGCACCGTTCATGAAGCTCACCATCGCGGCGCTGCGCGAGCTCGAGTTCCCCCGCGAACGGCGGCACCAGGAGAAGTTCATCTCCCTGGGCGGCAACCCGTTCGGCGACGCCGTCGAGGTCGAGAAGGCCGAGCACGAGCTCGAGGAGGCCGAGGCCGACACGGACTTCGGCTCCGACGGGACCTCCGACACCTCCGTGCCGGAGCCCGGCCCAGAGGGCAACGTCGAGGTCGAGGTCGAGCTCGACGGCCAGACCTACGCGTTCGACGACTGGGAGCCGGGGTGCAAGCTGCTCGACTTCCTGGAGTCCAAGGGGGTCAAGGCGCCCTACTCCTGCCGTGAGGGGGAGTGCTCGGCGTGCGCGGTCCGGTTGCTCGAGGGCGACGTGAAGATGATCCACAACGACGTGCTCGACGACGAGGACCTGGCCGAGGGGATCCGGCTCGGCTGCCAGTCTCTGCCGGTCACCGACGTCGTCAAGGTCACCTACCACTGAGCCGGCGGTCGCAGGTCCGGCAGGCCGGCCGGTCCGCGCCGGCTACGGCAGCGCCCGGTCGAGGACCTCGACGATCCGCAGCGCGAGCTCACCGGTGGGATCGAGATCGGGTCGGAAGTCAGCGACACTGACGCCGAGCAACCGGGGCGAGCGCCCGAGTGGCCGGAGCACCGCCGTGAGCTGGTCCCAGTCGAGCCCGTTGGGCTGGGGGTATGTGACGGCGGGCAGCGCCCCCATGTCCACGACGTCCAGGTCGACGTGCAGCCAGGCGCCCCGGCCGGCGTTCGCGAGCCAGGCGGCCGCGTGCTGTCCCGCACGCTCGGGGTCGTCGGCGACGGAGGCCGCGTCGATGCGGCGAAGGTCGGCCGGCAGGCGTGCGACGTCCTGTTCTGAGCCCACATCGAGGCCGACCGTGCGATGACCGAGCAGGACCGCGTCCCCGACCGGGACCATCGGCGGCGCGCCGGCCAGGGTGACCAGCGGGTCGGCCCCGTCGCCGGTCACCACCGCGAGGTCCATGTCGGCCGTCTCACCGGTCTCGGACGTCCGCCCGTCCAGGTAGTCGGGGTGCCCGTCGAGGAACCACAGCCCGACGGGGCCGTGGTGGCGGCGCAGCGCCGGGAGGATCCCGAGCAGGATGCTGCAGTCCCCGCCGACCACGAGTGGCCGCAGGCCGGGCCGGCCGTGCAGCCCGCTCTCCAGCGCATCGGCCAGCGCCCGTGCGGCGCGCACCGTCTCGGCCAGGGCCAGCACGCCGCTGTGCTCGTCGCGCTCGGTGCCGCTGATCGTGCAGTCGGCATCGCCGAGGTCCGCAGCGGTCAGGCGGTCCAGGCCTGCTCGGCGTAGCGCCGCCGGTGCCAGCTGCTCGCCCCGACCCGACCCGGAGCAGTCCCAGGGGGCGCCGAGCAGGAACCAGTCGGAGGCGTCCATGCAACCATCGTGGACCACGTGCGAGCGCAGCTCCCTGCGCTGGGCGCCCCGACCTCAGATCAGGTCGCGGAGCCGGTCGACGAGCGAGTCCTTGACCGCCTGGGTGACCGCGGCCTCCATCTGGTCGTTGAGGGCGGCCTGGTCGTCGACGTCCTCGAGGATGCTGCGCAGGTCGAGGTCGTCGATCGCGCGGGTGAGCACGTCGTCGGTCTCGAGGGCCGCGTCGATGACCGAGTCCGGCAACGCTCGGATCGCGGCCTCGAGGAGGCCGTTGAGGTCCGCGTTGTCCAGAGCCTCGTCGACCAGGTCCGAGATCGGTGGCAGGGTCCCGTCGTCCTCCATCCGGCGTACGGCGGCCAGCAGGCCGTCGCGCAGCGCCTCGACCACGGCCTCCGTGGGCTCTCCGCCCTCGGCCAGCTCGAGCGTCAGGCGCTCCCGGCTGACCTCAAGGCGGCAGGCGGCGCCGTCGATGCCGAGCAGGACCAGGCGCTCGGTGAGGGCGTCGATGCCCTCGGACTGCGAGGTCACGGTCCGGGCGACGCACGGGTCGGCCGGCCGGAGCGGCTCGAAGTCGCCGCCGCCGTACGCCAGCTGCACCCCGAGCACGCCGCCGACCAGCGCGAGCGCGACTGCCGGCAGTCCCACCATCCGCAGGCCCCCGGTCATGCCGTCACTCCCGGGTTCCGCAGGCGGGGCAGGGCCACGGCGAGCAGGGCGAGCAGAGCGAGGCCGGCACCGATGAGGAACGAGTCCCGGAACGCCCGGGTGGCGGCACGCTCGAGCTGGACGTCGAGGTCGCGCTCCAGCCGGGCCAGTGCCGGCCGCCTCTCCGGCTCCACGGTCACGCTCTCGAAGGCCCGGCGCAGGTCCGGGACCTGCCCCTCCTGCCCGGCGAGCTCGCGGCCGAGCGCCTCGGCGACCGCGATCTTCTCCTGCGCCTCGAGCGGCGCGTCGAGGACCAGGGCGGCGATGGCCTCCTCGGCCGGCGCCTCGGCATCGCGCAGGTCCGCCGTGAAGACCGGCGTCAGGATGGCGAGCCCGACCACCACGCCGACGTGGCGCGCGCCGATGGTCCACCCCGCGTGGCGGACCCGGGGGAGCCTCAGCTCCATGGCATGAGCGGTGAGCCGGTCCACCGTCATCCCGAGCCCGAGGCCGACCAGCGCCTGCGGCGCGACCGTCCAGGCGAGGTGCGCCGCAGGCGGGATGGCGAGTCCGACCAGCCCGCCCGCGATGAGGAAGCAGCCCGCCGCGACCTCGACCGCGTGCGGGGGCCTCAGCAGACGGGCCAGCGGTCCCGCCGCCAGCGCCGCGAGCGGCACGACGGACACGGTCAGGGCCGCGGTCGCCGGGTCGCGGCGCCATCCCTCGACGAGGAGCAGGACGAGAAGGAACAGTGCGGCGGTCAGGGCCGCGGACAGCAGGGCGAGGGTGAGGTTGGGGAGCAGTGCGGGACGGTGCCGGTCGGGCGTGCGCTCCGGCTCGGCCCGCACGGCGAGCGCGGCCGGCACCGCCAGCACCGCGAACGGCACCTGCACCACGAAGATCGCCTGCCACGAGATCGCCTGGGTGAGCAGACCGCCCGCCACCGGCCCGGTGGCCGTGCCGATCACGCCGGCGGTGACCCAGGCGGCGACGCCGCGGCGTTCACCGTGCTCCGCGACCAGCAGTTCCAGGCAGCCCAGCAGCGCGAACGCCCCGCCGAGCGCCTGCACGCAGCGCGCCACGATCAGCACCTCGATGGAGTCCGCCCAGGCGCACCACGCCGACGAACCGGCGAACACCGCGATCCCCACGGCGCTGACCAGCCGGGGCTGCACCCGGGTGAGGCTCATGGCCGTCGGCACGGCACAGATCCCCAGCACGACGTTGAACGAGATCAGCACCCAGGCGACCTGCCCGACGGTGGTGTCCAGCTCGCGGAGGATGTCCGGCAGGGCGAGCGTGACCACCGCGGAGTCCGCGAGCACCAGCGCCACGGTCACCGCGAGCAGCGGACCTACGGCACGGCGCACGCGGTCATCCTCGCAGCCGGTCTCGCCGGTCGCGGACCGACCAGGCCAGCATCACCAGGCCGGCCGCCGCGACGCCCACGACCTCGTCGATCACGTAGTGCTCGCCGAAGTAGCAGAGCGCGACACCCATCGCGACGGGGTAGAGCAGCAGCAGCCAGCGCCACGGTGAGCGCAGCCGGGTGACCGCCCAGAAGGCGACCAGGGCGGAGATGCCGGTGTGCAGCGAGGGCATCGCGGCGACCTGGTTGGGCATGCCCAGCAGGATCATGTTCTGGCGCTCGAGGCCCAGCTCGCCCCAGGCGCGGCTGGTGATGCGGGCGGCGTCGATGCCCATCCAGGGTGGGGCGGTCGGGACCAGGAAGTAGCCGGCGAGCCCGACGAAGAGCAGGGTGACGTAGCGGCGCAGCCAGTCCCGCCACAGCGTCCTGTTGCGCGCCCAGAGCGCGAGTCCCAGCAGCACGGCGACGTAGAAGTGCGACGCGTAGACGGTGTTGAGCACGAGGTCCCACCAGTCGGCGTCGCCGCTCTTGAGGCACGGCTCGCCGCACCAGGCGTCCTGCAGCTGCTCGGTGGGGGTGCGGCCGTCGCCGAGCAGGCCGCCGAGCCATCTGTCGAAGCGGACGGTGTAGTCGAAGTGCGGGCCCAGGAACGTCTCGTCGGCCAGCCCGCGGAGGAACCAGTAGACGACCATCCCCACCACATAGGGACGCCAGTCGCGCCAGAAGCCCTCGTGCCGGCCCGCGATGACCAGCGCCAGCCAGCCCCACAGCAGGATGCCCACCGGGTCGTTGGGGATCCCGACCAGCGCCGACCAGGCGACCAGCGCGACGACGTACGCCGCCGCGGCCGAACGTCGTCTCACTCGTCGAGCCTGAAGATCGTGAAGTCACCCGCGGTCGCGGCGAGCTGGTACCGGTCCCGGAGGGCCTGGTCGGCGTCGTCCCCGTCGACCCCCCAGGTGTCGACCTCCGCCCCCTGGGTCACGACCCACGTCGGCGCCTCGTCGCTCAGCAGGAGTGCGGTGAACCGGGTCAGCTGCGGGTCTCGGACCCGGACCGGAAGGCTCCACAGGTCCTCGTAGGGGGAGGTCAGCCCCGACTCGCGGAGGATGTTGGCGGCGCCGAAGGCCACGACGCCGGTGTCGCCGGGCTCGGCCTGCGCCCGGAGGTAGTCGATGGCGGGCACCTCCTTCCGGTCCAGCGGCACGGCGAGGACCACGGCGAACGTGACCACGGTGGACACCGCAGCCGCCGCGTAGGGCACCACCACCGTGGGTCCGGCCTGCAGCTTGCGCTGCGACGCGGCGGCGGCCAGGAGCACCAGGCCGGGGACGAGACCCATCAGGTAGTGCAGCCAGAAGCTGCCCCCGAGCACGACGACGACGAGCTCCCAGCCGAGGACGCCGATCGCCGGCCAGCGCAGGTCGACGACGCCGTACGTCGCCGGCCCCCGCAGCCGGACGAGGAGCCCGACCGCGACGAACGGTGCGGCGGTGAGGAACAGCGCTCCGATCATGCCCACGAACCGGCGTGGGGTCGTCTCCGTCGAGGACTCGGCGATGACCTGGGCCGCCTCACCGCGGAACACCACCACGGCGTCCCACAGCTCCGCGGGCGGTGTGCCGAGTCGTTGGCTGACGACGAGGACGACCGCCAGCGTGAGCCCGGCGCCCAGCAGCGTCCCCCCCAGCAGCCGGGGCCGGCGCGTCACGAGCGTGAGGACCAGGACCCCGGCGAAGACGTCCAGCTGGCTCTGCTTCGTCAGCGCGGCCAGGGCACCCGCGGCACCAGCCATGGTCGCCAGGGCCAGCGCGCGGACGTTCGACCTCGTCGCGGCGGCCGCGATCGCCGCCGCCCGGCCCGCCAGGACGAGGGGGACCGCCCGCACCGCGCCGGTGACCGCGCCGCCGCCGAACAGGCGGGTCGAGGTGAAGAGCGCCGCGGTCCCCGCGGCCAGGGTCGGGCCGATCCGGGTGGCCGGCGCGGCCAGCCGTCCGACCCACGCCGCGAGCAGGACGGTCGCCACGACCGCCAGGCACCCGAGCAGTCGCAACGCCCAGCGGTCCCCGAGACCGTCGGCGAGCGCGAACAGGCCGATCAGCACCGGCGGCCGGTCCACCCAGTAGTCGCCGTACAAGGAGGAGCCAGGTCCCCACTGCGAGGCCACGATGAGGTAGCCCCCTTCGTCCGGGCTCAGCGGACGCCAGAGGAACGGCAGCCAGCCGAGGAGCGCGGCCAGTGCCAGTGGAAGCTCACGCATCGATCGGCCGCGCCAGGGCTCGTCGGACGTAGGGCGCCACGGGGGAGAACTTCAGCGCCTCGGGAAAGACCAGCACGAGGTCGCGCTGCCCGGTCAGCCGGACGAGACCCTCGCGGAGGGCGCTGCGGAGCTCGAAGACGCCCTCCCACACCTGGTAGAGCACACCCAGGTCGGACTCCAGCAGCAGATCCACCTCGTGGCCGGGGTCGTTGAAGCAGAGGGACACGTCGTGCGGGTCGATGACGAACCAGAAGCGGGTCCGCCGTCCTTCCGGCAGCACGACCTGGAGCACCACACGGCGGTCGCCGAACGGTTCCGGATCGATACCACCGCGGATCCACCACATCAGCACGGTCGGGTCGAGCTCGTCCTCACGCGGCTTGCCGAAGGCCCAGCGCGCGCCCCACTCGGCCAGCCCGAAGATGATCGGCATCAGCTCCTGGCAGGCCTGCGTCGGCTCGTAGCCGTCGTCGGTCCGCCGGACGAGGCCGGCTCGCTGGAGCTGGTCGAGGCGCTTGGACAGGATCGCGCGGGACATCCCGGGCAGCCCGCGGGCGATCTCGTTGAACCGCCGGGCCCCGACCAGCAGGTCCCGCACGATGAGCAGCGTCCAGCGGTCACCCAGGATCTCCAGGGAGCGGGTGATCGGGCAGTACTGCCCGTAGCGGGACATGCCTGGATCATCGCGCACGTGGTTCAGTTTCGGAACTAGGCCGCGCCAGCGCCGGGCGTGACCTTGGGAGCATGACTCTCCTCACCGCTGACCCAGACACCGTCACCCACGCCCTGACCGACGCCGACGTCGTGGCGCTCGCCGCCGAGATGGGCCGGGTCGCCGCCGAGCACGACGCCGTCCACGACCGCGACGCGACGTTCGTCACCGAGGCCTACGACGCGATGCACGCGGCCGGCTACCTCCGGCTGGCCGTGCCGGCCGACCTCGGCGGCGCCGGGGCGACCATGCGCCAGCTCGTGCTCGCCCAGCACGAGCTCGGCCGGCACTCGGGGGCGGCGGCGCTCTCGTCGACGATGCACCACTACCTGACCCTGGTGCAGTGCTGGCGGCGGCGCCGCGGGGCCCCGGACGCCGAGGCCGTGCTGGCCAAGGTCGCCGACGGCCTGGTGATGGCCACCAGCGGAGGTTCGGACTGGGTCTCGCCCACCACGGTGGCCACCGAGGTCGAGGGCGGCTACCTCTTCTCGGGGCGCAAGGTGTTCTGCTCCCAGGCGCCCGTGGCGGGTGTCGTCTCGACCTGTGCCGTGCTGGGGGAGCCGGGGCCGGGAGCCACCGTGCTGCACGCCGGCGTGCCGCTCTCGGCCGAGGGCGTCTCGGTCGTGGAGACCTGGGACACCCTCGGCATGCGCGGCACCGCCAGCCACGACCTGGTGCTCGACGATGTCTTCGTCCCGGCCGAGAAGATCGCCGGCACCCGGCCGTACGGCGAGCTGTCCGGACCCCTGCTCGTGGCCGCGATCCACTTCGCCCCGCTGGCCGGGGCGGCGTACCTCGGGGTCGCCGCCGGGGCCTGCGACCAGGCGGTCAGCCTCGCCAAGCCCGGAGCGGTCCGCCAGGTGGGGGACATGCGGTCCCGTCTGCGGGTCGCCCTGTGGGCGTTGCTCGCGTCCGTCGACGAGATCGGCCCGGACCCGGCAGCCGACGAGGCGACCCTGGAGACGGTGATGCTCGCCAAGCGGCACGCGGTCAACGAGGCCCGGGAGGTGGTCGACATCGCCCTCGAGGTCGCGGGGGGCTCGGCGTTCTTCCGCGGCTCACCCCTGGAGCGTGCCTACCGCGACGTCCGCGGCGGCCCGTTCCACCCGCTCACGCCCGAGGCGACCTTGGAGCTGGTGGGCCGGCGGGCGCTGGCCTGAACAGCCGACGGGCCGGGCTCATCCGGGGGCGTCCCGGACGGTCTCGACCAGGACTGCGTACGCCGCCTCGACGTCGCCGTCCGTCGTGGCGAGCCGGACCGCGCCCGGCATGGTGTCGACCAGGCCGCGGAGCCGGTCCACGTACCGCGGCAGGTGATCGTCGGGGGCGGCCTCGACGAGCCGGTGCACCGCCTCGAGATGCGGCTGGTCGATCGCTCGCGAGCCGAAGCGTGCGGCAACGTCGTCCGCCTCGACGAGGACCTCGACCCAGCGTCCGCCGGTCTCGAGCGCCGCGGACCGGAACCTGTCGAGCTCAGCGGGGTCGGCGAGGAGCTGCGGGAGCACCACGGATCCGCCGTTCCTCACGTACGCGCTCAGCAGCGCCACCGCCGCGGGGCGCACGGTGGCGCCGGCGGCGACGTAGTCGTCCTCCCAGCCCGACACCCAGGTCCGCAGCACGTCGATGTCGAGGAGCAGGGTGCCGGGATGCCGGTCGGCCCAGAGCCTGGCCAACGTCGACTTGCCGACGCCGGGTGCACCGTTGAGATGCAGGACCAGCGGCTGCCGGGTCACCAGCCGCGCTCGCGCCACTCCTGCAGGTGCGGCCGCTCGACGCCGAGCGTCGAGTCGTTGCCGTGGCCCGGGTAGAACCACGTGTCGTCGGGGAGCCGGGCGAACAGCTTGTTCTCCACGTCGTCGACCAGCTGCTGGACGGCCGCGGCGTCGCCGAAGGTGTGGCCGACGCCACCGGGGAACAGCGAGTCGCCGGTGAAGAGGTGGGGGTGCCCGGACGGGTCGGTGTAGAGCAGGCAGATCGACCCCGGGGTGTGGCCGGTGACCCTGATGACCTCGAGGGTGCAGTCGCCGACCGCGACGGTGTCGCCGTCGCCGACCCGGCGGTCGACGGTGACCTGGGTCTGCTCGGTGATCGCGTCGGCGTCGGGCTCGCCGGCCACGGTCTGTGCCCCGGTCGCCTCGACGACCTCCTTGAGCGCGCGGTGGTGGTCCCAGTGCTGGTGGGTGGTGACCACCGCGGCCAGCCCGGCGTCCCCGACGAGCGGGAGCAGGGTCTCGGGCTCGGCGGCCGCGTCGATGAGGACCTGGTCACCGGTGCCGGTGCAGCGCAGCAGGTAGGCGTTGTTGGACATCTTCTGGTCCACCGCGACCTTGGTGATCGTGAGGTGCTCCAGCTCGCGGGCCTGCGCGCCGCCGCCGACCTCGACCTCTCCCGTGTACGTCACCACGTCTCCATCCCCGGCAGCTCGCCGTCGTCGCTGGTCAGCCCGTCGCCGGGGTCCCGGCCCGTCGCCCACCATGCCAGCAGCGGTCCGGGGCCGGTGACCGTGGGCCCGCCCTCGCCGAAGGACCAGGTACGGCCGAGGTCGACGGCGTGCGCGGTGAACGGCGGGCCGTCGTGCACTGCGCTGCGGTTGTCGAGGAGCAGGACCGTGAAGTCGCTCGGCCACTCCGCCCAGGTGTAGGCCAGGTCCAGGTCGGCGTGGTGGATCTCCACCTCGCGCAGGCGCATCTCCGCGACCCGCCCGGCGGTGAAGGTCCGGTCGCTGCCCGGTGTCCGCTCGATCCGGGCGGCGTAGAGGTCCTCGGGCAGCTCCTCGACGGCGTCGTGGATGGCCGAGGTCGAGGCCAGCAACCGGTCCCGCAGGACGGACGGGCCGACGCCTGAGAGCCTCTCGATGTCGCCGTCCCGGGCCTCCTGGGAGGCGTACATCGGGACCCCGCGGTGCTCGCGCACCCCCTCGAGGGCGCCGGCCAGGCCCTCGGCGTTGAGGACCAGGTGCGCGACGACGTGGCCGCGGGACCACCCGGGCAGCAGGCTGGGCTCGGCGAACTGGAAGTCGGCCATCGCGTCGACCGTGCGGACCAACCGCCGGGTGGCGGACTCGAGCAGGGGGACGACGGAGTCGGGCATGGCTCCATCCAACACAACTCTCCCGGCCGGCGGTACGTCCCAGGGCTGTGAGGACGCCGCGCGGTGGCATGACGCTTGTCGGTGCCCTGGCGCTGGGTGCCCTGGCGACCGGCGCGCCGGGCATCGGTTCGCCTGCCGAAGCCCTGCCCCCGCGTGACCCACCACCTCCGGCGGTCCGGGCCGTCCCGTGCGACCCGGGGATGGGTGACCCGCGGCCGATCCCCACCTGTCCCGACCGGCATCCGCTCATCGGTGACGTGCTGGCGTACGACGCCAGGACGGTCACCGTCCAGCCGCTGAACGTCCTCTGGGGCGACCGGGCCAGGGCGTTCGGGGCCGCGCACGGGATCGACGTCTCCAACGACTACGTCCAGCTCCCCATCGGGGACCCGGTCACGGTCGCGCGCCCACCCGACCTGATCTGCACCGCCGCGATCCGGCTGGGCTACCACGCCGGGTCGGACGAGCGGGCTCCGTGCCGGGCCTACCGGAGGGCGCTGGACGTCTCCCCGGTCACCTCGGCACTGTGGTTCGAGCGTGGCCTTCTCGTCCAGATGTCCGAGCTCTACCGTCCCTGACCTGGGCCGATGCCAGGCCCTCACCCGTTCGGGGGAGACCGCCCCCCGCACACGGATTCAGGACTGTCGGCGGCGCGTGACAGAGTTGTCGACGTGGCGGATCAGCTGATCATTCGGGGTGCCCGGGAGCACAACCTCAAGGACGTCTCGCTCGACCTGCCGCGGGACTCGCTGATCGTGTTCACGGGCCTGT
>SXGU01493289.1_pt1 | contig 12969 bp, 7 predicted proteins | sample 3174531 | NCBI WGS metagenome assembly SXGU01 (sample SAMN11356863, study PRJNA531348) | freshwater metagenome | isolation source: freshwater sample F1-140 | place: China: Fuxian Lake, Yuxi | collected 2017-12-25 | reverse complement strand
GGCTTCCCGCACGCCATGATGCCCTTTGCCCGACACATTGCCGATGATCGTGTAGCCGGTCGCGTTGACCCGGTCCAGCAGCTCCGTCACAAACGGCCGGTGTTCTCCCGCTACGATCACCCGGATTTCCTTCATCGGATGCAATGTTAACGCGCCCATCGATGTACTCCTTCCCTATGTGTGCCCCTGTGAGCAAGTTCTTCGTTACAGAGTCCCGTCGATTGGAACCCATTCGCCCGTGGGGCGATAGCGATACCATTTTTGGTCGTCTGGGTCGAGGGCGACGAGGTGGACCCATTCGTTGTGATAAAAATGCCGCAAGACTTCGTGTCGCTCGACCAGCTTGTCGATGCGCTTGCATGGCGCCTCTACAATGGTGAGCAACCGCATCGGTTCGTGGTAGGGCACATCCCCGTTCATCACGGTCTGTCTGGCCAAACCCAATCGGAGGTCGCTCCAGGGGCCGGACATGATCCCGATCCGTCCCACGACGTTATGGTAGATCTTGCTGCCGCTGCCGTACACGTCGTTGTCTACGGCAGAAAAATAATGCTCCATGTTGATCCACTGGGCCACAACTTGCGGGCCGGTCATCAACACTTCGAGCAAGCGGCTGCTGGGATCTTCGCGGTAGTCGTACGATTGCAGAAAGACGCGTCCGCCTAGATCGATTCCTTTGGTCAGTTCCCGCCGTCCGATGATAAAGGCCGTATTGCTCGACAGGCCCCACTCCGGCCGGACCTGGCTCCAGTCTACACTTCGTTTCCGCACGTGCGATGCCGCCGCCCGTTCGTCCAGGGGCTGCTGATTCTCGGGGAAGCGCGTGCACCGTTCCTGACTCGTCAGAGCAGAGGCCTCCTTGAGATCTTCCTGCAGCCGCGCCAAGTCGGCGCGATGGGTGGGTGGCACATCTTCGAGATCGAAGAGCTGGACCTCGTCGGTCGTCGTATCCATTTGACCGGCCAAAAAGTGGGTGTCGGGCGGAATGATCAGTTTGTTCTTGGCCAGGCGCTCCCGCACTTTTTGGTTGTTGGCCATCATCGCGAGGACGCGGGCATTCGGCTTTCCCTCGTTCCCGCCGCAGGCGCCGCAATCCAGGGCCGACTCATAGGGATTGTTCTCAGACGTGCTGCCGTGGGCGCAGAACAAGACCAGCCGGGCCAGGTTCGCCGTGAGCCCCATCATCCGGAGCGCCGTGTCGACCGTGAGGGTCTGTTCATCCAGGGTGAATCCGGTCCGGGTGATCCGTTCTTTCTGGCGGGAGGCGGCGCGCGCGGTGAGGTCGTATTGGCGCCGCAAGATGTCGAGGAGGGGACGCAGGGACTCCGGCGTCAGCCCGGCCGGTTGCGCCGATTCAACCAGGGACGGGTCGAGTTCCGCCTGGCCGTTCAACGCCTGCTGGCGAAGGGCTTCGACAAGGGCCGGGGTGATGCGCGAGCTGCGCAACCCCGCCCGTTCGTGCAGCACTTTTCGGACGATGGCCTGGTGTTCGGCTGCCAGCATCGCTGCGGTTTCGGCCGGGGCCATCTTGTCCACGGTCAGCGTCGTCGCGATGGTCGGCACAAACAGGCGCTGCACCCACGAGGTCCAGCGTCGATAGAGCGATGGCAAGAGGGTCTTGCCGAAGATCGGGAGACCGTAGAACCAGCCCAGGGACTCCACCATGACGTAGGGGGTCACGACGTTTTCTTTCAAATCGTGCAGCAGCGTATGGCCGGCATGGACCCACTTGGTGCGGGCTTCATGTTTCGACACTTTATGATCGAGATAACTCCGGGGAATCTCGCGCACCTCGTTCTTCGCGCGCATGATCACGGGGAACTGCTCGGTGTCGTGCTCCTTTCCCCACGCGCGATAACGGATGAAGGCCGCGAAGAAGCCGGCGAACCCGTAGGTCTCGTGCGGACCGGTGGACTCCAGGTGCCGGCGGAAGGGCTCGGAGCGCACATCGATACAGTAGACGGACTGCGAATAGGGCCGGTTCGTGCCCGGCTGATCCGCTGGCACGGCTCGCTGGTGCGCCGGCGTTCGCAACTGGGCGAGCAGCCGCTGCTGGTAGGCGGTTTCCAAGGCTTTTAGCCACAACGGGCCATGGTCTGATTCGGGAAAGGCTTCCATCCAATCGAAGAGTTGCTTCAGCGTGGCGTGCGGTGTCTGGGCCAACACCGCCGGATCCAATCCCAGGGAGCGGGCCAGCGCCACGAGGCGCTTGGCGGCGCCGCGGCGCGCGGCAATTTCCTGCCGCGGGACCACGTCCGCTTCGTAGCGCGCGATCACGCGTCCCCATCCGTTTCCCTTGTAGTGCCGGAGACGGTCCACTTCTTCCGCATACAGCGCGGGCAACCGCCCGGCGACCCGCTGTCTTCTCAAATAGTATTCGTCGGGGTGCTCGCGCATGTAGGCAACGACGGTGTCGTAACGCCCCTCGATGCCGAGCTCTTCGCGGCAGGTTTTCTGAACCAGCTCGCTGGCGTACCAGAGACGGATCGCGAGAAATTTCACGAGACCGACCGGATAGGCCTTCTGCCAGGGATAATCGCGCTCTTCCGCGCGCCACTTGATGAAGCCGGCCCAGCCGGGCAGCGCGGTCAACTGCAGCGACAAGTAATCCTGGCGCAGCTCCGAGGGAATGCCGAGTGCATCCAGGCTTTGCAATAACGCATCTTCCGGATAGTCGGGCAGGCGCGAGATCTTTCCTTTGCTGTCGGCAATGCCGACAGGAGACCATTCCTGTGCCGCCAGGTTTTTCCAGGCATGGTACAGCCCCTTCTCCCGCTCCGGCATGGCCCAGGTGGCATGGCCTTCGTCCAGGAACGACTCGCACCACTTGATCAACTGATCGTTGATCTGTCGGACGATCTGTGTCCCGAAGGTGTCGTCGCACCAATGTGACAGCGTCAGCCATCGGCCCAGCGCGGCCTGGTCGTTTTCTACGATGAGCTGAATCCGTTTGCGGAGATCGGGAAACGCCCATTCGGCGGACAGGCTTGCCGCGACGATGTCGATCACGTCTTTTGCGGGGTCGTGCAGTTGATCGTCGAGCGGCTCCGCGACCGGCGCACAGAGTCCCTCCGTGAGACAGGCCCGCAGCACGTCGCCGTGCGTGATCCGGCGCAGGCCGATCGTGACGGACTGATCCTGGACGAGCGGCTGCAAGGCGGCGTCGAGATGGGCCGCCTCTATCCGGCCCATCTTCAGATATTCGCGATAGAGCGCGCCGGGAAGATAGCTATTTCCCCCCATGAACTGTTTGCCGCGCCGGGCCGTCTCTTCAAACGGGAGATACTCGAGGCTATGAAGCGGATTGTGGTGGACGAAAGTCCGCATCGGCCAGTATTGCGCAATCACTTTGCCGGCGAGCCGGACCATGCCGCGCAGCTCCATCCGTTTGGATTCGATGTCGATCGACGGGTTTATCTGTTCCATGCGAACGATTCCGAGGTGGCGCCGGTTGTGGCGATTGTCCGGTCCGGTCCGAAGAGGCTGATCGGGACCACGCCCAATGCGAGCAGGGTCAAGATGACGATCACCAGCGACACCAGCTCGGTGTGAAGGAGATCGGCATACCGCAAGTCCGAGCGGCGAGAGCCGAACAGGAGTTTCTGTACCAGATCCAGGATGTACCAGGATGACGCGAGCCAGGCAGAGACCAGCACAATGATGCCGGTCGAAAACGCAGCGGTCGACGACAGCAGCAGACCCATGAAGCCCGCAAAGACGCCGAACGGCGGCAGACCCATGGCGGCCAAAGCCAGCAGAGAGAGCAGCACGGCATACTGGGGCATAGTGGAGGCCAATCCGCTAATAGCCTGCGGGTCCACGTCGTCTCCGTATCGAGTGCGGATAATTTGCCAGGCGACCAGGAGTCCGCACATCACGAGCCCGACGGCGCCGACGAAGAGCGCGGCGCGTGGCGTGGCCGATCGCGTGGTCACCACGCACCACCAGAGCATCGAAAAGAACGACAGGCTGCTGTAGGCCAGCAAGAGGCGCACACGCGATTGTGCCAGCGCTTTGATCGCGCCATAGGCGGTGCCGGCCAGAGCGAGAACGCTCATGACCCACACGATGGAATCCGGCAAGGTTGCCGCGAGCGGGGCCAGACTGTGCAGGCCGAGCGCCGGGAAGAGCAGCACCATGAACGACGGCAAGTTTCCTGGTAACCGGGTCAGCGCCGTGAGATGTCCATCGTGAAACGGCACGACGGGCAAGAGAATCGTGCAGGCGAGCAACGCCGCCATCGAGGACAGCGGCGGGGCGGCTACCAGCGTCAGCAACAGGCAGAGCGCGCCGAGCGTGTAGGCTCCGAGGCCCCACCAGGAGATGGGCCAGAGGGGCGTGTGATGCCGATAGAGCAACACGATGACGAAGCCGTGGATGGCCATCAGGAACAGTTTGCCGACGACAGGCTGACTGGTCAGCGCGCCGAGTCCCAGGCCTAGAAATATCAGGGTTAGGACCCAGGATGCGCGATGGTCCTTATGATGCGGTTGGCCCAAGAGCGACACCCCGGCGGCGAGCGGCAGGAGCAGGAGCAGGCCTTCTGGCGGAGCCGTCAGATATCCGGCGAATCCTGCGACGCACGCCAGACTGACGGCGCAGACGCCGACCGACCAGGCCATGAGCCGGTGGGGGTGAGCCCACAACGCCGCGCTTAACACTGCGCCCAGCAAGGGAACGCCTGCCACAACCCAGGGGATGAGGGTGACGTCGATCATCGCGACCACCCGCGTTCGCGTTTGTCGAAGCGATGGACGATGCGCATGACCGCCCGTCCAAGCAGTTGATAGAGTTCGTCAGCATGCAAGCGGTTCATGAACAAGACATACAACCCGTTTCGCCCACCCTCGATCACGCGGGAGGTCCATTTCGGCAGCCAGATCGTCCGGCCGTGAGCCTGCATGTAGAGATAACACCAGCTGAGGATGGTCATGATCGTGGCTATGAGGACGATGCCATCGAACATCCAGTTGGGAAGAGCCGCAGCTTGAAAGTACGAGGCCACTTCCGCGGGATTCGGATACAGGAAGGCGGTGAAGGATTCGACGGCGAACAGGTACACGAAGACGATAAAAAGCAGCGTGACGAGCATGGCCGAGGACACTTTCCAGGAGGCGATTGCGCGCAACCGCGTGAGCGTCAAGATCGCCTGTGACGACGTCAGCCAGATAAAGAAGAGAAAAATGACCGTTCCCTGTGATTCGAGCAGCGGGATGCGCAGGATTCCGTGAGTGACCAGTAGGATGACCAGGGGAATCACGAGTGTGGTGACGAATCCCGTCGACCAGGCCAGCGGGGAGAAATGTTCTTCTTTTTCCTGGGGGTCCGCATGGGGCGATTCCGGGTCCTGGCGGGCCTTGTGAATGACGTTGCCGCAATTCAAGAAGACGGTGCCTTTGAAAAGTCCGTGGGCGATCAAATGAAACACCGCCAGCGAAAATGCACCGAGGCCGCATTCCATGATCATGTAGCCCATCTGTCCGATGGTCGAGAAGCCGAGCGTCTTCTTGATGTCGTTCTGCGCCAGCATCATGGTGGCGCCCAGCATGGCGGTTAGGGTTCCCACCACGAAGGCCACATGCAACGTCGTCGAGCTGAGTCCGAAGAGCGGCGCCAGCCGGTTGATCAGGAAGCCGCCCGCATTGATGATCCCGGCGTGGAGGAGGGCATGGACCGGCGTCGGCGCATAGAGCGACCGGGGCAGCCAGAAATGGAGCGGAAACTGTGCGGACTTGCTCATGCCGCCGATGAACAAGAGGAGCGTCACGGCCGTTGGGCCACTGATCTCCCATCCCGGCAGGGGCGACAAGGTCACAGACGATTCGGCTGCCCTGGCGAAGAGGTCCTGGAACTCCAGCGTGCCGTAAAGGGAATGGGCCAGGACGACTCCCGCAAGAAAGGCGACATCCCCGATCCGCAACACCGTAAACGTTCGGAACGCGCCGTGCAGCGTCGCCGCATGGCTGTGGTTATGGGCCAGGAGATAGAGCAGGTAACTCAGGAGCTGCCAGAAGAGAAACAGCATCATGAGGTTTGAGCTGGAGACCATGCAGAGCAGCACACACGTTGTTCCGCCGATGAGGGACAGGTACCGCGGTTCGTGAGGGTCCTGGTACATGTATCCGATGGAATAGGCATAGATGACGGTGCCGACGCCCGAGATGAGCACCATCATGACGGCGCTGAGCCGGTCGATATAGAAGCCGATCGGAAAGGTAAGCGAAACAAGGGAGCCGGGATCGTAAAAACGAATACTGATCGGTCCTTGCGTCGCGACGGCGTAGAGGGTGGCGATGGCGCCGCAGAACGCCGCGCCGATGGGGAGAGAGGCAAGCTGCGTGCGCGACCGGCGCGACGCATCGCTACCCACGGAGACCAGGAGGGCCGTGAGAAGGGGGAGGAGTGGGACTAACAAGACAAAGAACACAAGCACCTGATTGCTCCGAAATGGTGTGAAACTGTTTCAGGCCCTGTACGAACAGGGCAACTGACGAGCGCCGGCCGCTACAGATATCCTTGCGAGGTCCATCATTAGTACGTTGTCTAGCCCATCGTCAAGCACCGAGGCGGTCCGAATATTTTCGGCAGATCTGTGGGAGTTCAAAAGTGTTCGCTCCAGCAATCCGTCTCAGGAGTCGAGGGCATTATCGCTCCGAGGATTTATCGAGAGGATGGGTTATACGCATGACGACCCGGCCGATTCGATCGTAGAGTCCGTCTATGTAGAGCCGGTTCATGAACAGGACATAGAGTTGAATCCGCAGGCCTTCGACCCAGGGCGGCATCCACACGGTTCGGCCATGGGCACGCAGGTAGAGATAGCACCAGCTGAGGACGGTCATGACCGTGGATAACAAGATTATGAGGTCAAAGAGCCAGCTGGGAAGAGCGGCGGCTTTGAAATACGACGCGACCTCGACCGGGTCCGGATACAGGAAGGCCGTGAAGGACTCGACAGCGAAGAGATACATGAACACCACGAACAGGAGCGTCAACAACATTGCGGCCGACACTTTCCAGGAGGGTACTGCGCGCAGGCGGGTGAGCGTCAGAATGGCTTGTGACGACGTGATCCAAATGAAAAAGAGAAAGATCGCGGTGCCTTGGGATTCGAGCAAGGGGATGCGGAGTACGCCGTGCGTGACCAAAAGAATGAGGAGTGGAATCAGGAGCGTGGTGATGAACCCCGTCGACCAGGTCAGGGAGGAAAACTCCTTGGTTTCCTCCCGAGGGTCCGCAGGCGGGTACGCCGGTTCCTGTCGGGCCTTATGAATCTCGTCGCCGCTGCTCAGGAAGACCGTGGCTTTGAAGAGCCCGTGGGCGATGAGATGAAACACGGCCAGCGAAAATGCGCCGAGGCCGCATTCCATGATCATGTAGCCCATCTGACCGACCGTCGAGAAGCCGAGCGTCTTTTTGATGTCGTTCTGCGCCAGCATCATGGTGGCGCCCAGCACGGCGGTCAGGGTTCCCACCACGAAGGCCACATGCAACGTCGTCGAGCTGAGTCCGAAGAGCGGCGCCAGCCGGTTGATCAGGAAGCCGCCCGCGTTGATGATGCCGGCATGGAGCAACGCCGTCGCGGGCGTCGGGGCATAGAGATAGTGGGGGAGCCAGACGTGGAACGGGAACTGCGCGGATTTGCTCATCCCGCCGATGAGCAAGAGGAGTGTCACCGCCGTGGCGCCGCTGATATCGAGTCCCGGCAGCGGAGAGAATGTCACAGACGATTCGGCCGCCTTGGCAAACAATGCCGGAAACTCCAGGGTCCCGTAGAGCGCATAGGCGAGGACGACTCCGGCAAGAAACGTCACGTCGCCGACTCGAAGCAGCGTGAATGTTTTGAACGCGCCCTCCAGCGTTCCCGCATGGGTATGGTTATGGGCCAGGAGGTAGAGCAGAAAACTCAGGAGTTGCCAGAACAGAAACAGCATCATGAGATTGGCGCTGGAGACGAGGCAGAGCAGGACGAAGAGCGTCAGGCCGATGAGGGCCAGGTACCGCGGTTCGTGAGGGTCCTGGTACATGTAGTCGATGGAATAGGCGTAGATGACCGTGCCGATGCCCGAGATCAGCACCATCATGACGGCGCTGAGCCGGTCGATGTAGAAGCCGATCGGAAAGGTAAGTGAGGCCGCGGAGGCCGCGTCGTAGAATCGAATACTGATCGGTCCCTGCGTCGCGACGAGATAGAGGGTGGCGATGGCGCCACAGAACGCCGCGCCGATCGGGAGGACGGCCAGCCGCGTGCGCGCCGGGCGCGAGCGGTCGTCACCGGCGGCGACGAGGAGCGACGTCAAGAGCGGGAGCAGCGGAAGCAGGAAGGCGTACACGGGTTCCTCACGGTTTCAGAAAACAAAAAAGCCAACGAAGGTGACATGACGAAACGTCCACGTACCATCGTTGGCTTGTACTGCAACCGGCCCGAAACGTGCCGGTCGCCCTACCGCCGCTGTTTTTTCTCCTGATGGTTCCACCTGCTCCACGCGAGCGTGGGGGATAGCATGGGCCATCAGATGATGTCAGAATTCCTTTATCAAGGATCTGTCTCAGAGGAGTCAAGCTGCCGGGTACATTGCCCTGAGCGGCCTAGGCCTTCGGGCCCAGGCATCATGTCTTTTGGCCCAACGAGACGCAGATTTGCCCTTGTGACCTCCACCAGGGGACTTCTATACTTGGCCGGTACAAACTGATTGGAAGGGTCGTGCGATGAATAAAGGACTGACCAAAGGCGAAATCGAATCGGCGATTCGTAACGCCATTATTAAGTTCGAACAGGAATTTATGGGACGAGGCCCGGAGGATGTGCGGGCGTTCGTCGTGCGGGATCTCGTCGTCGTTCGCCTCAAGGGCGTTCTTACACCGGCCGAGCGGCAATTAGCCAAGACCGCCGAAGGTGTGGAGATGGTCAAACGAATCCGACAGACCCTCATTGCCCAGGGTCGCGATCAGCTCTTCGAACAGGTGGGCAAGATAGTGGGAGCCAGGGTGCTGGCTATCTTTACCGATATCAATGCTCAAATCGGCGAGAAAGTCTTCGTATTTACGGTGGATCGGGACCTGGAAAATCTCTGTCGGTAAACCTCGTCGAGGGGCGAATGGAAACCCCTCTCCTGGCGGCCATCCCGCCGAACAAGCGATTCCACAGTCACTCGACCAAGCCGCGCTTCGCTGAACGTCTCCTGCCCCTTTCAATAGGCCGCCGGTTCCGACATCGGCCGATTGGTCACCAAATCCAAGACGTGAAGCGAATCGAACTTTGCTAGGGTTTCGCCTTGTACCACCAGCCCGAACCGGTCGATGGCCGGCATGACGTCCTCGGGGGTCGCGGCGACTTGGAATCCGTCGACATAGACCGCCAACCGAGGCCGATTGACGTGTAAAAAATTCACGCGCTGCGCTCTCAAGGAGTGCCAGGGTTTGCTCCACAAACGGACCCGTTCGGTCGAGAGCAGCGTTACCCGTTCGTCTTGCAGACGGTAAAATTTCACGATCGCCTCGGCCGGATTCAACACGACGAAGTACACAGCCGAAGGCCCCTGAGTGCCCAAAACAAGTCCCGCTCCCTGGTCGGCGGTCTTGCCGGAAAACATCACCTGGACCGCCACGTCGGGATACGAGAAGTTTCGAAGCTGGGCGGTGACGAAATGAAAACATGGATCGGCGCCACAGGCTCCGGCAGAGACGAGCACATTCGGCAGGCTCGGAGCCGAGTCATCCCCGGCTATCTGCCATTCGCCGACAGGATTGGAGCCGGTTGTCTGGGGCGTGAATTCTTCAGGTCGTTTCCCCGGTGCGTCTTTGTCGAAATCCCAGACACGGAACAAGTCCTGCTTCGGCGGTCGTGCGTGAACGCGCACGTCGACCACTTCGTCGGAGCGACTCGGGGCCGGGAGCGAGACCGTCGCTCCTTCTGCGAGCAGAGACTTCACCAGGTCGTTCCCGACGAGAAAGGCCCACAATCCTTCCGTTTTTCCGGCTTGATCGTGCCATGATTTCACGATCCTCAGCTGTTGTTCTACGGCTGTGTGATTCAGCGGCACATGCAAGGCCTCGGCGACGAGGTGCGTATAGGCAGCCGACAGTTTGTCCGCCGCCCCCTGGGCGCGCTCCTCGGCTTCCTGTGCCTGTTGCCGCGCCTGGCTCAACCAGGGATGCCCGTAGAGACGATTCCAGGACACCCACTGAATTTTATCCCAGGCAATCTCGTTCAAGACGCGCCCGTACTCGGGCGTCGTCGGACCGAGCTCCTTGAGCAACTGCTCATGGGCGCGGAGCGCCGATTCGGAATCGTTATTCCAGCGATAGAGCGCGCCGAGCCGGCGGCGCTGTTCCGTGTCGGCAGTTCCTTTTTGAAGAAGGATTTCGTATGCGCCGATTGCGCCGTACAATGCCGCAGCTGCTGGCTCATATTCGTTCGACACGGCCGTGAGTTCCTGCCGCCAGGTCTGCGCCTGGAGAGTCCAGAAGAGCTCGAGCGAGCGAGCATGCACATCGGCATGGTCGGCTCGAAACCCGCTCTTGACGATTCCCTGCGCGAGGAAATCGTCATAATTCATGTCTCCGATCGCTGCGTTCACGTCGGCATTCTGCGGCGCCAGCGCGGACAATCTTGAAATCAGGTGCGCCCGCGCAAGTCCGTGGGGCAGCGCTCTGACCGTATCGAGGGTTCGACGGAGCTGATCGCCCAAGTCCTCCGGGGTCCACCAAGTGGCGCTTCCGAGCACCAGTCCCCCGACGAGCGGAGGCTGCTCACGATCTGATCCGGGGCGCACCCAGGGCCGACCGGGATCGGGATTCATGCCGTAGTGAGCGAACGGTATGCCCGGGGCATCGGAGAGCGCTTCGTTCAGCACGGCCATATCCACAGGAAAGCCCAGCTTTCGCAGGCCCGACACAACGATGAATCGCGCCGTTACCTCGCGGACCGGGCCGAATTTTCTGGTAGTGCCCTTGGCCCACCAAGGCTCTTCGGGCCTGAGCGCGAGAGGCGCGGTGAAAGGGTCTTGGTACGAGACTGTAATGTCGATTCCGACGCCCGAGACCGTGAGGAGGGTCTCGCCGCTGAGGCGCGCCAGGGGCACCGGTTGCATCCCCGTGGAGGCGACGACGCGAATCCGGGGGATCGGCCCTGCCTGTGCGCGGATCACCGAGGGAGAGACGAACATGGCGGGCGGGTACTCTCGCCATGTCGCAGCAGCGTGATGCCGCTCGTGCAGCAGGCCGAAATTTCCTTCGAGGCTGCTCGCTCCGAAGACGCCGGACTCCGCTTCTTGCCGGGCCATGTTGCGATGGGCCTTCATCGTATCGTCCCAACAGGTTTGCTGAAGGTCCGCATCCCGATGTCCCTTGGCGTGAGACAGTCTTTTGGCCCGCATCAGACATCCCAGGTCGAGTTTCGCCCACTCCGCGACCTGTCCTTTCGCCAGGGCTTCGACATAGGTGAGTGCGACTCTTTCGGCATTCGTTCCTTTTGCATGCAAGTCGGTTGCAGCGAAGCCGACCAGTAGACCGAAGACGAGCACAGGAAGATGTCTGACGATGAAAGCGGATCGTGTGGTCATAGCGTTTTCCTTCTCGATTGCCGGCGAATTCGACGGTCCGGTTCCCAGTACGGCGCAGCCAATGTCCCGCTGCCTATTCCCTCTAAACGCACAAAAGCCAACCGCAGGCTCGACTCGTCGTCGAGAGCAAGTGGTTGGCTTGTACTGCGCCCGGCCTCTCTGGTGAATTGCCGGCCGCCCTACGGCTTATGTATGGATTCGGCGCTCCGCCTGTCCTCGAGCCGTTTCGGCATAGGTGACATTGCGGCACACTGAAATCAGGCCACATGAATAATATGCTCTGCAGCCCGGCGTCAAGCGCCGCTCTCGAATTAATTTTTCAGTCATCATGCCATGCCCGATAGCGATAGCAGGCTGTCGAAAATTCGGTAGCTGCGAAAAAAGCGGTCAAAATGCTTCGAGTGGCACTAGGGCCTGAGCAACTACAGGATGCTCAAAAAGGCCGTTCCGCAAAGCCGCAGCAAACACACAACTGTGAACTCTGAACGATGAAATGAGAATGAGCTTCTTCGTTCATAGTTCATCGCTCACCGTTTCCTGGATTGGCGGACTTTTTCGGCATCCTGTTAGATGAAGCATTTGTCAGGACAAGAGGCGTACGTTTGCGCTTGTTCGATCCAGCACTCGCTCCTATAATTTCGCATCAGGCTTGGACATAAGCCGGGAAGTATCGGTTTCAATCCGGCGAGGACATCACGTGGAAAATGCTATTCGCAACGCTGTCATTAAGTTCGAGCAGGAGTTCATGGGGCGCGGACCGGATGAAGTGCGCGCATTCGTCGTGCGGGACCTAGTCGTGGTCCGGCTCAAGGGGGTGCTGACGCCAGCTGAACGTCAGCTGGCCAAGACGGTGGAAGGCATCGATATGGTGAAGCGATCGCGGCAGAATTTAATTGCGCAGGGTCGCGACAAACTCTGTGAGCAAGTGAGCGAGATCACCGGCGCCAAAACGCTCGCGCTCTTTACCGATATCGACGTCCAGATCAGCGAACGGGTGTTTGTGTTTACGATGGATCGCGAGATCCAGAACGGAAGCTAAAGGGGGCTGGATGGGTCTACTCCATTTCGACGTGCGGGTGTACAATGTCGATTCCGAGCAATTTCCCGCTTTGTGGGATGAGCTCTATCCTGCTTGAAAACGTCGAGCTAGTCCTGCCATGCTTCACCCATGAGCAGGCACCAGTTGGAAACACTGTCGTTCGACAATACCTATGCCCGCTTGCCCGAATCCTTCTACTCCAAGCTGCAACCCACTCCATTTTTGTCGCCTCCCTATCTGATCAGTTTCAATTCCGCGGCGGCCGAACTGATCGATCTCGATCCGGAACAAGCGAAGCGGCCTGAATTTGCCGGAGTGTTCGGCGGCAGCATGCTCGCGCCGGGGATGGAGCCGCTGGCCATGCTC
>SXGU01240840.1_pt1 | contig 12971 bp, 12 predicted proteins | sample 3174531 | NCBI WGS metagenome assembly SXGU01 (sample SAMN11356863, study PRJNA531348) | freshwater metagenome | isolation source: freshwater sample F1-140 | place: China: Fuxian Lake, Yuxi | collected 2017-12-25 | reverse complement strand
GGAATATCCAGGGGGATTTGTAGTAACATGGTTCTCTTGGGGTTTGGTTCCTGACGGCAGGTGGGGGTGATACGCTCATTGGCATACAAATATCATAATACTACATATAGAGGCTACCCCACGAAATCGGGAAGAGCCGATGTTATTGTAAAATCCTGCTTCTTCGCTTCGGTTGTAAAGAGATCCTTTGCCCAAAAATTCAAGGAGATTTCAATATCGGTGCGATTGGCTACGTCACTGATTGAATTGTAATAGTACCCCATATTCATGCGTGCGGATTTTTTCCGGATTTCATTCGTATAGCCGTAATTTCCGAATATCAACGCGCTTGCTAAGAAAAAGACCCATACTGATTTTATTTGCTTGGCTTTCATTTAGTGTTTTTTACGATATTTTGTTAACAAATCACTATGCTCCCGGTATAGCTCATCATAGGTGTCCAAATCACTAACACTGCAACTCTCAAGCAATTCCTGTTGAAACAGACTTAGAAACTGTTTTCCTCTTATACTTGATGAGATTCTTGCATAATTGTCGATAAGCTTTTGCCGGAAAGGATAATTTTTATTCACGTACATATAGCTTTTTGATTTGGTCGGATAACTGGCGATGACTTTAATTTTTTCATTAAACTGCGGGTTTAATTCCTTCATCAGTTCGTAGGCGCTTTCATTAACCATCGCAACATCGGTTTTATCAAAAAACAAATCCAGCAGTATGCGCTTGTCTTTTTTTTCGATACTGATAGAAGAGAATAGCTGTCTGTAAGGCATATGTTGTTCTTTTAAAACCAGGGTATCCAAAAACATGTCCGCCAGTTCGTGATATTCCGGCACAATTAAGCGCTTGCCGCGCATATCTTTGATCGTATTAATGTTTTTGTCGGTGCGGGCGAGCAGCAACACTGAGTTTAGTTTGCCGGGCGCTCGTAAACCAATATAACCGTCGGCCAAGTTTTCCCGCTTGAAATGCAGGGCAATCGTCAACGGCGGCGCTGAGATCACGTTAATGGCTCCGCTGTCAAAGGCCGCACTCATGTCATCAATTGAATCATAAAGCATAACATCGGCTGCCCGTACACCGACACTGGCAGCCTGCTCTTGAACCCACAACGAAAATGCCACCACGACATCGGCGCGGCTTGCGCCGTCGCTGATAGGCGGATAAAAAATACCCAGCCTCATAACCGGGTCGAATGAGCTGGTCTTATCCGCATAGGCAATAAAAAAGCTACTGAAATATAAGACTAAACTCAAACAGCCAAACGTGATTAATTTTTTCATTTGTGTTTGTTCAATTTCTTATAGGCGCTATATAACAGTTTAGTCCCCGCCAAGTCGGCAAGCGTTGAACGCACGGCTTTATCGGCTTTAAATAATTGCAGTAATTGCTGGCCGCGGGCATGCGAGTCTAGCTTAAGGGCTAGCGCAATGACCTGTTCACGGAATTCGGCAGGGGTCTTTTTATTGAATAAACCGGCGCCCTGCGGAATACCGTCCAATTGCGCAATGATTTGCAGTTTTGACATCAGTTGCGGATTTAATTCAGTCGCTAAGCGATAGGCATTTTGATAAACACAAATCACATCGGCCTGACCAAAAAATAATTTGAGTATGATCTGGTTGGCTTTTTTCTCGCGCGGCATTAATTTAAAAGCTGCTTGATAACTTTTGTGAAATTCAGATCGCGCTAAAAAATCGATATATAAATCGGCAACCGGGTCGAATTCAACCAACGCCAGTTTTTTACCCCGTAATGGCTTGAAATTATCCAAGCCTTCATTTTTACGAGTCAGAACCAGCAGGCTGTCGGAGCGATCACTGGAAAGGACCAATCTAAAGCCGTCGGCCAGCAGAGCGTCATCAAAGTCGTTGGCAAGTTGTAACGTGGAAGCGACGGCAAAGTTGATTTTGCCTTGCTCAAACTCCTTGCGCATTAAGGCAATATCGGTAAAAACCGTCACCGTAGTGGCTATTCCGTTGTCCTTGCCAATTTCTTCGGAAAGCAATTTCACTGAAATTTCCAGATCTTCGGCAGAAAAATCAGGGAATGCTCGCGCATAAAATCCCACCCGCAAGCTGTGTTCGGCAAATATATCTTCGGCGTATGACCAATTTGCCAACATGATGAGTATTGTCAACAAACTACCGCGAACCAGTTGACTTAAACGATTAACGGCCATTTATTGTTCTAAGGTGTTGATATTCTTTATATAGCTGTCTGATCTTATCCAGTTCGGCAGGCGTGACTCGAAGGGCTTGCTCGGTTTTAAAGATTTCCAGGAATTGCCGGCCGCGTGGATAAGTATTCATTTTAATGACTTCCGAAATAACTTGTTCTCGAAATACCGGGTCAACCTTTTTATGAAAAAAACCCGGACCCGGAGGAATACCGTTAATGCGATCAATGATTTGGATTTTCGAAAATATTTGCGGGTTTAATTCACCGGTGACTTCAAAGAAGTTTTCGTAGACACAAACGACATCAACCTGGTCAAAAAATAACTTGAGAATAACCAGATGAGATTTTTTATCATGGGATATTTTTTTAAAAACCTGTTGATAGTCTTTTTTAAAGTTTGACTGTGACAAAAAATTCACATACAGATCGGAAACCGGATCACTTTCAGTCAATCCCAGCTTTTTTCCGCGAAATGAATTGAAATGATCCATGCCGGTATTTTTTTTAGTCAGGATAACCAGGCTGTCAGGCTTGCCGCCGGATGGATTGAAGATGAATCCATCCGCCAGTAAGTCTTGATTGATCTCGGTTGCAATCAGTAACGGCGATGCAAAAATCAGATTGACCTTGCCATTCTCAAAGTCGGTACGCATCAATTTCATGTCTTCATAAATAACGACATTCGTTTCGATGCCAATCGCCTTGCCCATTTCTTCGGTGACGATTTTTACAGAAACCTCCAGGTCTTCGCGGGAATATTCATGAAACGAAGCGCCATGAAAGCCTATGCGCAGGGTTTTCTCGGCAAATAAGTCGCCGGCGTCAGCGAACCCGGCGAATATCACCAATGTGATGGTTAACACATAGTAGGCGTGTTTTAAAAACATCTGATTCTGCATTCATCGAAGGTGGTGGTTTAAAGACAACATACCCGATGCCAAATGATTAACCCGGTAGCTCATCAAGTCGGATCACTTAAAATCCTTCCGAATAACCGAGGCCATTTACTGTACTTGATTTAATGATTCTACATTACGCCCGATCAGGTACTCCAGCGACAACAGGCCCATTTCCAGGGCGTAACGTGAGCGGTAATACGTGCCCTGGGCAAAGGTTTCTACAATTTGCGCTTCGATGACATCTTTGGTTTCAACCAATTCGTCCTGGTAAGCACGAACATGCAATTTACGATTTTCGCTCGCGTAACCGACGGCTTCATTACTGTCTTTGGTTTGCGCGCTGCTGCTTTTTATACTTAAAAACTGTTGTTTGACTTGTAAGGCGATGCCTTGATCGAGCAGGATTTGCTGGCTTTCCAGTTGTCGTTGTTGCGCCTTGGCATGGTTCACTTTGCCGGTGGTTTGAAAGCCGTCGAATAAATTCCATTGCATGCCGATGCCGATAGTCCAGCCGTCGCGGTTGGCGTTATTGGTCAAGCCGGAATGGTAATCGGTCATGATGTGATGCGCCTCGGCCTGAAAGCCTATCATGGGATAATAGCCGCTGCGCGCTTCGGTGATTTGATCGTCGCTGATTTCTACGGCGAGTTTTAATTGTTGAATGTCGGGGTTAAAGGATTGTGCGGAATCGATTAATTGTTTCAGTTCTTCGCTTATCGGTGACGCCTCGTCACCCGCCTCGGCCAAGCTGTATTTGGCGTCCCACGGCTGGCCCATGGCATTGCCGAGCGCTTCATGGGCCAATTCCCGTGCATATTTGGCTTCACTGCGCATGGTGCGGGTGATGGCTGTAGTGGTTTTGGTGCGCAGGTAATCGGTTTTTTTAACTTTCATCGAGCCATGCTGATAGAGGCGCTCGGTCAAGTCTTCGAGCGCTTTAAAGCGCTCTAACGTATCATCGGCCAATTGTTCCATCTGTAGCGCGAACTGTGCGGCGTAGTAATATTTTTTTACGTCGCGGACGATTTCCAGGTTGGTTTTACGTCGGCCTTCCTCGGCGATTTTGACGCCTTTCTCGGCCTGCGCAACGATGGCTTCTCTTTTCATCCCGGTAAAAATCGGGTAGGTAAGATTGATTGATGAGGTGGCGATATCGCGATCGAATAATTTTACATCCATGTTTATCGGAATCGCGCTGATCGGTTTGGCGAGTCCTAATTGCAGCGCCTGCGCATATTGCGGGTTACTTTGGGCCACGACCGAGGTCAATGCCCCGCCGACCGCAGGCGGCAAATCGAATTGACCTTGCAGGCTGTAAGTACGATCCTGGTCAGCCCGCTGCGCATTGACTTCGGCTGCGATTTTCGGCCAATAGGCGGACATGGCCTGCTGATAGAGTGCTTCAGCCATTGCGACATTGGCTTCCGAGACATTCAGGGATTGGTGCCTTTCCATGGCAATGCGAATGCAATCTTCCAATGATAATTTTTCCGGCGTGACCGGTTCCGCACTCAGTGCAAACGCACTATAAAGCAGGATGGCAATTGCAAACGGGCGTGTTGTTGAAGACATGTCTTTATACATCCAGTAAGTGGTTATGAATTTCCAGGATTTCATCAATATTATCGATAAACAAATCCACCAGGTCAGGGTCGAACTGAAGCGATTTGTTGCGCTTGAAATAATCCAGGATTTCCTCGATGCTCCAGGCCTCTTTATAAATTCGCTTGCTGCTTAACGCGTCAAAGACGTCGGCTAAACTGACTATTCGCGCTTCTACAGCAATATTTTCACCGGACAGCCCTGCCGGATAACCGTTGCCGTCATAGTGTTCGTGGTGTTCATGAGCGATAGTGGCCGCCAACTTGACCAGGGGCTTATCCGATCGGCTCAATATTTTAAAGCCGATGTCGGCGTGGTTTTTCATGACTTGAAATTCAGACTCGGTCAGCTTGCCGGACTTGTTTAAAATGTCATCGGGGATGCCGACTTTACCGATATCATGCAGGGAAGAAGCCACTTTTATCATCGCCGAATATTCGCTGTCGAAGCCGCATTTGCAGGCCAGTAATTCGGAAATGAGGGCTACGCGTTTTACGTGCGCACCGGTCTCATAGCTACGATTTTCAACGACTTCGCCGAGGATATAAATTAATTCTTTCTGGGTTTCAATGATTTCGTCTTTAAGTCTTATCGATTCGCTGATGTCCTGGCTCAAACTCATTAATGAATGAATCTCGCCTTGTTCATTATGGATGCCGACGAAAATAGTGCTGAATGTATGCTGGTAACCATCTTTGCCGATTATTTTGACGACCTTTGAACAGTATCCTTTCTGCTTTGCTTTTTTTAGTACGCGTTCATTAAAGTCACCACAATCCTGAATGAGATGGCAGAGGGATTGATCAACCAGCTCTTCGGGATTGTAATTGAGCGTTGTGCTGAAGTTTTTGTTGGCGCTGATAATAATGCCTTCCGTATCAACAACACATAACGACGTGCCGAACTCTAATGCGCGCTCATATTCATGCAGGTAGTGCTTTTGTTGAATGAGGTCCTGTTTCAGGTTGATGGATAAACGTTCAAATTTTTTATAGGTCTCGGTGATGTCAACCATTAATGCAACAAACTCTTCAATCTCATCGTCTGCATTAACAACGGCGACAACACTGACATCCACGATATAGATGTTGCCTGTTTTGGTTGTTTGTTTCAGCATTCCCTGCCATTTCTTTTTTTCAAGGACAGTTTTCTTTAAATCGTCCAACAGTGCTTTTTGTTCGGATTTTTCAAAGTTGAATAAATAATGCTGTCCTGATACCTCGGCTTCAGAATAACCGGATAATTCACAAAAATGCCGGTTGACATAGACAATGTGGCCGTTGCGATCAACTTTTTCGACGATGGCTTTTTCATCGACCAGCAACTTGTATTGGGTTAATAATTTACGATTCTTGTCAACTTCGCATGCCAGATTGAGTTGTTCGGTAATCTCAGACAGTTTATGCAACAAGCGCTCGATACTGACGGGCTTGGTGACGTAATGCTGAATGCCCAGTTCCAAGGCTCGAAACAAATATTCCACATCGTTGTAGGCGCTTAAAATAACAATCGGTTGGTCCGGTTTGATTGCTTTGATGTCGGCGGCCATCGACAAGCCATTGGCTTCGGGCATTTGAATATCGGTGATGACAATGTCGGGGAGATGTTCCCGATATAACGACAGGCCTTCCCGGCCATTACGAGCGGTGTAGAGTTCAGGTACAAATTGCTCAAGCACGGATTGCAATTCTTCCCGGGTCTCCAAATCATCTTCTACGTACAGGATACGAACAGTAGACAGATTTATTAATTTGTTATCATAAATCATAATATTGGATGTTTCGGGTTAATCAACATGCCAGCAATACTGACGTTTTCCTTTAGATTTGGCGCTGTACATCGCTGCATCGGCGTATTTTAATAAGGTCATCGCGTCCGTCGTATCGTCAGGGTAGATCGCAATACCCACACTGGCCGAAACCTGAAGTTCAATTCCCTTTTCTTTTACTGTAAAGTTCACGGAATCGATGATTCGCTTTACCGTGTCGGCGATCAGTTCTTTCGATGTGCGGTTCAGGATAATCACAAATTCATCGCTTCCAAAGCGCGCCGTCGTGTCTACTTCCCGCACACAGGAGCTTAAACGATAGGCGACTTCAATAAGGACCTTATCTCCCTCGCTATGGCCTAAGCGGTCATTAACCTGTTTAAAACCGTCCAGATCAATGTATAACAAGGCGACGGTATAATAAAAGCGTTTCGCTGACGTCAATGTGTCTCTCAAGCGTTGAAAAAATAACTTTCTATTGGCCAGGTTGGTTAACGGATCAATTTCCGGTTCGCGCAGATAGTGCTTTTGCTGAATAAGGTTTTGCTTCAGATTATTGGATAAGCGTTCGAATTTTTTATAGGTCTCCGTAACGTCAATCATTAATGCGACAAACTCTTCAATTTCATCGTCTGCATCAACAATGGCGACAACAGTAACATCCACAAGATAAAAATCGCCTGCTTTGGATATTAGTTTCAGCATTCCCTGCCATTTCTTTTTTTCACCGACCGTTTTATTTAAGTCGTCCAACAGTGTTTTTTGCTCGGTCTTTTCAAAGTTGAATAAATAATGCTGTCCTAAGACCTCTGCTTCAGCGTAACCGGATAATTCACAAAAATGCCGGTTGACATAGACAATCTGCCCGTTACGATCAAATTTTTCGACGATGGCTTTTTCATCGACCAGAAATTTGTATTGGGTCAATAACTTGCGATTCTTTTCAACTTCGTATGCCAGATTGAGTTGTTCGGTAATTTCAGAGAGTTTATGTAACAGGCGCTCGATACTGACGGGCTTGGTGACGTAATGCTGAATGCCCAGTTCCAAGGCTCGAAATAAATATTCCACATCGTTGTAGGCGCTTAAAATAATAATCGGTTGCGTAGGATTGAGCGCTTTGATGTCGGCGGCCATCGATAAGCCGTTGGCTTCGGGCATTTGAATATCGGTGATGACAATATCGGGGTGATGTTCCAGATAGGACAATAAGCCTTCCCGGCCATTGCGAGCGGTGTAGAGTTCAGCCACAAATTGCTCAAGCACGGATTGCATTTCTTCCCGTGTTTCCGGGTCGTCTTCTACATATAGAATCCGAATAGTAGATAAATTGATTATTTTTGCATCGAACATGGTATTGGGCTTTCCAGGTTAATTGATATGCCAGCAAAACCGGCTTTTACCTTTAATTTTAGCACTGTACATCGCTGCATCGGCGTATTTTAGCAAGGTCATGGCGTTCATTGTGTCGTCAGGGTAGATCGCAATACCTACGCTGGCGGAAACCTGAAGTTCCATACCCTTTTCTTTTACCGTAAAAGTCACCAAGTCAATGATTCGCTGGGCGGTGACGGCAATCATTTCTTTGGATGTACCGTTTAAAATGATCACAAACTCATCACCTCCCAATCGTGCCGCCGTATCGACTTCCCGCACACCGTTTCTTAAGCGGTAGGCGACTTCAATGAGGACATTATCGCCTTCACCATGGCCTAAGCTGTCATTAACCTGTTTGAAACCATCCAGATCAAGATATAACAAGGCGACGGTATATTGGAATCGTTTGGCCGACGCTAATGTATCCGTTAAACGCTGAAAAAATAAGTTTCTATTGGCTAAGTTGGTTAACGGATCAAATTCAGCGTGATGACGCAGTTCATGTTCCAATTGCTTGCGATCGGATATGTCCAGCAACAACGCGACATGATGACTCATACGGCCATCAAACTGCTTCACCCCGTCAATTAAAACCAATGCGGACAGGTAATCTTTCGTTTTTCGGTAGATTAGTAATTCGCCCCTCCATGAGCCGTGATCGTTTATCGAAGCTATAATCTCTTCTTGCTGAGCGGAATTAACAAATAAATCAAAAATTTTTACAATCGGTTTATTTTCAAGTTCAGCGAAGCTAAAGCCTGTTGTAACCGTGAAAGCGGGATTGATTTCGAGAATTTTATACGCCGCATCCATGATGATAATGGCTGCACTCGACGCCTGATAAAAAACAGCAACGAGTTGTAAATGGTTCTCTAATGAATTTTTATCGGTAATATTTTCCAAGTTCCAAACCATTTATCCTGATTATGGGTAATAAGAAAATCCCAGTCTTTCGTAAATTCAACCAGGCGGCAAGACCTGTAAAAAGGCTGGAGCCATAACTGTTGCCAAGGCGCCCGGCGATATTATTGAAAATAAATAGATTGCGCTTGACTTAACGGCTGGCAGGAGCAAAGCGCGGATATTTATCTACAAAACATATGGGGGAATAGCGTAACTCAAAATGTGATTTATATCACTAAAAGTAATCGCTGATATGTGAGTCACCTCAGCGAACATTAAGTTGCAAAGAGCTGGGGCGCCGCTTGAAAACTCTCGGTAAAGCCATCGTCGAGCATACGCTTGAATATATTCAAGCAACGAGGGTTTTACAATGAAACCGGGTGCGCTATTGCCCCAGAAATTGATGTAAAAGGCTATTGTTGGGAAACAAAGCCTGGATGAATGTCTTTTTTAGGGATATTAAAATACGATGTACAGCGCAGCTCTCAAGGTTGCCGTTCCGAATTCAGCAGTTCAATAACACCCTGGGTTACCGGGCGAACGCCGCGCCAGACAAAAAACGCCTCGGCAGCCTGTTCAACCAGCATACCCAATCCATCCAGGCTAAGCAGGGCATGATTTTCCATGCCCCAGCGCACAAAAGCGGTGGGTTGATTGCCGTAAGCAAGGTCATAACAACTACCGTTAACGGCCAGTAAACCTTCCGGTAAAGGCGGCAACTGTTCGGATAAACTGGCCGAGGTGGCGTTGATGATCAAGTCGAATGACCGACCTGCCAGATCGCCGAATCCACAGCCGGTAACAGCCCCTTTATGTTCGAATTCCTCCGCCAGATTAATGGCTTTTTCAGTGGTTCGATTGGCGATAACGATCGTATTCGGGGACTGATCAAGAATAGGCGCTATGATGCCGCGGCTTGCGCCGCCCGCACCCAAAATCAGAATGTTAATGTCGGTCAGGTTAATGCCGTGATTAACGGTCAGATCCGTCACCAGACCGCAACCGTCGGTGTTGTCGCCCAGTACAGAACCATCCGGCTGCAATGCCAGCGTGTTGACGGCTTTAGCGAGTTGGGCTCGTTCCGTTTTAATATCGGCGTAACGCCAGGCGAGTTCTTTTAGCGGCACCGTGCAATTTAAACCTTTGCCACCCTCGGCAAAAAAATCTGTAACGGCGCCGGTAAATTGCTCAGCCGATACTTCCCATGCATCGTATTGCAGGTTTTGCCCGGTCAGTTGCGCAAAAATCTGATGAATTCGGGGTGATTTACTGTGTTTAACGGGCTGGCCAAAGACAGCATAGTGGTCTGTTATTATCATGATTGCGCTTTCTTTTCCATCCAGATTTCCCACAAAATGGTTCCCGAAACGATAGCAACGGCAATCAGTATTTCTATCCAGAGAAAGTGTTCGGTATAGGCGGCAATAACGGCTGAAACGCCCAAAAATAATCCGACCAGACTAAAGCGCCAGCCTACCCGCAGACCGTCAAGCATGGTGGCTAAGGACAGAATCAACAGAATCACCAGCCCCGCATCTTCGGGACCGATAGGCCCGAATGCTTGCACCAGGAAGGCACCGCCCACAACCAGCAAAGACATGAACCAGTGTATGGATTGCTCGCGCAATATAATCTTAAAGTCTTCGGCGCGATGCTTGGATTGCAGCCAGCCGATCATTATCGAAAAAAATGCAAATACCAGCACCATAATAAGCCAGTAGCCGAAACCATCGGCGGGTGAAAAATCGGTAATGCCAATGCCTACCAACGACAGGATGAGCAATAAAACCAGGATAGCTTCTTCAATATGAAATCTTCTTTTAGCGGTGATTAATGTATCGTCTGACGTGATTACATCTTCTGACGTGATGGTATCTTCTGACATGCAGCCTCCTACTTCAAATGGTTTAAATAGTTATAATTATAAATCAGTCCCGCTTCGTTTAGATTATGTAACCATAACATCCAACAAAGCAAAATCAGGCCTGCGATGCTAATCGTTTAATCCTGTAACCACCGGGCCGCGGATTTGGCGAAATAAGTCAGGATTGCATCACTACCGGCACGCTTGAACGCCAGCAGCGATTCCATGACGACCTGTTGTTCATCAAGCCAGCCGTTCAATGCCGCCGCTTTGATCATTGCATATTCACCACTGACCTGATAGGCGAATGTCGGCACGCCGAATTGGTCCTTGACCCGGCGGATAATGTCAAGATAGGGCATCCCGGGCTGGACCATGACCATATCGGCGCCTTCCTGTAAATCCAGCTGGATTTCACGCAGGGCTTCGTCGGAGTTGGCGGGGTCCATTTGATAACTGTATTTGTTGCTTTTGCCCAGGTTGCCCGCAGACCCCACCGCATCACGGAACGGACCATAAAAACTGGAGGCGTATTTGGCGGAATACGCCAAGATACGGGTGTTGATATAACGCTGTACTTCCAGCGCCTGCCTGATTGCACCGATACGGCCGTCCATCATATCGGAAGGGGCGACAATATCGGCCCCGGCTTCGGCATGGGACAGCGCCTGTTTGACCAAGACAGTGATGGTTTCATCATTAAGCACGTAACCGCTGGCATCAATCAGGCCATCCTGTCCGTGTATCGTAAACGGGTCCAGCGCAACATCAGTGATTACTCCCAATTCAGGAAAGGCCTTTTTTAAAGCTCTCATGCTACGCTGAGCCAGGCCGTCAGGATTGTAAGCTTCGGCGGCGTCATCGGATTTTTTATCGGCGGGCGTCACCGGAAACAGGGCGATAGCGGGAATACCAAGGCTGGAAATTTCCCCGGCCTGTTCCAGTAACAAGTCCAGCGAGAAGCGTTCAATTCCCGGCATTGACGGGATAGACTCGCGATTATTAACGCCTTCGGTAACAAACATGGGATATATCAGGTCATCGACAGACAAGCGGTTTTCACGCATCAAGCGGCGGGAAAAGTCGTTGTAGCGCATTCTTCTCATGCGAGTGGGGATTGTGATGTTATTATATGCCATATCAATTTGTAGCTTTTTGAGATTAAAAATATCAGTTCTGCGGACTTAGCTGACCGGACGCGCTGCTGATGTTATTGTATCAGTGAATGCGATTGCATTGATATTTGAAAAGGGCGAGTATTCGGTTGTTTGATTTTAGAGGATTTTATGAAGGCTAGACAGTATATAGTATTTGGTTTTTTTGCATTGTTTTTAGGCTTGATGACGGAGACCCGCGTTATGGCTTCCGATTTGTTGCCGCCGCAGCAAGCCATACAAACCGCTTCCGCGCAATTACAGGAAAAACTGCAAGATAAATCCTTTACCAAGGATTTTACGAAAATCACCCAGTTTGTTAATGACGCTATTTATCCGCATACCGATTTCGACCGAATTGCCGCGTTAGTGCTCGGCAAGATATGGAAAACCGCCAGCACTGACGAACGCGAGCGTTTCAAGCACGAGTTTCAAACCTTATTGGTCAGAACCTATTCCCGCGCGTTTGTTGAATTTAAAGAATGGTCCGTGCGTTTCCTGCCCCTGGAAATGGAAAATGGCGCAACCAAAGTGTTAGTCAAAACAGAAGTTTTGCAGCCCGGCATTCAGCCTATCGCGGTCAATTACCGTATGTTGTTGAGCGGTGGCGAATGGAAAGCTTACGACATATTGATCGAAGGTGTGAGCCTAGTGACGAACTATCGCACCACCTTTAGCAACGAAGTGCAAACCAAAGGTTCATTAAATGCCGTCATTGACGGACTGGCTAAACGCAATGCTGAAGCGCTTAGCGCAAAACCGGCAAAAAACTCCTGAGATTAACCGGCAAAAATAACCCTGTCACTGCGTGACAGGGTGCGTCTCTCCAATCCCCGAACATTCCACAGATTTATTCACCATTAAGTTAGTGCCTCCAGATAGTAATGATCGACTACCGGCCTCTATACAATACCCTGCGTGATGCGAGAACCGATACCTGGGTAGATAAACTGCCGGAGCAGATCGCACAGGCTTTTGAGCCCGGCAAACATGGTGATTTACCGAAATGGCAGGCAGTTCTTTACAGTCTGCCCGAATTAGCAACAAGTACCAGATTGTTGGACAACCCTGCTGTGCAAATAGGGTGCGCCGACGATTTAACGGATGAAGCCGGAGAGCGGCTAGAAAACCAGCTTAAAGCTTTGACTCCGTGGCGCAAAGGCCCGTATCACTTATTCGGCATTCACATCGATACCGAATGGCGCTCCGACTTGAAGTGGGAT
>SXGU01555854.1_pt1 | contig 12972 bp, 14 predicted proteins | sample 3174531 | NCBI WGS metagenome assembly SXGU01 (sample SAMN11356863, study PRJNA531348) | freshwater metagenome | isolation source: freshwater sample F1-140 | place: China: Fuxian Lake, Yuxi | collected 2017-12-25 | reverse complement strand
GTTGGGGGTTCGAATCCCTCCGAGCGCGCTTTTCGAAATTCCAATTTCTTTGACGGAGTTGCAGACCTAGTGTCCTGGCACCCGTAGGTCTTGGAGTGCCGCAATGAACGCTGGGCTAAAGCAGTGATGCCTGTTTGAATCCGATAAGCCAACCTCTTGGCATCTGGCGCGATCTTCGGAGGCGCTCGCACCATCGCTTCTTGCTGGCATGATCCTCGGATTCGTGATTGGCGGTATCGGCAGCCGGATCGCGATGTTAGTTTTGCGCCTTACGTCGAGTCCCAACCTGCATGGTGTGCAGACAGACGACGATTTCACGATAGGGATCATCAGTTCAGCATCATTGTTTCTACTTTTTCTCTGTCTGTTCGTCGGCGCGATTGGCGGAATAGTTCACGCGGTCACTGCCACGTGGATCCCATCGCGGGTTGCGCCACTCGTTAACGCACTTCTCACAGGGTCCATTGGAGCCGCGCAAATCTTGAATCCACATGGCCTGGACTTTGAGTTATTAGATCCGCTCGGACTCGCGGTCGGCATGTTTGTCGTGATCCCCTTCGCATACGGCGCGCTTCTACCTGTTCTCGCGCGCCGTTTAGCCACATGGGGCCAAGTCGCGCCGGGCTGGCGGTTCAAGGCAAGCTTCGCACCGGTTGTGATGCTGTTGCCGACCGCTTTTTGGCGCCCTAATTATTGGTGCTGGCGTGGCCTTCGCCGCAGTTGCGCGGCCAGCCCTAGTGCCAATATGGCGATCGCCGATTGTTGTGTGGGTCGGGCGATTGCTGATAGCGGTGGCCAAAGTTGTCAGCGGCAACGTGATGATCAAGGATGCACTCGCGATCCTGTAACGGTGGCCGGCGTGTCCCACGCTCATGCGACGGTATTTGCCGCATCTGGCGGTGTGCGGGTTTTTGTTTGGCCGTCTAGTTCGTGACACACGACGACAGAAAGAAGAAATATTGAATCAGGATTCGAACATTCTTAACAGTCTCGACTTTGAACCAGAAGACACTCGTCCATTCGAGTTAGCGCAACTCCTTGAAAGCAATAGGGCTCTTGTCGAAAGTGCTCAAGCAGAAGACATTGGGCGCCTGTACATCCTGGCGGGCCTAGATGCGCTCAAGACTGCAATTTGCGGGACCGACTCGATGACCGATGCTCGCATCGCGTTAGAGATCCAGCACGAAATGGCATTCGGATCTGCATTACAGGTAATTCAGATGATGCAATCCAATGACAATCCGCACGACGATCGAGCCGACGAGTAACGAGGCTCGGTCGCTTCGGCATCATTAACTAATCATGATTTGGGAGCGCAAATGAATCAGTACGGCGGAAGTAACGCCGCGGCAGACATGTGGAAGACGATGGCCAATCTTCATCCGATGGAGTTCGTACGTTTTACTGGACTTGTCGCCAACGAGATCGCGACCTGCGTCTCCCAGATTGGCATCTCAACTTCGTCAGATAGCGAAACACTCGCGTTCGTGCTGTCACAGGTTTTCGCAAATGCGATGGCTCGGTCAAAAGACCCGCGTGCAGCGTCGCAAGAGTTACCAGCAGACCCGCACGCGACATTGCTACGCGACGTCGCTTCAGCCGGTCGACGGATTGCTGCACCCGAGTCTGACGGTGCGGAGTTCTCGTTCAAGATCGGTCCGCATGCTGCGAACGCCGTACTCGAAGGTGTCGACGAGATCGACTACATCGGGTGGTCGATCTACCGCTCGTATCTCGAGGTGCTTCGCGACAACGATCCGCTACCGCCGACGACTGAGAGCGCTGCGATCGACCTCTTTCAATCAGGACTTCGCATCAGCGGCTGGGCCTAGAAGATTTCGATGGCGTGCCGGAACACGCACTCAGTATGGGTAACAGTAGGCATGGACGCGTCCGACGGTGAGGGTTCGGTAGCCATCCCGGTTTTCAACTGTCAGGGAGGTCAACGGACCGATACCCGTCAATGTGATGCTGTCGCCCAGGACGCCATAGTCCCAAAAGAACGGCGAGAGGCCGAAGTTGCCAGTACCGGTTGGGGTACCAAAAGTGTCCGAATTGCCCATCGAAAAGGTCCGCATGTCGACAGCGCGGCCTGTGCGCAGAACCATGTGAGCGGGAGAAAAGCTAGAAAAATTCGAGAAGCTATATGAAACGCCCTCGACGCTCGCAGAGATCGCAGAGCAGTCCGCGCTATCGAAAACACTGTAGGTGTGTGACTGATTGGGCGCGATCTCGACATTCTGGTTCGTAATTTCGGCAGATACGTCCACCAATCGCACCGATGGCGTGGCTGCCGGACCTGGAGGTCCCTCCGGTCCTTGTGGGCCAGGGGGACCTACTTCGCCCTGGGCGCCCCATGAGCGGACAACGTCTGTGACGCTTGGACATGCCTCAGGTTCGATGTTGAACCATACGGTGGACACCTTTAGTTTTCCCGCCGAGGAGAAACACCCGTAGTAGATGTCACCCGATTCGGACGGCACAACAGTCACTGCGAAGGCAAAAGTGCCAGCGAGCAAACCGCCGGCGACAAAGCCGATCAAGATTCCTTGTAGACGACTGCGCATGAAGTACCTCCGTCATTTGACCGTACGCCGATTTGTCTCGGCTGGCTATGGCACAAAACTTGCCCTCTTGAAAGACAACTCTCCTCGGCGTACCGTCGGAGTCGGGCCTCTCTATTCAATAAGGAAGGTGCGACCATGTTCATTCAGGTCATTCAAGGAACGGTCACGGATAACGAACATCTAAAGCGTCAGATGGATCTCTGGCGGACAGAACTAAAGCCAGGAGCGCGGGGTTACCTCGGCTCCGTTGCAGGCACAGCGGCCAACGGCCAACACATTGCGGTCGTGCTATTCGACTCTGAGCTCGCTGCCCGCACGAACTCGCAACGCCCAGAGCAAGGCGATTGGTGGAGAGACACCGAAAAAGGCTTCAAAGGCGACGTGACCTTCACAAGTTGCAGACAGGTCGATGTCGCGCTCGGTGGCATCGTGAAGGACGCTGGCTTCGTGCAGATCATTCAGGGTCAGGCCTCGGACAAGGTGGCGATGCGACAACTCCTCGCAGAGATGGAACCACTGATTCGCAAGCAGCGTCCAGATGTTCTTGGCACGATTTTTGGCTGGGATGACAATAACCGTTTCACTCAGGCCGTCTTCTTCAAGTCTGTCAAAGCTGCCCGCAAAGCCGAAGAGGCTGGCGCGAGCGACAACATCCGCGAACGCTTCATTGCGCTCTCTGTAGGCGAGCGGAAGTATCTCGACTTAGAGAACCCAGATATCGACACCTAGTAATACCGGGCTGAACGGCAAGCGTGTTCGTTAGCGAACGCCAGCAAAGCAACCGACGGTGTATGGATATTCAAGCGTCGCTTCATAGTGGTACATGTCTTGTGAAACGCCGTTGAACTTCACTCGGCTGACACGGCCGTGGCAGGCATCGAGGTCGCTGTTGGTTGGCATCACGCCGTTGGCATCTTTTGTGAGATAAATGCCAAAACCGTCTAGTGCGTAGCCAATCAGGGTGCTGTATCCGCTGGGTGCGTCCTCAACGAAACATGACGAGGCATCGTGGTAGTGGTACATAGAGGTTCTCTCCGGGTGGCCACCACACGAGTCCTGGATCTCGTGTGCCCCAGCGTCGCGACCTTGAGCGTCTAAAGAGTTGAATAGCGCGACGCCGTTCGTGAAGTAGCCGATTGCACCCATTCCAAGACAAGTTGGAGTAGACGCAAGGACCGGATTAGCAGGAATGTCCAAGGTCACGGTCTGTGCCGCTATCGAATTGGGGTTGCGGTCGTATTGATACGCGCGGTCGGTGGGAGATATCGGAAATATTCCGGTAGCGAAAGTTGTCGGAACACCTTCGGTGCTGATCACACGATCAGATCCTGCGATTGTTGCGCTATAGGCAGCCGAGCTAGCCCATGACACCGACCCTTGGACAACGATTTTCGTATTTCTATTCCAGAAATATCCGTCGATCCATGGACCATCTGCATGTGCGCCTCCGCCATTGAACATCGACTGACACGAAAACACAGACCCAATAGCTGCACTATCTGCTGATCGGTGACCGTCACCGACTGGAATCCGTGTGGGGTCGGTGCCTAGGAAGTCACCGGAGTTCGGCAGTGCAACAGTCGTCGTCGCTGCCGTCGCGGTCGTTTGCGTCCCATCAGTAGTAATGAATGTTTGTGGAGCATTAGTTGTCATCGTGGTAGATGACCTGCTCGAGCCGACCCCAGAGCCAGCACAGCTCGGTGCAACCACAACCGCCATAAGGCCCGCAAGTACCACGCGTCGAATATCGAGTGAGGTGTTCATGTCGCCCTACTACCTCGCCGAATCCAGCACGCTTCGGTAATCGTGATGTTCATGTACATGAACCTAAGGCGCGGCGTTGTTACCTGGTCCCACGGCAGAACGCGTTAGCGCACTCCTTTGAAGCAACCGATTGTGTATGGGTATTCGAGGGTCGCTTCGTAGTGGTACATCGTTCGAGTGACGTTGTCGAACTTCACGGTGCTGGTGCGTCCGTGGCATACGTCAAGGTCGCTGTTGCTCGGGAGCGTGCCGTTCGAGTCTTTGCTGACGTAGATCCCGAAGCCGTCTAGTGCGTAGCCAATGAGGGTGCTGGTTCCGTTAGCTGTTTGGTCAATGAAACATGACGAGACATCGTGGTAGTGGTACATCGAGGTTCTCTCTGGGTGGCCTCCGCATCCGTCTTGGATCTCGTTTGCTCCTGCATCGCGGCCAGCAGCGTCGAGCGCATTGAATACCGCCACGCCGTTCTTGAAATATCCAATTGCACCCATGCCAAGGCAAGACGGTGTGTTCGCGAGCACAGGCTTTGACGGGATCGTTAAAGAGAGCAGATTTGCTGCGATAGGCACTGGGTTGCGGTCGTATTGATAGGCGGGGTCCGTTGTAGCTACAGGAAAGATCCCACTGTTGAACCGAGTTGGGACGCCCGCCGTGACGATGGTACGGGCTGATCCGATTACAAATTCGCTATACCGGCTAGAACTCGCCCAAGAAACCGATCCTTGTACCGAAACCTTTGCGGTGCTGTCCCAGAAGTTGCCTTCAATCCATGGCCCGGGCGTCTGTGCTCCCGTACCGTTGAAAGTCGCCTGACACGAAAACACCGAACCGATCGCCGGAGTCGTTGGTGAACGGTGACCGTCGCCGAGCGGAAGGTGCGACGCGTCTGTGCCAGAGAAGTCTTGTGTGCTCGGACTAGAGCTGAAACTAGAGCTAAAACTCGACCCAAGCCAGGTGCCGAAACAGCCCGTTGTGATCATCGCGGTTGCTATTGCCGTCAGCGCGATACGGCCTTTTCGTAGAGTACGGCTCATGATGCTCCCTTGCAGTTGGTCTTCAACTGTCCGCCAGCAGATCTATTGTCATGCGGGATGCAAGGTTATTCGCCGAGATTTTCAGTGTCAAGCGTACAGGAAATCCAAACCATTTTGTACGGTTTGTCTAGTTGTGGTGGCGCGCCTGCCTAGCTACTCCGCTGGTTCACCAACGCAAGGAGCGTTGCCACATGCGTCCACGATCACTCCATCGTTTCGCATGAAGGCGTCCTTGATTTGTTTGGCGACAGGAATTAGCGGCGTGTCGTCGTGTGGGTCGTGACCTTCGCGTGCCGGCAGGTTCTCGAACGGTGAGGCTGGCGAACCGGTGTCGAACAAGAAGAAAGCCGAGCCAGTATGGCCATCTGTTAACGCTTCGATACCAAACCCGTACTCGTTGGCGCGGGCGCGACCAGGCGCGACATATGGCTCGTGGCCGAAAGCTCCAATCGTGCGGGACTCGACCTGAAGGCTCCACTCGCTCACTTGATGGTCTCCGTATGCGCCAAGCAACAGCACTTGGTGTGCAGGTGTATTCGGCAGAGGGTCAGAGCCGAGGTGCTGCGCGTAGCCGTTGGTCTCACCGCGGTCCCAAAGCATTTGGAAAAGTGAGATACCAACGAGTTGATCGAACTCAGATGGATAACTGGGATCAAAAATGAGCTTGTAGTCATCGAAGTCGACGCTGCGATGCAACAACGTCGAGTAGTTCATGCCAGCTTCGCCGAGCACGCACCGGGTGAAGTCTTGTGCCACGGCACACAACGCACCGCCGAGTATCGCTCCTTGAGAGTTACCGTCATAGAAAAGTTGCGAACGATCGACCAGCGGCGCGCCGCCAATGCTGAACGCCGTTTCTTCGGGGAAGCCGTCTGAGAATTCCGGTCGTGCGGAGAAGCCGTCGGCGTGACTCATGAGTCGCCCCAGATACAAGAAGTTAAGGAGACCTTGTTGTGAACGGTCGACAAGTTTCGGAAACAGTGAGAGGTCCTGCAGAATCGTCGCGGCGGTAATTATGTCCTCATCGGCCATGCCAATGAAGTCTGTTGCGCAATACGCGATGTTGTACGGACCTGCCATCTCTTGGACAATGTCGGCGTTCACCTCGTCGCGTTCGCCGAAGAGACCATGACCATAGAGACTCATGCGCGCAGGTTCGTCAGCGGTAGCTCCTGCTGGGATCGTGCATTCGAATTTGGCTGTAATGAAACCTTCGCCGCGCTTGGGTAGCCCATCGTCGCCGAGTATGAACTGTGACCCTGGTGAGCCGTCGCCGGACAGGAAATTCGGAACTTGATATGTACCGCTTACGCGGCGCAACATGGTCGGCTCGGGAGCAGGCTCGGCGCTGGTGATCGTGAAACTAGGAACGGCATCGCCAAGTTCGGCGAACGCTTCGTCCCTGATGTGCAACATGCGGCCAGCGATTGATTCTGCTGAGCCAATCGTGAAGTCCCAAGCACTGAAAAGATCGGGGCGGTAGACACCGTGGTCGCCAAGCAACGCGATGATCTCATCCATGTGAGTGCGCCGGGCCTCGAAGTCAGCATCGGTTGTGCCGAGACGATCGCGATACGCGACGAAGCCCGGCGCCACCGGAACTTGTTGGTCGTCCATGTCGAACAATGTTCGAACGCCAACGACAATACGGTGGGTCTCCAAGTAGTTCTTGGCTGGGCGAATGATCAGAGTCGGGAACGTGCCGGCCTCGGCGTTGGCATCGAGTTCTGCGAAATATGCGAGGCGCTCACCAGTGGTCGCATCTACGACGACGATTGGCGCATCTTTAGAAAGCGATGCAGCAATGTCGGAAACTCCTGCAAAATACGCGGGGTCGAGTTGAGCCTCGACAGGTAAGAGCACCGCGGAGCCGGGGCTAAATCCATCGAGACGATTCAACTCGACAGGATCGATGTGCTTGCCCTTGGCGTTTGCTGGTAGCGACGCGGCGTTGAGCGACACGCGCTTGGCCGTCGGTGTGGACTCGTCGGCAACCGTGAAATAGTCATTCGGGAAAGGGAACATGCAATGCGTCGGAGCGATTGGATCACACCTATCAGCGTTCGCGAGATCGATGCCTAACTCGGCTGGGTCGACTGGCGCAGATAGAGGCGCGAGCGTCGATGTGGTGACCGGTTCGTTTTTCGGAGGCTTGTCGCCGTCTCCAGACGAGCAAGCGGTAACAGTAAATAACAGGGCAGCGAGCAACGCGTGGGGACGTATCGACATGGGTGGGCAGAGTATCTGCTCGACGTTCGGCATCGGCCGAAATCGGATCCGTGTCGTTTGTCAAGTCAACGCTATGCCGGTAGCGTTTGACTTTATGTCTAGAGATCTTAGAAGTGTGAAAGGCATGTGAGTATGAGAATTTTCGGGTGTCTTCGAGCGACTATGCCGGTCCTGGCAACTCTCTTCGGGCTCCAGCTGGCCGTTGGATACAGCTCAGCTAACGCCCCGACATGGGAGACACCAGAACAAAACGAGGATGGGGCAGAATTCGACGCCCAACAGCCGGATCAAGAATTCGGTAGAGCAGACCCACTAGACGCTGACCAGGTTCTCGATATCGATCTCACAGTTCGCGAATTGCAAAAGCACTTTGGCGTAGAACGGTGGGGTGGTTTTTGGTATGAGGAGCACGAAGGGCACCAGCGCCTCGTCGTCGGCGTAGTCGGTGCGACGGCGTCGGATGGATCTCGTGCAGCGACCCTTGGGACGTTACCAATATTGCGCACACAGAACACTCGGTATTCGTGGGCGTATCTAATCGACGCGAAGGCGAAAATCCATGGGGTACTAGACCCTCTTCTTGCGACCGGATCGAGCGCCAAAGCAGTAGTGGGTTTGTTCCCGTCAGCCGTAAGCCGAGAGATTCCTTTCGTGTTGCACGTCGCAGTGGCCGACGCACAGATGCTTGCCACAGTTGGAGCAGAACTCGATTCGTTTCGGTTTCCGGCAGAGATGCTCGAGACATTCGCGACGGTGCAATCAGACTTGAGTAATGCGACGCGTACTACCTTCCCGGGCTACTAAGGTGGGCAACGAGTCGATTATGGAACGGGCAAGTGCACTACCGCGTTCACGTTCGCGAATACCTACGGGTACTTTGGGTCTTCAGCGGGCCACTGCGGCGACATAGGTATCTCTGTCTACGGAGGCGGGACGACATATATCGGTCCGGTCACAAGTAATCGATATTTCCAGGACACCTATACAGACTCATCAATGTTTTCGCTGAGCGGAGCAAACGTGGCATGGAACGCTCGCATGCATATCGTCGGCAATGGTCACAAAGATGTTGTCGGCAGATACAACGGTAGCGCTGGCGCGAATACGACAATGTGTTTCGAAGGCGTGACGAGCGATGGAAATAATTGCGGGCCGATCAAAGGTGTAGCCGTAGACCTGTTCGACGGTACGTATTGGCATCACAACATGGACTGCATCGATTCAAATGACGACAGCGACGACGGAGATAGTGGGGGACCCTTCTTCCGAGTCCAGGCAGATGGTCGGGCGAAGGCCGCAGGGATTTTGACAGGCGGCTACTACGTAGCTGAAGGTCCACCGTACGGCAACTACCAAGCGACGTGCTACAGCTTGATCAATTACACAGTGTTTTTTCACAATGCCGAACTAGTAACTAACTAGCTCACCAATGGCGCTACGGGTCCGTGCATGCTTACTGACATCGGCGTTTGCTATCGCAGGTTGTTCGGCACGCTCAACTTCGCTGCCATCAACCTCACATCAGCAAGAACGGAGCGACGAATCGGCACGAGAGGAACCGTGGGAACTCGCGCTGGGCGAAGTAGACACTCGTCTGATCGCGCAGTATGAGATCACCGGCTTTCTTGTCGCCGACCATATTGTCGGTTCCCACGGAGAACTATTCGATGCCGATGACCGCTTTCTGGGAACGACGGTACTTTCGAACCGAGGGGGGCGCTCGTCCTTTCATCCCGTACTCGACTCTGAAACCTTCGTCGTTGGAGTTGGATTGAGTGTCGGTACAGGAGATATGCATTTTCCCGCTGGTTATGAATCAGAAGCCGTACGTGTGTGTGTCGACGTTTCAGATGCGACACGCCAGTTTGTAGCTTGCGCCGCGCTCTGAGTAGCCGAGCGTGGCTCGACTCCCTACGCGCGTACCTCGAATGCTCCGCGACGCTCTGGAACTGTGACGCCGACTCGTTCAGAGCGCGCAAGGCGCGTGATCTCTAGGCGCACAGCATCGATTTGAGTTTGCAAGCTGGCGGTGCCGACCTCGAGTGACGCTAGAACGTCAACTGCTCTAGCCCGTAACGACACCGGTAGCGGGCCTAGATCGGTCGGCGGGACATAGAGCGCCCCGAGTTCTTCGACTGCTCGAGACTGAGCACGTGCTGCATCGGCGAGGAGTGCATCTAGGACCGCTGGCCAGCGAGCGTCGAACGCCATCGCGGTGTCAGGCTCCGATGGGTTGTGCGACCGGTGGATCAACAACCCCAGCGGCTTCACGCCATGCGGTGTGCAACGGAGCGATAACTCGACGGCAGGACGCAATCTTGTTTGAGTCCTTCGATATGTTCGCCTCGCAGAGTTCGCTAATCAAAAACTCGTACACGCCAGCAAGATGTTTGGCTGGTTCCCACACATCGACATCGAGGGTTGCGTATAACTCAGCAAGAATGTCTTGGGCGTGAAGCAACTTGTCGTGCGCCGTCTGCACATCATCAGAGGCACAAGCCGCCTCGGCTCGCTCGAGATCTAATGCGAGACGGTCGTAGAGCATCACGAGAAGTCGACCTGGGGAAGCGGTCTCTACATTGTCTCGAAGGTAAGGGTTGGTGCCCCGTGCGAAAGCGCTAGGCCTTGGTGTCATTATTGGCTCCATCCATGATTTATAAATTCGCCGCTTCCATGCGGCTTATCCAAGTTGTGCGATCTGGCTCGACAGCCAACTTTGCTTCGACTTCTGGTCGGCCATTGCCGTCTCGAGTTGAGCGAACTGGCGCTTCAATCGATTCTCATAACTAGAAAGTCTTTGTTCCATCGCTTCGACCTGGCGGTTGATCATGTCGCGCTGTGATTTGCGCGCTGCTTCCGCCGATGTCAGGTATCCAGAAATTGAATCATTCGCGCGGAACACTGCAGAGGATGTTCGTTGTGCGATGCCAGGTGAATACGTGAGCGTCCCCATCGCTCCTGTTGCCGTGCCGCTGTAGAGAATCGAGATCCCGCCGACCGTTTTCTCAGTATTCGCGATCAGTAGTTGTTGGCCAATTCCAGTACCGGTGATGCCACCGATCGAGCCCGCGATATCGACGCCACTGTCAGACACATACGTAGAGCCGTCCCACGCGACTTCGAGTGTTGTGCCAGCGCCGTAACCACCAGACGCGATACGAATGTCAGAACCGACAACGGAGGCGCTCGCCGATAGGCCGATCGCTGCGAATGCCGTATTCAGACCTGCGACGGTGGTTGCGAGAGTGTCGCCTGCTTGCACTGTGTAAGAGCCTTCGATCGAACCGATCTTGGCGCGAATTGTTGTACCGACCGAAGCAAGCCCCGTCGAGGTGTGTGTTGCCTGTTCGGCAGCGGTCGTGATCACAAGGTCGTAGGTCCCACCGATAGCGCGATCTCCTGCTGCTACCAAAGACACAGAACCGTTTGTTGCTGTCGCGCTCTGCGCAAAGAGTTTTGCCATACCAGCAGGGTCGGCGCGAAATGCAGTAATGAACTTGGCGCGATCAAAAGTGAATTTGCCATCTTTTGCAGCACTCACTCCAGCAAGGCCTGGGCTAGCGGGTGTAGCGCCAGGCACAGCAGATGAAATTGCTGTGTTGATCTCGCTAACGAGTCGGCGCAGAGTCGAGTCACCAGTGAGAGCAGACGACTTTCTCGTGGCGGCGTCGTATGAGGTTGCCTTGTCGATATCGGCTCTAAGGGCGTTTGCAAGATCGACGATTTTCTGTGCTTTGTCTGCAAGGCCTTCTGCGTTGCGATCGACCGTCACCGTCACATCGGCATCGCTTACCTGTTTGAGAGTGACCGTGAGTCCAGGCAACAGATTCGCGATCGTGTTTGACGAGTTCGCCACCGAGTATGCGCCTGCGCCAGTGCCGACTGTGATCGTTGCGTCAGCGCCTTGCGCAAGAGTTGTTAGAGAACCAACTACAGAACTGTCGAATTCAGCCAATCCAAGGTTCGGGTCGCTACCAGCTCCCGTGGTCGTTGCAGAGATTTGTAAACGATAGATATTCGTGCCGACCTGCACTGCGGCAGCAGAAATACCAGACTTGGAGCCGTTCAGTGCAGCCACGACGCTCGATAAAGATCCATCGCCGACGCTGACCTGATTGCCGGAGATAGTGCCTGCGCGCATACCGCCCGACATGACTGCGGAGAAGTTTCCAACAGCGGCAGCGATCGTGATCGAGCCACCAACGTTTATCGCCGTGACGTTTCCGAAAGTCTGAGTAGTGCCGCCATCGACAGTGAGCTTGCCGTCAACACCGACGTTGTTCGAAGCGTCGGTAGTAAGTAACAATGGAGTGAGTGCGTTGCCTCCAGTGATCGCGATCGTGGCAGCAGAACCTTCGCTAGTGGTAGTGAGCTTGAGAGCATTCGCGGAATTTACAGAAGCTGTAACACCAATGTTTTGAGCATCTAATGCGGTCTGTAACGCAGTGGCTAGTTGTGTGCGGTCATAGGTTCCCGCCGCGATCGTGACCGTGTAGCTAGCGCCATTGACGCTTAGAGCAAGCGAGTTGTTCGTGCCGTCGATGACCGTAGATGCTGCTAGTGCAGAGGCTGAGCTTTTTACCGCCACACCAGAAGACTGTGTGACGACTATCGAGTGCGAACCCGTTGTGACAGTGTCATCTGCAGTTAGTGAAGAGAACCCATAACGCTGCGCGCCTGCAGTCGCGAATATCGCCGAGCCAGTTGTGATGCGCGTAGATAAACCTGTGATTGTGTTGGCGCTACGCACAGCACCAGCGGCTGCAAGTCCAGTAACGCGAAACGACATTGAGCCGGTAAATGTTCCACTCGTCGCGCTGACACCAACGATCGAATCGCTGCTAGATGTTGCAGTGAGCGGATTCCAGTCAGTTCCCTTAGCAAGAGCCTGAGATGCCGTGCGAAGTTCGGTCAGCTTCGAGCGCATCGCCGTGTAGGCGGTGATGGCGCTGGTTTGAGTTGACGCGCGGCCCTGGACCTGGGTGATTCGTTGGCGTTCAATCGCGACTAGTTGAGCGATGATTGCGTTCGTGTCAAGCCCGGACCCAAGCCCAGTCAGTGCGACCATCTGTTACTCCGCGTAAATGGCAAACAGATCCGTGTTCGCCGCTCTTGAATATTCATCGGCCAAAACAGTGCGAATTGGAGCTAGATAAACGAGCGCCCCGGACCAAAGCCCGGGGCGCCAAACATTGCTATAGATGTTGCGCTACGTCTATTGGAGTAGTCGTAGCACTGATTGTGGTGTCTGGTTGGCTTGGCCGAGCATTGCGGTACCGGCCTGGACGAGGATCTGGTGGCGTGTGAAGTTCACCATTTCGAGGGCCATGTCGGTGTCGCGGATGCGGGACTCAGATGCTGCGAGGTTTTCGACAGCT
>SXGU01261033.1_pt1 | contig 12976 bp, 9 predicted proteins | sample 3174531 | NCBI WGS metagenome assembly SXGU01 (sample SAMN11356863, study PRJNA531348) | freshwater metagenome | isolation source: freshwater sample F1-140 | place: China: Fuxian Lake, Yuxi | collected 2017-12-25 | reverse complement strand
TCTAAATCAGTGACAAACGTTTTTGCGAAGTGTGCCGGTTCGGACATCAACATGGTGTTGAAATGCGTTCAATTCTAGCACCGATTAGCTTATCTGTTTCCCTGCTGGTTTTCTAAGGTTAAAAACTTGAACATCGAGTAAAAGCAATTTATTCATCCATTCTCTTCATCCTGTTGTCCATGCCGGCGTTTGCCGCGGAAACAGTGCTTGTCCCTGATCTGGCAAAAGTTCCGCAAAGCGAAGCATGGACGGTGCATAACCGCAAAGCCGCTTTCGATGCCCGACAAGGCAGCGTTTATTTTAACGCCAAAGCTGAGACAGGCATCGCTTGGTTAAATACGACGGACATCGGCGAGGGCGTCATTGAAGTCGATCTGAAAGGCAATGATGTCAAAGATAAAAGCTATCTGGGCATCGCGTTTAGAGGGCAAAACGAAAAAACCTACGAGGCGGTTTATTTTAGGCCCTTTAATTTTAAAGCGCCCGATTCGCTGCATCAAAGCCACTCCGTTCAGTACATAGCCGAACCGGCTTATCCCTGGGAAAGATTAAGACAAGAACACCCTGGGAAATATGAAAATGCCGTAACGCCCGCCGTCAATCCCAATGAGTTTTTTCACGTTAAAATTGTTTTAGAAAATCCGCGGCTGCGCGTTTATGTTAATAACTCAGAGGAACCCACATTGGCGGTCGAAAGCTTGGCGACGCAAAAAAGCGGCTGGGTCGGTTTTTGGATGGGAAAAAATGCCGACGGCACCTTTAAAAATCTGAAAATAACGCCGATTCAGCAAAAATAACCGGCGTCGGTCGATCGGGGCAGTGCTATCCATGCGTTAAAGAGGTCTGACGATTTAAAACCACAAAAAAGGCGAATTGCCTGATTGCTTTTCGCCTTTGCTTCTTGCGGTAATCGTTTTTAGCTTTTTACATCATATACTTGCATTCGTTGCGCGTACGCGAAAGAACGAAATGAGTGGCCGGAGTCACGGTAAGATCTTCGGTTCTTTCGACCATTGCCGCTAACGCTAAAGGCGCGGAAATCATTGCACCGGGCGTTGCGCTTTGCACGGTGAAAACGACATTATACCAACTGACTAAACTTGGGTCGGTGCCGCCGACTCCATCTACCGGGTAGATCATGCTGTAATCATGTGGGAAGCGAACCAGCTGACGCGGACTTACCGTCCATTTAAAAAAGCCGCCGGTATCGGTTTCCAAGGTTGGCGCAGTGTCCGGGGTCAAACTGATAATTAATTTACCGTCCATGCCATAAGAATCTATTTTTGTGATCGCTAAAGAATCGGTGGCCGAAGTGTTAGTAATAAGCCAGCTGGTCTCGATACCTTTTTGTTGTCCCGAACCGGAGACAGTCAGCAAAGGCACATCTCCGGTTAAAGAACCCGTGCATATGATTTTGGCTGTTTTTATCATAGCCATCGTGCCTTGAGGTTCGGCGGCGTTTGTATTGGCGCCCGCCAAGCTGCTTAGGATACCGGCAAAAAGCAAAAGTTTTTTTATGTTCATCATCTTTCTCGATTGTAGTGTTAAAGGGATAAGCCAAGCATTTTAACGATACACGCAATCCGCGCGGATACGATCAAGCACACCGCCGCCATTCAAGGGCGTCGCTTTTTCTATATAATCGGAATAGACCAGAGGGGCGATAATTTTTGAGCCATCGGCACTGGAGACGGTAAACACAATATTGTTCCACAACAACTCAGGCTTGGATTGTTGTAGGGCAGGCAAGGTCGCTTCATGAGGTAAACGAGTGGTTTCATGTGGGGCCAACTTCCATTTGAAGGCGGGGTCGCCAACGGGAGTGGCAATCGGGGAGCCGGGAGTCAAAGTGGTGATCCACGCCCCGGTCATGCCGTAAACCTCTATTTTATTAATTTTAAGCGCCGTATTTCCCGAAGTGTTTGTAATCAAAAAGTTGGTTTCCAAGCCGCCTACGGCTTCGTTACTGACGATCGTGGTTGCCGGACTTCCAGGAAAGAAACGGCTGGCGCTGCAAAGAACGGTGGCCGATGTGTGTGCAGGAATGTAGCCCAATCTGTTCGGGAGGGCTACTCCGGCAAAACCGGCACTTGCGTTCAGCAGCCCGGCTAGGACCGTAAGGCCTAATAACGATTTCTTCATTTTCATGATATTCCTCATTTATAAAATTTAAAGGTTGGAATTAGTTAGTGTAGAGTCAATTTCAGAAAAGTACAGTTTTAATTTTTTGATAAATATCAGTATTTTATGTTAAAAGGTTTCGTGTTATTGGATGCCTGCCGGAGGGCGATGCGGTAACTCATGGGTTATAGCGCCGGCGCCGGATTAGGATGTGAAAAAGCTAACGCCAAAGCTTCTTGTGCTATACTGCTGCACAAGTTAAATGCAAGTATTTTTGCAGCATAACTGACATAGGTTTAATTATTTTTTTATATAAAATAAATATGATAACGATAATATCATATCAGGTCCACACAACTTGACATCTACCTGGCGCCTCGGGAAGAGCTATTAACGTCATGTCAGTATTTTTTAATTTAACTTACAGCGTTTTAAAATTCAGTTAATTACTAAAAACATCAAAACAATGGTCAGGCTGGAGTGCAGGCAATAAGGATGACATAGCCTGTTAAGGCTTAGTAACTTATTTAAATTGAAAACGCTGTAAGTTAATTACCTAAATTTAATTAACTGAATTATTGAGATAAATCCGATGTCGCATTTATTCGTTTATTGAATATAGGGTTTGAATATAATTTATTTTAGCTATATAGAAATAATTTTTGAAAAGTAAAGACTTTTAATTAAAACAAAATTTTTTAATAAAAAGATGTCGCTGTCGCTATTGTCTTTTTCATCTCGCACGCTGGATTATTTAATATATTTTTATCTATATAAATCTTAGGCTTATCTTTAATTAAAGCTGTAACTCTCCTCTAAATGTTGTTTTATAATTTATCATCCTATGAATCCTTTAAAAAATACTCAAGAAAAAGTCCTGGAATTAGCCCGTGGTTTTCAATTATCTCAATGTCTTTTTACCGCGACCGCATTGGGCATTCCCGACTTATTAAAAGATGGCGCAAAAAGCTGCGAAGAATTGGCTCAAGCCACTCAGACCCATGCTCACTCTCTATACCGCCTGTTACGGGTATTGGCAAGCACCGGTATTGTCACTGAAATTGCCCCGCAACAGTTTGAGGCAAGCGCAATGGCGACTTGCTTACAAGAAGATTCCCCGGATTCGCTCAAGGACTTTATTTTGTTGCGCGCCGAACAAGACTATTTGTGTTGGAAAGAATTGCCTTACAGCATCAAAACCGGCAAAAGCGCTTTCGAGCACACATACGGTATCAGCCGCTATCAATACAATCAACAAACGCCGCAGCTTTCGGAACGTTTCGATAAAGCCATGAGCACCTTGGCGCGCAAACAAAAAGAAGCTATTTTATCCAGTTACGACTTCTCCACGGTTGATACCTTAGTCGATATTGGCGGCGGGCAAGGCAGTTTATTGATTTCGATTTTAAAACACTATCCCAACATCAACGCGACCCTTTTCGAGCAAGCCGAAACCATACAACGCGCCCAAGAGCTGCTGGCGCAAGAACACTTGGACGAACGTTGTCAAACAATTGCGGGCAGTTTTTTTGAGTCTTTACCCGAGGGAAAAGAGGCCTATATTCTTAAACATGTTTTGCATAACTGGGATGACGAGCAAGCTTTGCAGATTTTACAAAATTGCCGCCGTGCGATGACGGTTGGGACAAAATTACTGATCATTGAAAGCGTCATTTCTGAAAAAGCGGCGCAAAGAACGGTTTTACTGGATTTGCAGTTACTGGTGTCATTCGCATCCGGCAAACTACGTGCGGAATCCGAGTTTGGCCATTTATTACAAACAACCGGTTTTAGCTTAAACCGCATTATTTCAACCCCATCCGATATCAGTATTGTTGAAGCCCTCGCGGTTTAACCTTAAGCTTGACAGTGCAATTCCTAATACATTAAGGAGGAAAACCCATGAAGCAATTCAAGCTTATGATTTTTATTATAATTTATATGGCGTATGCAAAAAGCTACGCGGGCGGATTTTCCAGCGACCCTTCTATAAGGGAAGCGCCGCCGCCAGCTACCGATGCCCAAACACAGGGCTTGATTCATGCGCTAACAGGAATAAATCCTAATGACGTTGACTTATTAAAGGAAAGAAATATCAGGTTCGGTGGCGCGATTGGGGCAGGAATTACTTACAATCCGGCCAGTCCTACCGACCGCAGTAACGGCCCCATGATATTTAACGACCGCAGCAACGAATTCCAATTCAATCGTTTTCGCTTATTTCTACAGAAGGATGTCAATCTTAGCGGTAATAATTGGGATATAGGCGGCCGCTTCGATTTTGTTGTCGGCGCGGATGCACGCTATGCCGGCGCAATTGGCTTGGATGATAAATTCACTACTAAAAATCGCTTCAATAAAGTTGCTCTACCTCAATTCTATGCACAAATTTTTGCACCTTATGGTAATGGGATTACTGCGCAAATTGGGCATTTTTTCACCTTAATCGGTTCTGCGACTCCTTTCTATTCCTTATCCTACACGGCTTTCAGCGAACCGTCTTCACATACCGGTGTTTTATTGAACACCCCGCTTAACGATAATTTAACTATTTCTGCGGGTGCGGTTTTAGGAACGGTAGATACGTTAGATAATTTCGATAACAATCCCGGCACTTGGAATTTTTTAGGCAGCGCCACTTGGGCTAAAGCAAGCACAGCGGCGATGCTGTCGGTGGTCAGCGGCGATGATAACAGCGACCTTTCGGGTTTAGGCAAACAAAGCTCTAACCGCACTCATGCCAGCTTGGTCTTAACTCAAGATTTTGCGCAAAAATGGCATTACAAATTCCAGCACGATCATGGCTATCAAGCCCTGGGTTTCAACGACAAAAGCGCGCGCTGGTACGGCATTGAGCAAGACCTGATGTACGACGTCAGTCAACAAGTCACCGTCGGTTTGCGCGGCGAATGGTTTAGGGACCAAAACGGCTTAAAAGTTATGTTTGACGGCGTACCCGCGACTTATTACGGCGTTACCGCCGGCTTATTTTGGAAGCCGCTTAAATGGATCACCCTTCGTCCTGAACTTCGTTACGACATCAGTAACAACCCGGTTTATAATGACTTGACAGACCGTCAACAATTCACCGTTGCCACCAGTTTTGTGATCAAGCTTTAATTAGGTACAGGGTTTAGTAATCAAGAAGGCCTATTTCTCCCGGCTTTAAGCTTCGGGAGCGGATTTGAAACAACTTTAATAATATTCTTATGTCAACTCAAACAACGCCGTCATCCTTCTGGAAAGCGGTTAGAAATAATGTCAAATTACAACGCAAAACCCCCGCTATTTCTCCCGCCAACCGCTCGCAAATACTCCCGCTTTCGTTAGGACAGCAACGATTGTGGCAGTTAGAACAATTACAGGTTCACAATACCGTTCATAATCTGCGCGCCGCTTTTCGTTTGCAAGGCGAACTTGATGTGGCCGTCTTAGAGCAAAGCTTGCAAGCGATTGTTCAGCGCCATGAAATTTTACGCACTGAGTTCCCGGCCCGCGGTACGCAAGCCAGCCAATTTATTCTGCCGGAGCTGGCTTTAACCTTGCCCTTGATTTCTTTAGAGCACTTAAGCCCCGCCGAACAAGAACAAGCCGTTATCGCTTATGCACAAGCGGAAAACCAAGCGCCGTTCAGCTTGGAATACGCCCCCTTGTTGCGGGTGAAATTGCTGCGTTTATCCGCCACTGAACATGTATTGTTGAGAACCACGCACCATATGGTTTACGACATGTGGTCGGATAGCGTGTTCATGCGCGAACTTGCGGTGTTGTACCGGGATTTCTTGCAAGATCAACCCGTTTCTTTACCCGCATTAGCGATTCAATATGCCGATTTTGCCGCTTTTCAGCAACAGCATTTGGATACGCAAACCTTGTTGGCCTATTGGCAACAACAATTGGCCGGTCACTTGCCGCCGTTGCAATTACCCGTCGATCGCATAGCCCATTTCGGCTATCAAGGCGAAACCGAGTATTACCTGCTTCCCCCGGAACTGACGCAAAAACTGACGCAGTTTGCTTCCCAGCAAGGCACTTCTTTATTCGTGGTCTTGCTCGGCGCTTTCAAGGTGCTGCTGTATCAATATACGCAACAGGAAGATATGTTGCTGTGTTCGCCGGTGGCCGGACGCTATCGGGTTGAAACCAAAAAACTGATCGGTTTTTTTAATAATTTACTGCTGTTGCGCAGCGATTTAAGCAACGATCCCAGTTTTAACGAGCTGCTGGCGCGCGTCGGTCAGGTCACGTTAGACGCTACCACTCATCAAGACTTACCTTTGCAGGCGCTGTCCGACAGCCTGAATATTCCGGCGAATTTATTATCCCGAGCCATGTTCACGTTGCAGAATGTGCCGTCCCTGCCGCAAAAAATGGCCGATGTGGCCATTACGCGGCTGGATATTGAAGAAGGCGTCGCCAATTTCGACTTATCGTTGTCGATACGCGAAAAAGACGACGGCTTAATCGCCATCGCGCGTTATAAAGCGGAATTATTCGACAGAAGCACTATTCAACAGCTGCTCAGCCGTTTTGCCGCGGTGTTGGCGCAATTAGTCGACGAGCCGCGGACGCGCTTAAGCCAATTGCCCCGCTTTGACTACCAACAACTCGCCATAGCCCAGTCAGCTTATATCGCGCCGGTGACCGAGCTGGAAAAAACCGTCGCCGAAGTCTGGCAAGACGTTTTACAAACACAACAAATCGGTTTGTACGACGACTTTTTTAGCGTCGGTGGCTCTTCGCTGGCGATGCTGCAAGTAAGCAGCCAGCTTGAACAACGCCTCAAGCGCAGCTGCGCTGTTGTAGAACTTTTTAAACAAGCAACCGTCAGCGCAATGGCGAATTATTTGGCGAATTCCGAACACGCCCCGGAAACGTCGCTGGATATCGATGATGTTAAACAACGCGCCAACCGTCGCAGAAATGCATTAAGCCAACAAAAACACCTTAAATCCAGGAGACCTCAACATGACTGAAAACACAAATACCGATGCTTTAATAGAACCCCTTGCGATTATCGGTATGTCCGGCCGGTTTCCGGGAGCGAAAGACTGTGAACAGTTTTGGCAAAATCTCAGCAACGGCGTCGAATCCATTCAGTTTTTCAGCGATGAAGAAGCCTTGGCCTCAGGAGCCGACCCCGAACTGATCGGCAATCCGCATTTTGTTAAAGCGCACGGCGTATTGGACGGTGTCGAAAATTTCGATGCCGGTTTTTTTAATATGAGTCCGCGCGAAGCCCGGATTTTAGACCCGCAACACCGCGTTTTTCTCGAAGCGGCCTGGGAAGCGATGGAAAACGCCGGTTACGATTCCGAAAAATACGACGGCCAAGTCGGTGTTTATGCCGGAACCGCGTTCAGTACTTATCTGTTACGTAATATCCTGCCGAACAATCTGGTGCGTTTTCAAACCATAGACCGTTTGGAAATGGCGCTGACCAACCATAAAGACACCATGCCGATGCGGGTGTCGTTTCATATGAATTTGACCGGTCCCAGCATTTGCGTCGGCACCACTTGCTCAACCTCGTTGGTGGCGGTGCATTTGGCCTGCCAAGCTTTATTAAGTTATCAGTGCGATATGGTTTTGGCCGGGGCAAGCTTTATCAGAACGCCGTCAAAAGAAGGCTATTTGTTTCAGGAAGGCATGATTTATTCGCCGGACGGCCATTTGCGCACCTTCGATGCCGATTCCAAAGGCATCGTCACCGGCGCGGGCGTCGGCGTCATCGTTATTAAACGCTTGGCCGACGCCTTGGCCGACGGAGATAACGTTCAAGCCATCATTAAAGCCACCGCTTTAAACAACGACGGCTCGACCAAAATCGGCTACACCGCGCCCAGCATCGGCGGACAAGCTAAAGTGATGGCCGAAGCCATGGATTTAGCGGGCGTCAGTTCGGATTCGGTGACTTACGTTGAAACCCACGGCACCGGCACCGAATTAGGCGATCCGGTCGAAGTCGCGGCGATGACCCAAGCGTTTAACGCCACCGCCTTGGACCCGGACAACCGGAAAAAACAATATTGCGCGATCGGTTCGGCCAAGCCCAACATCGGTCATTTGAACCATGCCGCCGCCATTGCCGGTTTGATTAAAGCGGTGTTGGCGTTAAAACATAAACAATTACCGCCGAGCCTGAACTTTAACAAACCCAATCCGAAAATCGATTTTGAAAACAGCCCGTTTTACGTCAACACCAAACTGCAAGACTGGAATACCGGCGGTGCGCCGCGCCGCGCCGGGGTTAATGCGTTCGGCATCGGCGGCACCAACGGTCATGTGGTGATGGAAGAAGCGCCGCCGGCGCAACCTTCTACCGGTGCGCGTCCGCATCAAGTGTTGATGCTGTGCGCCAGAACCCCATCCGCGTTGGATAAAATAACCGCCAACTTGGCGCAACACCTCAGCGACCATCCACAGCTTAATTTAGCCGATGTTGCCTTTACCTTGCACATGGGCCGCAAAGCCTTCGATTATCGCCGCATAGTACTTGCCGACAGCGTCGAAGAAGCTGTTGAACGTCTGCGCGATAAGAATCCGCAATACGTTTTCGAGCATTACCAAAAAGCCTCAACGCGCCCGATTGTATTCATGTTTTCCGGCCAAGGCTCGCAATACGTCAACATGGCCAAAGAAGTCTATCAAACCGAAGCCGTATTTAAACAGCACCTGGATTATTGCGCCGATTATTTAAAACCGCTGTTAAACCTCGATTTGCGTGATCTGCTTTATCCGACCACGCTGTCGGTAGAAGACGCCGCCGCGCAACTGCAACAAACCGCAATAACCCAAGCGGCGTTGTTTAGCGTCGAATATGCGTTGGCACAGTTATGGCTGTCCTGGGGCGTCAAACCCAAAGCAATGATCGGCCACAGCATCGGGGAATACGTGGCGGCGTGTCTGGCCGGCGTTTTCAGCTTGGACGATGCGCTGGCGTTGGTGGCCGCGCGCGGACAATTGATGCAAACGGTTGCGCCCGGCACGATGTTGGCGGTTTCTCTGTCTGCCGAAGAACTGCGTGAGCTGTTACCCGAAGATTTATCGCTGGCCTTGATCAACAGCTCGTCGCTGTGCGTGGTTTCAGGAACCAATGAAGCGATTGCTGCGTTTGAAGCGCAGATGAAAGATCGCGATGTGCGTTGCCAAGCTTTGCACACCTCTCATGCCTTTCATTCGCAAATGATGGCGAGCATCGTCGAGCCGTTCACCGCGCGGATGCGTCAAACCACCTTGAAGGCGCCGCAAATTCCTTATTTATCCAATGTCACCGGCACCTGGATTACCGCCGAACAAGCCACGAACCCGGATTATTGGGCGCAGCATTTACGTCAAACCGTGCATTTCGCTGAAGGGCTGGAGCAACTGCTTTTAGATCATCAACAAATTCTGCTCGAAGTCGGTCCGGGGCGCACGCTCAGCAGTTTGGCCCGGCAGCATCAAGCGAAAAAAGCCGAGCAATGGGTATTGACCTCGTTGCCGCATCCGCAGGAAAACCAAGCTGACGGCGCTTTCTTGCTGACTACCTTGGGACGTTTGTGGTTGGCGGGACTGGTTATTGACCATAAAGCGTTTTATAAAGGCAGAAAACTGCACCGCACCGAATTGCCGACTTACCCTTTCGAGCGTCAACGTTATTGGATCGATGCGCCGAAGCCCGGTCAAAGCAATGTGACTCAACCGCAAGGTTCGTTGTCGCGTCTTAGCACCCTGGATCAAGACGAGGTTGTAGAGCATATCCATTCCGCCGAGGAAAAAATCCGTTTTGCCCCGCGCAACGCAAAAGAACAGCGCTTGACCGATATTTGGAAAGAGGTTTTGGGCGGCCATGTCGGCATCCACGATAATTTCTTTGAACTCGGCGGCAGCTCGTTAGTAGCCAGCGTCGTTGTTGCGCGCATTTGCGAGTGCTTACGCACGGAATTATCGATCAGCGAATTTTTAAACGCGCCGACGATTGCGGAATTAGCTTTAGTGGTGACAGCCGATGTGCCTGAAATCGGCGACGATGCAACGGCGGCGACTGAAACCGCCAGCGCCGACGGCGGACAATGCTTAGTCAAAATCAAAGGCGGCGACGAAGCGCGTCCGATCTTGTTCCTAGTACATCCGATAGACGGTTATGTCAGTTTTTACCGCGACTTGGCGCAAGATTTACCGGCGCATCAAGCGGTTTACGCGTTTCAAGCCTTGGGACTCGACAGCGCTACCCAAGCGTTAACAGAGGTTGAGCAGATGGCTGGCGCTTACCTTCAAGAAATGCGCGGCAAACAGGCGCACGGCCCGTATTTGTTGGGCGGCGCTTCATTCGGCGGCTTAGTGGCTTTTGAAATGGCGCAGCAATTACAGCAAGCGGGCGAAGTCGTGAAGCTCCTGTTTATGGTAGACAGCCCAGCACCTGGACAAAACCTGTTTAAAAGCGAAAAGGACAGCGATATTCTCGCTTTTATCGCCCGCTATTTGTTGAAAATGGGTGATAAGGCGCCGAGTTCCGCCGAGTTGGACGCACTGTCGACAGCACAGCAAATTGAAACTGTATTGGCACAGGCTAAGTCGCTCAATTGCCTACCTGCTTCGTTTACAGCGGAGCAATTGCAATGCTGGCTGAGCGTTTTTAAAGCCAACAGCATCGCGATGGGGCGCTATGTGCCGAAGGACTATGCCGGGCATCTGACTTTTTTCCGGGCGCAACAACCCTGGAACAGCGAAAATCCCGGCCACCCCGAGCATTTCTGGCTGGAAAAAGCGCAACAAGGCATTGAAATTTCGAAGATCACCGGGACTCATATCAGCATGAACCTGCAACCCCACGTTAGCGAAATTGCGCAAAAACTGGCGCGTTATTTTTAACCATAACGTGGTTTGTTGCTTTGTTATAGAATCCTTAGTTGATAAAGCGACAAAAAACCCTCTCCAGAGGGACGACTCCATGGATGGAGGAGGTAGAGCAACGCATGGAGCAGTTGCCGAGAGGGTTGGGTGAGGGGAAAACAAAATTAAGGAAGAAAGCTTATTTAATCCCCCTCATCCCAACCTTCTCCCTCAGGGAGAAGGAGTAAATGTCGCTTTACTAACTCCGGACTCTATAACGGAGAGTCGATGGGTTTGAAAAAACCGGCTTTCCGTTTAACTAAAGCATAGACCTGAGCGCTTGATAAAAGCTGTCAGGTCTCAATCCGGGCTTTTCGGCCCAATTAAAGCGGGTGGTTGTAAAGAGCTTCATCTGTTGTTAAATCAGTTTAAACCGCCACTTTCAATCTTTAGACTTTTACCCAATGAGGAATGTCATGAACATGAAGAAGTCGTTATTGAGTCTCACGGCGGCAGTTGGGCTGCTGAGTACAAGTGTCGGTTTTGCGGTCATGCCGAACAATAGATCTGGCTATATTGATGCAAACACAAGCGCCACTGTTGATTGCAGCGCCAGCCGCTTCTTTCCCGGCGCGCCCCCCGGAACTACCGTCGAAAACGAACAGGCGGGCGGATTGCAAACCGATTTTTTAATCACCAACATTTCCGAAAATAAGACGTTGATGATTACCCAAATAAACGTTTACGCGATGACTACAGGCGCAGTCATCGCAAGCTATACGCCTCCATCGCCGCCACCGCCATCATCCGATCCCAGCGATCCGGTCTTTAAATGGAAATTAAAACCGCACGAAACTACTCGTTTATTTAAGGAAGCGGTTTTGCCGCCCCAGGAAGTCGCCAATCCTAATTTGTTATGGAATAGCGTTTCGTTCACGGTCAAAGCCGGCAACGATACGAAAATTCTCGCCCCGATGGTGTATGCCGATTATGCGGAATACAAAACCCCTGCATTAGGCGGCGCCATTATCGACCGTATTCGCGCCAATTGTGTGTATCGTTAAAATGCTTGGCTTATTCCTTTAACACTACAATCGAGAAAGATGATGAATATAAAAAAACTTTTGCTTGGCGTCAGTGCTTTAAGCGGATTAATAGGCGCTCATACTGCGATGGCCGTTCCTGTCGGCGGCAACGCGATGATAAGCACCGCTAAAATCGTATGCACCGGGTCTTTGTCGGGCGATGTGCCTTTGTCTACCGTGACGGGGTCAGGTCAACAACAAGGGATAGAGTCCAGTTGGCTGATTAACAATCTCTCGGAAACGGATTCGTTAGCTATTACGCAAATAGATTCTTACGATATAAACGGTAAATTACTCGTCAGCTTAACGCCGGCTTCTAATCCCGAGTTGCCGACTGAAACCAATGGTTTCTTCACGTGGTCGGTGCTCCCTCATCAAGTTGCCCGTTTTCCGCATGACTACAGCATGATTTATCCGGATGCGGCAACCGGTGCTGCCGGTACCGAGCCAAAGTTGGTGCGCTGGTACAACGTTGTTTTTACTTTAGCAAACGCCACTCTGCCAGGGGCGGAAATTGCGGCGCCGTCGGTTTCCGCCGCCATGGTTGAAAGAGGTCCCTATACCGTGCAACCGACGCCGACGGTGTCGGGGCAAGCGCCTGTTATTTCGCGGACGCGTAATGAGTGTACTTATATGATGTAACAATGGCGGGCTCAGCCCTAACTATTCAGTGAAAAAAGAATCGGCTTTATCAAGGAGCCGTTGCAACGATGCGTTTATGTTATGCGGCCGAATAGAAATGCTATCAGGCAGTTAGAGTGGAGATATAGTCAAATCTGGTGTATGGTCAATTTGAATGGGTGGCAACATCCTGCCGTTTATATTCACTATCGTTCGCTTCATCTAAAACCGCTATCCCATCCTGGAACTTTATCCCTTTCATCACGTCGGGTAAGCGATCAAAACCACGCAACCTAAGCCAGCTTCTTTCAGCCGCCAGCGCCAACTGAAAGACC
>SXGU01483178.1_pt1 | contig 12977 bp, 13 predicted proteins | sample 3174531 | NCBI WGS metagenome assembly SXGU01 (sample SAMN11356863, study PRJNA531348) | freshwater metagenome | isolation source: freshwater sample F1-140 | place: China: Fuxian Lake, Yuxi | collected 2017-12-25 | reverse complement strand
TCGGCATTACTAATAGCGGTTCATTAACGGGCACAATAGCTATAAATTTACCTTTTACTGCCACCGCAGGATCTTATGGCTCTGCAATAGGAATGGTTTCCGACGGACTTGGTTTTACTTGGCCTATTAACGGCGTGTATAATCTTCAATTCCAACTGAACTCTGGTCAATCAGTAGCAGCCCTTATTTGTGTAGGCGCAGGCGCTTCTCAAGCTATAGCATATAACCAAGCTGGGGTTGCAGGTACTTGGTATTTTCGGGTTGGTTTTGTATTCAGAACAGACGGATGAGGATATTAATATGGCACTAACAGAACACAGAGTAATTGACCAAATTACTGTTAGCGAAAACGGTTCAGTCCATGTAAGAGAAACTGTGCGTATTATCAAGGATGAAATTCAGATAGCTCAAAACTATCATAGAATTACATATTCTCCAGGCCAAGACTTGACTGGTGTTCCTCCTAATGTTGCAGCAATTTGCAACGTAGCTTGGACGCCAGAAGTAATCGCTGCTTTCCAAGCATCATTACCCCAACCTAATACGGAAGCTGGATCTGTGGTATAAGGTGAATGGTACCACTCTAACAAGGATCAAGTGAGATGGATTACCCGTGGGGAGGCGCAATTGGGTCATCCCCGGTAGGGGCGACAGCGCTTGCCGCATCTAATCTTACAATCAGTGACGCGTCAGCAGCGGGTACATCATCCGTTGCTGGACAGTCTGGCTCAACAGCTAGTGCAGCCGGTTCATCTACAACTCAGTCAACTGCTGGCTTTATTGCTAGTGCAGCTGGTTCATCCACAGCCAACGTCGTACCCGGCTTTATTGCTAACGCTTCCGGCGTAGCAGTCACTTCGTTTATTGCTGGGTCTATCGCTACCTCGGCGGGTAATTCAACCGTCGCAGCAACTGCTGGCTTTATCGCTAACGCCAACGGCCTATCTACAACCAGCTTCATTCCTGGGTTTATTGCTAACGCCAACGGCGTAGCCACAGCCAGCTTCATTCCTGGGTTTATCGCTAACTCTAACGGTGCCGCCACAGGTCAGTTTATTGCTGGAATGACTGCCAGATCCTCTGGTAGCTCAACCGCAATCGCTCAATTTAATATCATCGGTTACGCCGCTGGCTCTTCAACCGTCTCCGCTGATGGAACGTCCGTTCTTGTTATTATGTCTGGGCCGGGTGGCGCGCTTGGATCGTGGACGCTTGGTGGTTCAGCGGTTGCATCAACGTTAAACTACTACGGCTACGCAAGCGGCTCATCGACCGGATCAGCTTCGGGTACATCACTTGCAGCCTCAAGCGCCGACGCTTCTGCTTCTGCTTCGGTTAACGCAGTTGCTGGCTTTATTGGAAATGCGTCAACTTCTTCGTCTGCTAACGCAGTTGCTGGTTTCATTGCCAGAGCTTCAGGTGTCGCAACAGCTAACTCAGTTGCTGGCTTTATTGCTAGAGCGTCTGGTTCTTCCGCCGCTAACGCTGTTCCAAATTTCTACGGTATTGCGCGAGGACGGGCGACCGTCATCGGTAAACCAGCACGCCTTACGCCTTGGGCGTACACTGCTGACCCAGAAACGATGTACGTTCTGGCGGAACCAAGAAATTGCATGGTTAGCGGCGAGCATAACTCAGTATCAATAATTGGGGAAACTAGATCGCTCTTAACGTCTGGTGTTGGTAAAACAAAAGCTCTGCCGAGGCTTCGGAGGGCCGCTTAATGGCTTTGGGTAAATTTATTAAGTCTCCAAATGAGGCTAAACGCTATAGTATCGACTATATAAATTGGTTGGATGTTGGTGAATATCTAGTCAATGCAACAATTACGTCGACACCATCTACGGCAGTGAACACAATTAATATTGACGTTGATCTCGTACCAACGGGATCAACTGCTTTATCGTTTTTCTTTTTTGGCGGTGATGCGGGCGTCAGTTACAAATTAATTGTTCGTACAACTACATCTACGGGCCAGATTAAAGAAGATACTGTTATGATTGAGGTTAAGTCGTTATGACAATAAGCCTGAAGCACGCCTTCCAATCCCCCAAATCGGACACTTCTGATCCTACAGTCGTGCAGCCGTCAAATTGGAACGCTGAGCACGCAATCACCTGCAACGCTAACACGGTAATAGGTAACTCAACCTCCAGTGCTGGCGCGGTTCAAGAGATAACCTGTACGGCTATTGGCCGGGCAATTATCGGAGCATCGACAACTACTGACGTTGTTAATCAGCTCGGTATTAACGCCCTACTTCCATCGTTCCCGCCCGGGATGATCATGCCGTTTGCGGCGTCAACCGCCCCTACAGGCTTTTTGATCTGCGACGGGACAGCTGTTTCGCGTACGACTTACGCCGCTCTTTTTGCTGTGATCGGCGAAACGTGGGGTGCCGGTAATGGAACCACTACGTTTAACATACCAGATTTACGCGGTGTGTTCCTTCGTGGTCTTGATAGCGGTCGAGGTTATGATAACAGCCGCACTTTTGCATCCTATCAAGCAGATGGGTATCCGGCTCATACTCATACAATTAATGATCCTGGTCACACACATACTTACACTGCTGGCGGCGCTGGCACTGGTTATGTAACTGGCGGCAATGTGCCTGTTGGTGTCTCTACGCCATCAAGCACCTCAACCCTTCCAAAACTTACAGGTATCACCGCAACGGATAGCGGTGGCGGTTCAGCAAGTGAAACGCGTCCAAAGAACGTCGCAATACTCTACTGCATAAAGACCTAGATCATGATCGAAGAACTGGTTGGACGTGTTTTTGCAACAAGAAATGCTGTGCATTTGGCTCATTGGAAAACAAAGAGCTACGCGCAGCACGTTGCGCTAGGTGATCTTTACGACAGTTTAATCGACAAGATTGATACGGTCGTCGAGACATATCAAGGCGCGTTTGATTTAATTGATACTGTCACAACACCGTCAATTAGTTCCAAAAACATATTAGATCATCTGAATGATGAAGCAGAGTGGATTGAGTCCCACATGGATGATCTTTCCGGCGGCATCAAAGCTCTTGAAAATGTGCTGCAGGATTTAAGCGGGGTTTACTACCACGCAATCTACAAGCTCATTAACCTTTCATAAGGAGTAAATAATGGCTCGTGATCCTAAGACGTTTACCGTTACAACTGACGCTTCAGTCGCCCCAGAACCGGTTGTCGTCAAAATTGCCGAACCAACAGAGAAGCAGCCTGAGCTCAGCGCCCAGACAAAGCTGGAAATGGAAGCGGGACGCGCCGCTCTAGCGGCTCGCGCAAAACGCTAACTGACGGTGATGGGCAATGGCGACAGTCAAGATAAGCACGTTTGGCGGGACAGTCCCTGCGGTTGATGACCGCTTACTGCCCGAAAACAATGCTGCCTTTGCCCGTAATGTTTGGCTTTATTCTGGTGCGCTGCAAGGATTTCGGACGCAGCGCTCAGTCCGCACGCTCGCGAACTCCAGTTCGTGCAGCGTCTTCCGTTTGCCTAACAGCCTATCAGATGGTCCACATATCTCCGATAGTTACTGGTTGGAGTTCGGTAGTTCGTTCGTTGACGCGATGCGTACGGCTGTCGTGGGCGACCAATACGAGCGCTACTATTGGGCGCAGCAGACTGCTGCTCCAAGATATAACACCAAAGCACGCATTAAGGCTGGACTCCCAAGCTACTTGCTTGGTGTCCCTGCTCCCCCAAGCACGCTTACGGTTACCCCGCAGGTAGCCAACGCCGACCAGCTAACCGAGACACGATCCTATGTTGTGACTTGGGTTACTGAGTATGGGGAAGAAGGCCCACCATGCGATCCTGTAACTGTTTCGGGTTGGTCAGGCGGCACCTGGGTTGTAGGTGGGATGTATCCTTCAAGCTACACCGACCGCAACATCACCCGCAAACGGATATACCGCACAGTTACAAGTTCTCAGGGCGTTGCCAGCTATTTCTTTGTTACTGAGTTAGCTAATAGCGCGACGTCTTACGCAGATACTAATCTTTCTACGACAATCACCTCTAATAATCAGCTTGCCAGCGCTACATGGTTTGGGCCACCCGCTGATTTGCAGGGGTGGGTGTCCATGCCTAATGGCATTATTGCTGGGTGGAGCGGCAAAGAGGTTTGGTTTTGTGAACCTTATCGCCCTCACGCTTGGCCGTCAGAATATACAGTATCTTCAGATTACAACATTGTGGGACTTGGCGTTCAAGGCCAAACCCTAATTGTCTGCACTGAAGGTTACCCAACAGCAATTACGGGCATTAATCCCGCCTCTATGTCTATGGCTAAAGTCACGACATTCGAGCCGTGTACCTCACGCGGTTCTATCGTCTCGACGCCAGAAGGTGTTTATTACGCCTCTCCTAACGGATTAATACGTGCCGCCAATGGCTCTTTTGTTAATGTGACCCAAGGGGCAATAACGAAAGACAAGTGGCAAAATCTCTTACGCTTGCAGTATTTGCAAGCAGCCCGGCTTGGCACTGGCTATTATGTATTTGGCGTTGGTGCATTTGGTGGGTTTGCAACTACTGCATTTGCTAACTCAGCTTTTGCGATGGACGACTTTAGTGGCGCTTATTCAGGACTATTTATTGATCCGTCAAACCCGCAAGTCACAACAACCCTTTGCTCTGACACGCCCGTATTAAAAGTCTTTAATGATCCTTGGAGCGGCGAGCTTATGATCATTAAGGATGGTCAGGTTTATTGGGTGGATGTCCAAAGTTCTGATCTAGCTTTGAGGCCATATATCTGGCGGTCTAAAATCTTCCAATCTAACCTGCCAGAAAACTTTGAAGCTATAAAAGTTTATTTTGATCCAGCAGCTTCTGGGACATTATCAGCAACGGGTTGTTCTGCTTTAACTGGTAATACATTAGGAGTTATCCGCGTATATGCCGATAATAACCTTGTGTTTACTCGTGAGCTTGTAACTTCAGGTGACCAGTTTAGGCTCCCTTCTGGGTTTAAAGCTCAGTTCTGGCAGATTGAAATAGAAGCCCGCGTTAAGGTCTATTCCGTGCAGATGGCGACAAGCGCCAAGGAGCTGCGGGATGTCTAACGCATATCCCTCTATTCCAGATCCCCAGAATAATATTGAGAGCCTTGCTGATAGTGTTCGCGCCCTTAAGATGGCGGCTGAGACGCTTGTCGGTCAGCGAGATGGCGGACGCGCTTCACGAGTTTTTACGCAAACAAGCGAGCCAGAAGATCCACAGTCAGGCGATATGTGGATGGTTGCCAATGACGCTGGCGCAATGCGGATTTGGAATGGGTATTTCTGGGTAGATATTAGCGCCAGCAGGTTTTCTGGATCGGGTGGTTCTTCTAGTTCAACGTCGGTTAGCACCGCTACAGTTTCAGCTTTAAGTGATCTGTCTACTCAATTATCAGCTGATATTGCTGCTGCAAAAGCGGACGCTGCCGCCGCGCAAACGGCGGCTGGTAAGGTGACCACCGCTCTAAATACGCAATTAACAGCAGCGCGCGACGAGTTTAACGATCTTATCAACAGCTCAGCTGGCCAGACAACGTTACAAATACAGTCAGCTTCTGCCGGGTCATATGCACAAGTGCTAAGCGAGGCGGCTGCTCGTGCGAGTAATGATAGCTCGGTTGCTGGTTATGTGACGCGGGTTAGTGCCGGTTCAGCTCGTGTTTTCACACAAGATACCGCTCCTAGCTCCCCACAGACGGGCGATACGTGGTTTGATACATCTAATAATTACTTCCCTAAATATTATAACGGATCAAGCTGGCTTGATAATAATAACGGCACTTATCCGATTGGTAGAATCTTTGACCTTCAGGCACAAGTAGATGAGGAAGTTATTACTCGCTCGACTGCTCAAGCGGCCCTTGCTGCAAGTATAACTTCTGCTTCTGTGGGTACAGGTAGAGTCTTTTGGCGGGATACAGCCCCCCCGTCTCCTGCTATCGGCGACGTTTGGTATGATACGTCAAACGCAGCAAATAATGTCTACACGTCAAAATATTGGAACGGATCAACGTGGGCAGATAATAGTACTGGCGGGGTGGCGTCAGTAAGCCAAAGTCTTTCAGCAGTTAAAGATAAAGTTAATAACACACTCGGCGCTCAATGGGCGGTGCAGGTAGGTGTCGGCAGTCAAACGGGTCGATTAGCTTTTACTGGATTACAAAAAGCTGATGGCACTGGAAGTAGTTACGTTTTCGAGATTAATAGCACTTGGACTGTTATTAACGGTAATGCGCTCATTAATGGTTCGCTTACCGCTGATAAAATAAACACTACAACCTTATCAGCTATTACCGCAGATTTAGGTACCGTTACTGCAGGTGTAGCGCGCGATGCAAACTCAAAATTTATTATTGATTTTAATAACGCAAACATAACCATTTCGGATTAGTCATGGTCAAGCGCGTTTTAATCGGTAAATTTCCAGATGGTGGTTATGGATTACGGGTTTCAAAACCCGGTTACGATGTAACATCTAATCCAGTTAATAATGAACAAATGGTCTTTAACTCTGATTGGCCAGATATTTTATCAATTTATACAATGGGGACATTAAACTCTGGCGGTAGTTATACGCACGGCCTTGGTTATATTCCTTTTGTTGCTGGTTTTATAAATGCTTTTGGTAATTGGGAAAAGTTGATGCCAACTAATGCACTTTTCTCTAGGCAAGAAAGTACAAGTTACTCGTGGGGTAATAATGATTGGCCAGCGGGTAACGTACAAAAAACCGGGCAGATTTCGTCAGGAACTTTGGACACTTATGGAAATCCCAGAGATAGTTATGCCAATAGCGGCAATGCAGCAATTTCTCGTGACTTAAATAATAACCAAGAATACATCAAATTAATTGAATTTAGAGCAACGAATAACGTTATAACCTTTTCCTCAAGTACTGGTGGGCAGCTTCGTTATATCATATACAGAATGAAAGCCTTTGCATGAGTAAACGTGTCATCTTAGGCAATCGAAATGGCGAAGTTGGTATGTGGGTTTCGAAGCCCGGCAAATCTGCCGACAGCGCCGCTTATGAAGACCTTTTGTTTGACGCGTCGCGCACAATTCCTAAACCAATGATTTCAGGAATCATCAGTAATCCTTCTCTTGACATAGTAACAAGAAACACAAACAGTACGGCCCAAGATAAAGATTTTCCAAAAGGTAATGGCACGGGAGGTGTTATTTATAGCTACGCCGTGATAAGCGAGAGCGGGTATGCTTATTGGCAAAAAGACTATTTTTATAACGCAGCCCATACAAGCCTTGGTTATATTCCTCTTTGTCATATCTGGGCGGGTAGTCCTACGGCTGGAAATCCATATCCTAAAATTGAAATTTTTAATGATAGAATTAGGTTAAGTCACAAAGAAATTTGGGGTCATGCGTATAGTCGAGTAACTGGTAAGTTTCCTGTATTTAGGTGCAGTGCCTATAATCAAAATTGGCCTTACAACTGTTTAGGTTATGTTTTTGATTATTATGAAACAGCTTATTCATACCCAGAAGTGTCCGCGTCAAATAAACCAGATACATTCACATTTAATGTAGATATTCACTATACTATTTATTCAACTCCGCTAGGAGTAACATAGTCATGTCAAAAAGAATTAAAATTGATACTAATTCATTCAAAGTATCAAAACCCAACCTACCTCAAGGTACTGATGTTACTAATGCAACTGCAGATCAGTTAGCGTTTGATAGTGGCGCTGCGTTACCATTTTCGGCTATAATTATGCAGGGTGTTACTGATACAACTAGTTTTGCTGTTACAGTTGGTTCGGCATATAAGCCTTCAGTTGCGGGCTGGTACTGGGATGCTAGAGGATCAACGCGTAAAATAAAAACTATAAACTTTCCGACAGCTCAATCCTCCCCTCCCGACCTTTTATTCATGCTGCAACCTTTGAATGATACGAGCTATGCAACCCCACACTATTCTCATGTTAATCAGTACATAGTTACTATGAATTGGGCAGGGACGGCGGTCTGGGCTTCTACATCTACGACCGCGCTGACTTTACGTGTCGATATTGCTGACAACTCGAACGGAATTGCCGATTGGCGGTTTTCGTATGTTGTGTTTCAAAATTTTGCTGGGCTACCAGGACTTTATACTTAAAACGTTGTTCAATACATCTAAATATAGTTTTGTTTAGTTTCAGTTTTATTCGCATCATTTCAGTATGTATTTAATAAACTAAGCTATTGATTATATTGCGGAAACGACCTTCATAACACTTGAGTAAACTGCAAACCTGCGGTTTAAAGGAGGATGCGCCAAGCCCATTTCAACGCGGGCTTAATTCCGCCGACGTGGACGCACGTCGGTTAAGGACCGTTAACATGGACGCCACAAGTTTATTATTTCAAATACAAGGCTTACAGGCCGCACAAGCTGCTGCTGAACAAACAAAAATAACTCACAGGATCGCAGAAGAACGGCTTGATTGGGGTAGAAAACAATCAGAAGCTGACCGTGGATCTTCTCAACCTTTAATCGACCGCATGATTAAAGGGATGGACTTCCAAGATGAGTTTGCCCAAGAGCAAAAAGACTTTTTTGATAAAACTTATAAGCCGCTCGAAGCAGATTTTGCTGAGCAAGTTAAGAAATATAACTCTGCGGATTACCAAGAGAGTCGAGCTGGTCAAGCTGGCGCTGAAGTCGCTCAGTCTTTTGAAGGCGCTCGCGCCGCTGCATCGCAGAATTTAAAAGATTTTGGTGTCAATGTTTCCGACCCAAGATACCAATCAACTAACCTACTTGCGCGTATTAGCCAGGCTGGAGCAACGTCTGGCGCTCGGAATAAAGCGCGTGCAGACGTTGCAAGCGAAGGTTTAGCGCTACAGCAAAATGCAATTAATACTGGTCGTGGTTACGCTGGCAATATTAATGCTACGTCAAACACCGGGTTAAACGCCGGTAACAGTGCAGTTAATAATACCCTTGCCACAACCGCTTCCGCAGCGAATGTAACCGGTACAGCCCCCCAATATTATGGCTTGTCAAATAACGCCATGAATACATGGGGTTCGATGGCTAACAGCAACTACGCCAACTACATGCAGGGGTACAATGCTGATGCGGCGCGTTCTGCTGCGCGCACTAATGCAATTGGTTCGGCTATTGGTTTAGCTGGCGGCATTGGCCTTCAGGCGGCTATGGCCGGGTTTATGCCCCCCGCCGTCCCTCATCGAGCGGCTGGCGGTACTGTTCCAGATCAAGCGTCTCCTACTGATGGCGAAGCCGTTGATGACGTCCCAGCTCAATTAACAGCCGGGGAATTTGTCATTCCTAAAGCCGCTGTTGAGTGGTTTGGGCAAAAACATTTTCACCAACTTATCGACAAGGCGAACAAAGAGCGCCAGCAAATGACTGCTCAGTCAGGCGCTGTTCCAGAAATGGGACCGGGATCGGATCAACCACCCGCTTTTGTATCCCGCTCGCAGCCGCAAGCTGCATTACCTGTGGGGTAATCCATGCCAATTTCAAGTGCATTAGATGGGTTTGTTCGTGGTTTCAGTGTTGGCGCTGAACAAGTTAGGTCTGCGCAAGAACTGCAGATGAAGCGAGCGTATTACAACGCTAACGCAGAAGAAAGCGCTGCAAAAGCCAGATATTACGACACCTATAAAGGTAAGGGTGCTCCAACTGACGGCGTTGTTCCAGATAAGCTGCAAGAAGGTCAAGGTAAGTTTAGCCCAACCGCAGATGTTCCGACCTATGGCGCTTATGACCCTGGCCCGATTAATGAAGAAAACGATAAGCTAGGATTGCCGAGCGGCCATCTTAGAAAAACGGCTGAGTTAGAAAGCAGCTTAGATCCAAACAAGAAAAACCGACACTCATCAGCTGGTGGGTTGTTTCAGTTCACGGATGACACCGCTGAAGATTATGGACTCGCTAATAGATTTGATCCTGTAGCAAGCACAAAAGCCGCAGGCGCTAAAGCTGTTGCCGATAATAAAGCACTAACTCCTGCGCTAGGTCGCGCTCCTACTGGCCCAGAACTTTACTTGGCGCACAACCAAGGCCCGGCGGGGGCCAAAGCTCTATTAGCTAATCCAAATGCTAACGCTCTAGCTGCTTTAACCCCAGCTTATAAGGGCGACGCTAACGCAGCGCGCCAAGCCATTATCAATAATGGCGGCGATCCAGACATGACCGCTGGTCAGTTCATTCAGCAACTTCAGAAGAAATACAACATGCAAGCCGCTGTTGGTGGTTCTGAGTTCGCAGCGCATGGCGGTGTGGTTGGCCAATATGCTGACGGCGGCGTAGCCCAAGAGCCTTATTATATAGACGACCTAAAAAACGACGTTAGCAATGCGCTAGGTAAACTTGGTGACGTTGTTAGAGGTGGGTTGCAAGGTATTCAAGAGCAGTTCGGGCTTAACGAGGCTCCCGCTGTCCCACACGCTGATCCTAAATTCATGCAGGGGGTTGAAGCGTTTCAGCGTAACGAAGGCGCAGCCCCACCACAACAAATTGAACAAGTAAAGCGTACGGTTGATCCAGATAATAAACTTGGCGACGCGCTTGGCACAACTTACGGTATGGTTGAATCATATTACTACCACTTATCCAAAGGTGATCTACCATCTGCGAAAGCAGCTGCAGGCTCAGTCTTGCTTTACACAAGGGCCAAATCTCAGCAGCTGGGTGCGCTTGCATATCATGCTTTGGAGAATGGCGACGAAACCGCCGCTTCTAAAGCTATTGAGCACGCGTTTAATATTCTTCCTAATGCTCAAAAACTGCAGATGAAAGACGGCAAGGCTTTGGTCATTGACCAAAGAACCGGCGATGTCGTCCGCGAATTGAATTTTACGCCAGAGACATTGGCTAATGCTGCTATGGGTTTTGCTAATGGTCAGGCTTTTTTAAATGACCTTGAAAATGTTACAAAATCCGAAAAAGAAAAAGTCGCCGCTATAAATGCGGAATCTAGGGTTGACGCAGCTACTATTAATCAGTCCGGCCTCAGTGAGCGCAACACCGCTAATAATGATACCAAAAAGAGCGAAGGTGCCGCTAACCGCGAATCTCGCGAGGGTATTGCTGCTGGTCACGATCAAACTCGATTGACAGCAGTTGATACCACCCAAGCCGCTACAACAGATCGAGCAAATATCGCCGCTAATGCGTCGATGACAAACAATCAAAATACAAACCAAACTCGTCGCTTGAATACATTAGATACTTTGGATGCAGGCGCTGTTAAGCAAGCGAACGATATTACAGATAAAAATAATCGTTTGGACAAGCGTCTAGACTCGCAAGAAGGCATAGCCGACAGACGCATTACCTCTCAAGAAAAACAAACCGGCATGCGGACAGAGTCTAGCGAGAATATTGCTAGTCAGAATAATCAGACGCGTCGTGATGTTTCATCCGCCAAGAATAAAGCTAACCTTGAAAAAACAGAAATTAACATTGGCGATAAGCAGTTCCGCCAAAACGTAAATAATACTTTTAAAGGCGAACAAACCGATAAGAAGCTCCAGACGCAAAAAGATATTTCTGGTGCCAACATTGCTTCTCGAGAAAAGATTTCTGGAGAGAGAATCCAAAGCAACGAGCAGATCGCAACTGATAATCGTGAAAGCAAGCAAAACACGGCGGCTAATCGAGCTGCAGGGGTCCGTAGTAGCAAAGAATTAGACCGCGTTAATAAGATGACCGACCACGAAGTGCTCGGTGTTGACGAAGCCGTCACGCCAAAAGTTTCCTCCTCTCAAGCGCAAGCAACGAGAAATATTGCCCGTAGCTTGGTCGAGGGTGGTGCAGGTAAAATATATGGCGACCAAGGCGCAAACTACGCCCGTCAAATTACAGCTTGGGACGCAGAGAAAAAAGCTCCCAAATATTCAGTTTCACTCAAGCAAACAAATGATGGTTACTCGGCAACAATGCCGGACGGCTCGACCATTCCTTTGAGCGAAAGTGGCTACCGCAGCATTAAACGCATCCGTGACATGATGAGCGGAACTCGATGAGCGATGATCTCAGCGATTGGGGAAGTTTTGATGTAGCACCAGCCGATAAGGCTGAAAATCCTTTTGCTGATTGGGGTGACCCAAAAGCTGATGAGGAGAAACTTGCTGCTAAAAACGCTAAGCCCGAGTGGTTAGATGCGCCTAAGCAATTAGTCGCAAGTGTTGCTGAAGATGTTGGCGCTGCGGGCACCGCTGCACAAGTCGCCGCTGAAAAAGCGGGCTACCGCAAGGTTTCTGAGTATGCGCGAGGGCTTTCAACTGCTGCTCACGAAGCTGGCGAATACGTTGACAGCACAATTAGCGAACCTGGCAAACGTCGCCGCGACGCAGCTTTAATACCGGGTAAAGATCAAGAGCGACTTGGCTCTCATCCAATGGATGAAGCTGCGATGAAAGGGGTTAGCGTTGCTGCCCCCGCCGCTGTTGGTTATGCGGGCGGCGCTTTAGGCGCGTTCATTGGTGGGCTAGTTGGTAATTTGCCGGGTGCCGCTACGGGTGCAGCTACTGGCACCGCTGCCGCTGGAGCTCTTTATCAATATTCAAAAGGGCTTGATCAAGCTGTCGCTTGGACAAACAGGCTTGACGATACTCAGCTTACTGAACAAGCGCCTGTCTTTGGTAAGTTTAAAGATATGTACCTCAAGGAGGGCATGTCTGAAGGGGACGCAAGTTACAACGCTCGTGCAGCTTTGCATGAGGGACTGTTTGGTCTGAAGCAAGGAGCGATGCACGCCGCTCTTGGTGCTTTAACCTTTGGCGCTGGGCGTAAAGTTGTAACTGGAGTGTTTGGTAAAGGGCTTGAAAAGCGCTTAGCTGAATACGCTTTAACTGGCTCGGCTTTGGGTGCTACCGCTGCCGCTGGCGATATAACCGCCCAAAATACTGAAAACGTAAAAAATAATACAAGTAACTTTGATTTAGGCCAGACAACTGTCGCCTTCTTAAACGGAACGGCTGAAGGTCTTATCTTTC
>SXGU01236185.1_pt1 | contig 12978 bp, 12 predicted proteins | sample 3174531 | NCBI WGS metagenome assembly SXGU01 (sample SAMN11356863, study PRJNA531348) | freshwater metagenome | isolation source: freshwater sample F1-140 | place: China: Fuxian Lake, Yuxi | collected 2017-12-25 | reverse complement strand
GATCACATTCTCTACGGTAAAGCCAAATTCTTTGAACAAGATGTTGGCGGGGGCACTGGCGCCGAAATGGTCAATGCCGATCACCTCGCCGCTGTCGCCCACATACTTCGCCCACCCCATGCTTATGCCAGCCTCCACCGCCACCCGCGCCTTTACGCCCGGCAACAGTACAGACTCGCGATACTCGCGGGGTTGTTGCTCAAACAGATCCCAGCTGGGGAAGGAGACCAGGCGGACATTCACGCCCTCTGCCGCCAACTTCATGCCGGCATCCACGATCAGGCTCACTTCGCTGCCGCTGGCCATCAAGATCAATTCCGGCGCGCCATCGCCCACATCGGCCAGCACGTAGGCGCCTTTTTCCACCCCGTTGGCATCGGCCACCAAAGACCGGTCCAGCGTGGGCAGGTTTTGGCGGGTAAACACCATCGCCGTAGGCGCGTTGGTACGGGCAAGCGCTACCTTCCAGGCATATATGCTCTCATTGCCATCGCAAGGGCGTATGGTTACCAAATTGGGGATGCTGCGCAGGCTGGCCAAATGCTCCACTGGCTGATGGGTAGGTCCATCCTCGCCCACACCGATCGAATCGTGGGTGAAGACCCAAATGCTGGGCAGCTTGCTTAGCGCCGAAATGCGAATGGCGGGGCGCATATAATCGGCAAACACCAAAAAGGTAGCCCCAAAGGAGCGCAATCCGCCATGGTTTTGGATGCCATTAACGATCGCGCCCATCGCATGCTCGCGCACGCCAAAATGGCCATTGCGGCCGCCATAATTCTCTGCCTGAAAATCACCCAGGCCGGCCATGTTGGTATTGTTGGATGGCGCCAGGTCGGCGGACCCACCCCAGATCTCTGGCAACAGGGCGGCAAAGTGGTTCAGGGCCTTGCCCGATGCGGCGCGTGTTTGCACGCCCTTGGGGTCGGCCGGGTAAAGCGGCAAATTGTCATCCCAACCGGCAGGCAGCCCGCCGGCAAATCGGCGTTCCAGCTCGGCAGCTTTTGCCGGGTTGGTCTTCTTGTACTCGTCGAACAAGCGGGTCCAGCCAAAATTCTGGCTCTCCAACCCTTCCAACGCTTTGCTATACCACTCGCTCACTTCAGCCGGAACATAAAAAGCAGGTTCGGCTGGCCACCCAAGCGCGGCCTTGGCAGCAGCAAGTTCTTCAGTTCCTGGCGGTTCGCCGTGGGCTTTGGGGGTTCCCGCCCGGGTGGGCATACCAAAGCCAATGATGGTGCGCACCGCGATGATCGAGGGGCGCGGGTCGGCCTTGGCGGCCCGGATGGCGGCATCGATCGCCTCAATATCGTTGCCATCCGCAACGGTTTGGGTGTGCCAGCCGTAAGCGGCAAAGCGCGCCATGCGGTCTTCGGTAAACGCCACGTTGGTGTCGCCCTCGATCGAAATATGATTGTCGTCGTACAGGTAGATCAGTTTGCCCAGCTTCAGGTGGCCTGCCAAAGAGGCAGCCTCCGAGGCGACTCCTTCCATCAGGTCGCCATCGGTAACAATGGCATAGGTGTAATGGTCCACCACCGGAAATTCAGGGCTATTAAATACGGCCGCCAAATGGGCTTCGGCAATCGCCATGCCCACGCCATTGGCAAAACCAGCGCCCAACGGGCCGGTGGTCGTTTCCACCCCGGCCGTATGTCCAGATTCCGGATGGCCAGGTGTTTTGGACCCCCATTGACGAAAGGCTTGCAACTCCTGCATCGATAGGTCGTAGCCGCTAAGATGTAACAAGGAATATAACAGCGCGGAACCATGCCCGCCAGAAAGGACAAACCGGTCCCGGTTGATCCACTTGGGGTTGCGCGGATTATGCCGCAGATGGCGCGACCACAAGGTAAACGCCATGGCGGCCGCGCCCATAGGCAGGCCAGGGTGCCCGCTATTTGCTTTCTGAACGGCATCTGCCGATAGGAATCGAATCGTGTTGATGCATTTTTGTTCCAATTCAGGGGTCATTATTTGCCTCAATTTCAAAGGGGTATGTTGCGCCAAATCTGAGCTGTTTTATTAAATTTTGGCTTTTTCCATCGAATTTTACCACGCAGGCTTACCCCCAAAATCAGCCCATTGCTACCGATATTTTGCTTGTTGCCGTCGATTTTTAATACTTGTCAAGTAATCCATTCACAGGCAAAAAGATCTGGCCTTCTTCCGCGTCGCCCACGGCCATACATTTTTCGTGCCCTTCACCAGCCCGGTAGGCAACCAGCGCCGCCATCAGCGCGTCCAACTCCTCAGCGGTGTAAATCAGCTCCATTGGCATCACCCCGCGCAGCAATTTGTGGCGGGTCACTTCCTCAAAAAACTCCATCGGGTCTTTTACCGCCAATCCTTCCTCAAACAAGATCAATTGGCGCTGGATCCGGCCTTCGATCGATAATTTTGGCAAGGGCTGGGTTCCAGCCAGGGCGCAAAAACCGGCATGGGCATGGCTTTCCAGCACACTCAAGGCGGCACCGGCCTGGGCAAATTTCTTAAATCCTAACTGGTGCAACTTTGTGTACACCCCAAAACCGGTTTGAACCCAGTTGCTGCATAATTCCGCCTTGGATGGCGTCATCAGCACATTGATCCCATGCTCCTTAAGCCGATACTCCGCCAGGCGCATATCCTGGTTCCGCCCGGAAAAATGCAACGGTTTCAGGTTTTTTCGGATCTCCTCCCGCCTTACCAAACCGATGTTTGGCGCGGCCGGCGAATTGATGGCCACCACTGCCTGCGGATGCGAGCTGACTGCCGCGATCAGTTCCTCGCCAGTGAGGCTTGCCACCGACAATACACGTCCTACCGCGCTCACCATCGCCAATGTAAATGGCTTGATGCTGCCGGTTGGTTCAACGCCGAAATATACAGGTTTGTCTGCCATATGTAGCCTCTGGGTTAATTATAGCGAAATTTGGCGATCTACCAACCTCATTTTCAATTCCAGCTCTTTCTGGAACCATTTGATCCCTCGCGCATCCAAACATGGCGCAAAAGCATTTTTTGCGCTTATTTCAAGTATCATTATAGGACCCTATGAACGTTCGCCTCATCTCTACTTTGCTTGTTGTATTGGCCGGCTCGGTGGTCATTACCTTCTCGCGCTTGCCCGCCGAAATGCAAACCCGCGCGGTCAGCGCTCCGCAGGTTGGTTTTGTTGCCCCAGGCTTCGCTGGCAACCTCGCCAACGGTGGCACACTTACCCAGCAGCAGCTCACCAATACCCCGGTGGTGCTCAATTTTTGGGCCAGCTGGTGCCCGCCTTGCCGGGCCGAAATGCCGGCGTTGCAAAAAATGTCCGACCGCTACGCCCCCGCGGGTGTACGGTTCATCAGTGTCAACAGTACCGTGCAAGATGACCCATCCGCCGCGCTTGCGTTTTTGGCCCAAAACAACATCACTTTCGATACGGTCATGGATCAGGATGGCAGCATCACCCGCGCCTACCTGGTCAACTCGCTGCCCAGCACCTTCTTCATCGCCCCCAACGGCAAGGTCAGCGCGGTGGTCATCGGTGGCCCCATCAGCGAAGCCTCGCTGATCGGCAACATCGAGCGCATGTTGCAGGAGCAGCCCTGATGTTTCCGCTGCTTCGCGTCGGTCCGCTCTCCTTGCCCGCCCCCGAGCTTGCCTTGGTCGTATCCTTTTACCTTGGCCTCTACCTCATGGAACTTTGGCTCAAACGCCAGGGCCATGATCCGGACGCAACCTCCAATTTGGTCTTGTACGGCTTGTTCGTCTTCGTCATCGGTGGCCGGCTGGGCTATGCCGTAAACCACTTGCCAGCCTTTGCCGGCTCTCCACAAGACCTCTTTTCCCTCAACCGCGACCTGTTCGACCCTTTCATTGGCCTGGCGGCGGCTGTCCTTTTCGCCTACGGCATGGCCCAGCGTAAAAAACTGCCTGCCGGCATTACCATCACCGCCCTCGCGATATTCGGCGCGGCAGTTGCCTTGGGCGCCGACCTGGCTGCCGTAGCCTCCGGAAGCGCGTTTGGTATCCCAACCACCCTGCCCTGGGCGGTTTCGCTGTGGGGCGCATCCCGGCATCCGGTTCAGCTTTACCAGCTTGGGTTGGATCTCATCTTCATACCAGCCTGGTACCTGGCATTGCTCGCCAACAAAATCAACCAGCCGCTCCGTTGGCTGGCCATTGGCATGTTATCCACCCGCTTTTTAGCCGAGGCCTTTAGGGCGCAAGGCACCTTGTTGCCCGGCGGTGTAAGGCTGGCGCAAATAGTGTTGTTGGCTGGCATTTTGCTGGCCATTTGGTTGCCACTACCACCAAAAAGGGAGAATGAAAATGGATAAGATACTCGTCAAGGGTCTAAAGGTGAACGCCATCCTGGGCATTTACGATCACGAACGGGTAACCCCCCAGGAGTTCGTGATAGACCTTGCCCTTGGTACCAACACCCGCAAAGCCGGCGCCAGCGATGATTTTGCCGATTGCGTGGATTACGAAAGCCTAAGCAACCGGGTGCTGGAACTGGCCCAAACTGCCCGGCGGCAAACCGTAGAAGCTCTCGCCGAGGATATTGCCGCCCTTTGCCTGGCCACCCCCGCGGTAAAAACCGCCAAGGTACGGGTCTTAAAGACCCAGGCCATCCCCTTTACCCGGGCGGTTGGCGTGCAGATCAGCCGCAAACGCTAAGCGCTAAATATGCAGCGGGCTCGACCCGCGCGATATATTCTCCAAAAATTCTTGCCGTGTGGCCAAATTAGCCCTAAATGCCCCATGCATCGCGCTGGTGGTCATGCGGGCATTGTGTTTCTTCACCCCGCGCATCATCGAGCACAAATGCATCGCCTCTATCACTACTGCCACACCCTGCGGCTGCAACAGGTCCTTCAAAAAATCGGCGATCTGTCGGGTCATCCGTTCTTGCACTTGCAATCGGCGGGCAAACATATCCACCACCCGCGGGATCTTGCTAAGCCCCAATACCTTGCCGTTAGGGATGTACGCCACATGCGCCCGGCCAATGAATGGCAGCATGTGGTGTTCGCACATGCTGTAAAATTCGATCTCCCGCACCAACACCATCTCATCATATTTCACATCAAAAATGGCGTCGTTCACCAGTTTTTGAGGGTCTGTCCAATACCCCGCGAACAATTCGCCGTACATTCGGGCAACCCGTTCGGGGGTCCGTTTCAGCCCATCCCGCTCCGGGTTCTCGCCAATTGCCTTTAATATCGCGCTCACCGAATCCTTGATCGAACCGCTATCCAGGTTTTCCTCCCATTGCGGGTTCAAAAGCGAATCGTCAAATTCCAGCATATCCATGGTGGCTCCAAAAAAATGAGGTTGCCCTTGTCAGGCAACCTCCATTTTACTCGTATTCATCATTTCCGGGCACAAGCCCGGCGCTTGTTACCGCACTTGCGGATCGATCAGCCCGTAGCTACCATCGCGCCGCTTGTACAGCACATTCACCGCGTTCAGCTTTACGTTGTAAAACACAAAAAAGTTGTCGTGGCCGAGCAGTTTCATCTGTTCGATCGCTTCCTCTTCCACCATCGGTATCAGGTCAAACCGTTTGCGCCGGGCGATCACCTGGGGCACGCCCTCTTCGGTCTCCACTTCCTTTTCCAATTCGCTGGCATATTGCCCCAAACCCTTGCCATCGCCCCGTCCTTTGGCACGACGGTCCGCAAAGCGGTCAATTCGTCGCGCCAGTTTGTCCAGCGCCTCATCCATCGCGGTGCGAATATCATCGGCGCGTTCTTCTGCCCGCAGCATGAATCCCTTTCCGGTAACAGTCATTTGGGCGGTGTAACGGTCATTCGCGCTGCGCGCAGCCTTGGAGTGGGAAAGGTCGACCCTGATCAGATCGATCGCCTCGAGATGCCGGTCAAATTTTGCCACTTTTTTGGTGACATAATCGCGCATATGGTCGGTCACCTCAAAATCACGTCCTAAGATCTCAATATTCTGTGACATTTTTCCTCCGAAGAGTTGAAAAAAATATCCGCGCCCATTTAGGATTTGGCGCGGAGTCAGGATTCAAATCGGTTGGTCTTGCTGAGCGGTTGCCTTTGCATAAGCGATGCAGGTCACTATTGTTGCTCCTGCTTTAATTATAGACCAACTTGCAAAATCAAGCGTTGCCCCGGTGGTGGTTGTGTCATCCACCAACAAGATCTTTTTCCCAGCCACCTGGCCGGGGTCTGCCTCAAACGCGTTGCGCACATTCTCCCTCCGCTCCCGAACCCCCAACCCTACCTGAGAGCGGGTCTCACGCACCCGCCAAACAGCATTGGTACTGAACCGCCAGCCCAACAGGCTTGCCATTGGTTTGGCCAGGGCATCCACCTGGTTGTACCCACGCTCTCGCAACCGGTCCTTCCCCAACGGAACCGCGCAAACCAGGTCGGGAGAAAACTCCAAACCGTGGGCAAATTGGGCCAGCATCGGTGCCAGCGCGAACCCCAATCCAAGGTCTCCCTTGTACTTTAGCTTTCGCAACCCGTTTCGGATCGGCCCCTTGTACTCGGCCAGGGCGCGTAATTGATGATACGAAGGGGGGTGGGCAAGGCAATCAGGGCACATCTCCCCGCGGGAGATGGGATCGCCGCATTTTTGGCACAATCGGCCTGCCAAAGGGATGGTTTGGCTGGCACAATGCTGGCAAAAAACCTGCCCCAATATGCCACACCCCGCGCATGCAGGCGGGTATACCAAATTGGCGATCTGCCAAAGCCCTTTTTGCAGGCGATATTCGAAGGATTCCTGGATGGGCAACACGCTGATCGCGTTAGTTGCCGAACACGCTCACCCGCATGATCTGCAAGACCGCAGGGGTAAGCAGCACAATAAAAATGGATGGAAAGATCAGGCTGATCATCGGTATCAGCATCTTTACCGGTGCCTGGTGGGCCAATTCCTCGGCATACTGCCGCCGCAACATGCGCATTTGTTCCGATTGGATATGCAACACCTTGGACATGCTAACACCCAATTGCTCGCTTTGGATGATCGCCGCGACAAAACTGGACATTTCCGGCAGGTCGATCCGCTCTGCCATGCTGCGCAGCGCGTTCCGGCGTGTCTTCCCCAATTGGATCTCGGTGATCACCCGCCCAAAAGCGGCCGAGATCTCGTTATCCCACTTCTTGGCCACATTGGCCATGGCGGCATCAAAACCCAGGCCGGCTTCTACACAGATCGTCAACAGGTCCAATGCGTCGGGCATGTCTTTTTTGATCGCTTTTTGCCGTTTTTTGATCTGGTCGCCCAGCCAGATCTGCGGAAAATAAAAGCCGATCACTCCGGCTATCAGCGCGTACAAGATCGACTGGGTGTACGATTGGTTGAGGATCGTGAACTTGGCCATAAAAAAAGTGCCCGCGCCCAAGGTTCCCGCGGCCAAAAACCGCGAAGAAAGCAACATGGTCGCGTCCAATTGTCCGGCTTTGCCAGCCAGCTCAATTCGGCGGTTCAACTCTATCAATACATTTTTTTGGGTGTTTTTGGCGGCATTTTCGCCAAATTTTCGCAAGATCGGGTAGATCACCCTTTCGATGAACGGCTGGCTCAATTCGATCTCATCCAGCGTGGGTGCGCCGTTCTCGTAGCTAAACTCGCTCAAACGCGCCAAAAAGGCTTCCGATTCTTCCTTCGGGATGCGCTGTCCGATATAGATCACAACCGCGGCGATCACCACCAGCACCGCCAATCCGAGCAGTATAAATCCAGACCAATCCATCCTACACCTCGATATCCGCGATCTTCATCATTGCCAGGTATCCAAGAACGATCAGCACCATGCCCGTTCCCAAAGCGGCTCCGCCGCATACCGGGTTGGTGAAAAACTCACCCATATATTTTTGATTGATGAACCATAAAATGGCGAAAACCACAAATGGCACCAAAGACAAGATCTTTCCAGACATGCTCACCTGCGAAACCATCACCTTGATCTCGCCCTTGATCTTGATGCGCTCACGGATCGTAAATGCGATCGTGTCCAAAATATCGGCCAGCGGGCCGCCTACTTCGCGTTGCACATTGATCGCCGTCACAATAAAATCCAGGTCCTCGCTGGGAATGCGGCGCAGCAAATTGGCCAAAGCCCGTTCCATCGGTATGCCCAACTGCATCTCCTGCACAACCCGCCTAAATTCATCCGAGATGGGCGACGGCATTTCTTTGCTCACCGATTCCAACGCCTGCATGGTAGAGTAGCCAGCCTGCAAGCCGTTCACCACCAGGTTGAGCATATCGGGCAGTTGCTGCTGAAAACGCGCCAACCGTTTGCCCTTTTGCGAATTAAGATAAATGAACGGGGCCGCGCCGCCGACTGCCCCACCGATCAACAAAGAGATCAATCTCGCTGGCAAGGATTCGCCAGTGAAAATAAAACCCAAACCGCCCAAAAACAACACCAAAATGGCCACCAGGGTTAAAAATTCACCCGACTTAAACTTCATATCCGCCTGGGATAAACTCTTGGCGATCCGGTCCCCAAAGCTGGATTCAGCCACCTTTGTGTTAACCCATTCGGTTAGCAGCTTCTTGTCAGCACCACTACTGTCAACATCTACAACATTCCCGTCCGGATATTGGTTGAACTTGTCCAACCTTTCGTCCAGCTCATTTTGGGCTTCGTTACGGCTATATACAAACACCCCGGCGGCAACAAGCACCAGCACAATAATGAGGCCGACCAACAATATGAGCAGTGGTGACATGGTAAAAATACCCTTTCAACCTCAAATTTTTTAGTGCCTGCGGTTGGCGCTGATCCCAAATACGGTATTGGGCAATTGCACACCGGCAGATTCGATCTGATCCATAAAACGGGGCCGCAGGCCGGTTGGCCGCAACACACCCAATATTCGGCCGTTCTCGATGCCGGTTTGTTCAAAGATGAAAATATCCTGGGTGGTGATCACATCCCCTTCCATCCCCAGCACCTCGGTGATATGGGTAACCTTGCGGGTACCATCCCGCATGCGCTCCTGGTGGCATACCAGGTTCACCGCCGAAGAGATCTGTTCGCGGATCGCCCTCACCGGCAGGTCCATCCCTGCCATCAGCGTCATCGTCTCAAGGCGGCTAAGCGTATCGCGCGGGCTGTTACTGTGCAATGTGGTCATGGAGCCGTCGTGGCCGGTATTCATCGCCTGCAACATATCCAACGCCGCTTCATCGCGGATCTCGCCCACCACGATCCGGTCGGGGCGCATACGCAACGCGTTCACCACCAGCTGCCGAATGGTGATCTCACCCTTGCCTTCGATATTGGCCGGGCGGCTCTCAAGCGTCACCACATGCTCCTGCCGCAATTGCAACTCGGCGGCGTTTTCTATCGTCAAAATACGCTCATCTTCAGGAATAAAACCGCTGAGCACATTCAGCAAGGTGGTCTTGCCGCTGCCGGTGCCGCCGCTAATGACGATATTGCAGCGCGCGAAAACGCACGCCTTCAAAAACTCCACCGATTCGGCAGTAAGCGAACCAAAATTGACCATCTGCTGGATGGTGATCGGCGATTTGGAGAATTTTCGGATGGTAATGGTCGGGCCGATCAGCGAGATCGGCGGTATCACAGCATTCACACGGCTTCCGTCTGGCAGGCGGGCATCTACATACGGGCTCGATTCATCAATGCGCCTGCCCAGCGGAGATACGATCCGATCGATCACCCGCTTCACATGCTCATTGCTCTCAAACCCGATCGGCACCTTCATCAGCCGGCCTTTGCGCTCCACATAAACATTCCGCGGGCCGTTCACCATTACTTCAGTGATGCTGTCATCATCCAACAGCGATTGCATCGGGCCAAATCCAATGATCTCCGCCAGGATCTGCTCAAACATGCGTTGGCGCTCTGGCCGAGACAGGATGATGTTCTCTTCCACCAGGATCTGCTCAAAAGAGGCCAGGATGGTTTTTTTCAACTCATCGGTCCTGGTCAGATCCATGTTCGGTTTTAGGTCGTTAATAAGTTTGTTCTGCACCCGCGCCTTGATGTCGGCGATCGGGTTGCGGTTTTCTCCGGCGGGGGGCAACCCCGCCCGGCTGCCGATCGCGGAGAGGGGGCTGGTGGAGGCGGACTTCTTGTCGCCGTCCGTCAAGGCTGCGGTTTTATCCCGGTCATCGGCAATTTGGTTGGTGCCTTGTTCCAATCTTTTTAGCAAAGACATTTTTTCACCATTCCTGTATTAAGCCTATTCTTTTTTGTCCAGGTTTTCAACCATTGTGGCAGCCATTTTTTGGATGGTTTGGCAAATGGGTTCGGTGGTTGGGTTTCGCATAAACGGGATCCCCCTGTTCACCGATGTCAGCACGATCTTGTCATCCAGCGGGATTGAAACCGTGATCGGCATTTTCAGGCTCTCGCCGACCCGCTCGGGGGTGATCGAAATGCGCTTGTCGAATCGGTTCATCACCAATTGGATCTTGCTCCGCGGCACCTTAAGCGTGTTGAACAGGTCCAACACGATGCGCGTATTTTGGATGGCCGGAATATCTTGCGTCAAAACCACCAGGATCATGTCCGCCGCGTCCAACGAAACCAGCAAAATATCATTCACTGCCCGCGGGGCGTCCACCACTACATAGTCATATTGCTCTCGCAATGCTCCGAGTACCGCCGAATACTGTTCGCCGGTGATCTCTTCCGCCTGTTCTATCCGTAACGGGGCCTGCAAAAAAGCGATCCCGATCTCTTTGTGTTCCGAGACAACCTCGTGAATAAATTCAGCGTCCAATTGGTCGGCACGGCTGGTCAGGTCCACAATGGTTGTCTTCGAGGTTTCGTTAAGGAACAAGGGGATCGAGCCAAACTGAAAATTGGCATCCACCAGGATGGTGGGGGTTTCTTCAGATTGGAGGACAACGCCCAAATTGACCGCCAGGGTCGTAACCCCCGTGCCGCCTTTGGGGCTGTACACCACGATCACCTTGCCAGATTTTCGCTTGGGGGCTGCTACTGCCGCCAATGCCCCGCGCAACGCGTTGGCATGTTCATCCAATTTGGCGCGCTCAATGCGTGCCATTTCGCCCGCGCGGCGGATCGCCGCCACCAGATCTTCCGTCACCGGCGGTTTGGTCAGGTAATCTCTGGCGCCGGCCAACATTGCCCTGCGCATATAGGTGGTATCTCCCTGCACCGATAGGATCACGATCTGCGGGACCGGAGATGACTTGCGGATCATCTCCGTCGCGCTGATACCGTCCATATCAGGCATATTGATATCCATCAAGATCACATCCGGATCCAGCGACTTGGTTGCCTCTAAGGCTTCCCGGCCAGAGCCAAACTCGCCAACCACTTCAATGTCATCTTCAAACTGAAGCAATTTGCTGATGTTTTCTCGGGTCTCGGAAATATCATCTACGATGAGGATTCGGTATTTTTCAGGCATGCCCTTATTGTTCCATCCAGATTGGTATTACGGTAACGGAGGTACCGGTGAATATTGGCTGTTATCCATGATGTACGGCAGCTTGGAAGGAACCGGTATCTCGTACTGGCTTAGCAAATACTGCAAGGTTGCGGCTTCCGTATCGATCTTCGATGTATCATCCGGCGCGCGCAGCACCATGTTAAAGGTCGCTTCTACACTCATCAGGTACGTGATCACCACAGCGTCCTGCGGCGACACCATCAACGTCACCACATTGGGCAAATACACCGGGGCCGGCGTGGGCGTTGGCTGGCCTTCAGGCACCTTAACTGTGCCGGTGGTCGTAAAATCGCCAACATGCAAGATCTGAATATCCTGCAGCAAGGTTTGGGTCACGATCCGAGGCCGCTGCGCTTCACCAGGAACCACATACAACGCCTGTCCCAGGGTGTTGTCCAGTTCAGAATGCCCCTGCCGTTGAACCCAGCCTTCCGATTTTGTGATCGCCGTCAGGCTTCCAGAGAGCCCGCCGCCAGCGATAACAATGGTGGTCTCGTTGGGCAGCTTGGTCTGAAAATCGGTATCGGAATCGTAAAATTTGGTTGTGATGATCAGGTTGACCTTGTCGCCATCTTTGATGCCATAGGCAACCGAATTCAGCTGATTTACCGGTATCGAGACAGCAACCATGCCCGGCGGGATCGTTTTGGCGGCTTGCGAGCCGGTTTGGCTCATGCCAGGCCGCTCCTGCAACATGTCCAGCGTCAGCGGGGTACCTGCGCCAAGGTCAAACCGGGCATACTTGCCAATGGCGTTGTTCTTGTCCACGATCATCGATGGGTTCAGATGGTCCTTTGAATAAGGCATGGTGGTAAGCGAAGCCTCTGCCACTTGGTCATCCATCGCCACAGGCGCGGCTAACACCACAATGTCCACCATGTCGGTTTGGGCCGCAGGCGCGTTAAAACTTAATTGCCCGCCGCCACTGCGCAACAGAAAAAAAGCCACAACAGATAGAACAACGATCAGGACCAAAAGAATCAATAATATACGGGTGCCCCGTTTCATGGCTTGCTCCTTTTTTTTACTTAACGATTAACTATATAAATTATATAGACAATTCAACCGGATGTCACTTAAATTGTTAAAAATATGTCACCTTTCGGCCAAAATACCGCTCACCGGTGAGATCGGGATGGCAAAAACCACCTCCGAGCCCCCCTGCGGCAGTGTTCGCATGTCAAATCGGCCGCCAAATTCCAACACCCGGTTGCGCAACAACAGCATCGAAAAATTATTGGGGTCGCTCATATCCATATTGACAGCCTCGGAGCCATCGTCGTTCACTTCCACCACCAACAGGTGGCCCAATATGGTCACCTTCACGCTAACCGAGGTCACACTGGGTTGTTTCAAAACACTGGTGATCAATTCCTGCAGCGAGCGAAACACCATTACTTCCAGCGCCCGCTCAAACCGGGTCTCTCCCCCATTCGCCTCAAACACGATCTTGTTACCATGCCGGGCATTGAGCGTCTCAATGTATTTTTCAGTCGTAGGAGACAAACCAAGGTCATCCAGCATCATCGGCCGTAATTCAAAGATGGTATCGCGAACT
>SXGU01050232.1_pt1 | contig 12979 bp, 12 predicted proteins | sample 3174531 | NCBI WGS metagenome assembly SXGU01 (sample SAMN11356863, study PRJNA531348) | freshwater metagenome | isolation source: freshwater sample F1-140 | place: China: Fuxian Lake, Yuxi | collected 2017-12-25 | reverse complement strand
TCATCGGTGGCGTTAGAGTCTGGGAACTGGATCAGGGGTAATTTCCGCGGCGCTACAAAGCCTCAGGAGCTCCGAGCGAATTCATTGCCGATCGCAGGAATGTCGTAAGTCAAGAACACCTAATGGATCCTGTTCATTAACATTGTCGTACGAGTTGTAAAGTGCGATCCCCTCGCGCATAAGTAGCGATACTTCCAGCCCCCAACTGAAGTGATCCGCACCCGCCGATGGGTGCTTTGGCAGCGGCAGGTTGTCCTAGCCAGCGAGAAGATGCTGGAGCGTTGCGCCGATTGCATACCCGCATTCATTGCACAACACGATGAATCCGTGGGTCTCGTTTCGGGTCACCTCAAAGTCAACGGTATGACATAGGGGGCAAACCAGATCTGCATTAATCATGATGTCTCCCCATCGATAGTCGTCGATCTGTCGCTACTGCGCTGACAGCTTGGTGGGGAAGTAATTAGATGATCTGATTCCTGGGTTTCCGCAGGTTTATCTAGCGATGGCAGCCAGGTGAAGAACGGATGAACTTCCCTGCTGCCGCCGATTATTCATCCGACGATCACCCGCTCGCCTCCCGGTCAACACACGGTGTTCGTGCGCTTCCGATTAAATCCGCTTTCCAACCTCTGAACAAAGGATGATCCATGAGTGTTCGTATCGGGATAGTAGGACTCACCGTCGCGGCACTGGCCGCCGCCGCCGTGCCCGCGATGGCGGTCACGTCCGGGGTGAGCGTCTACGTGTTCCCCTCCGAAGGCCTTGCCGCAGCGTCGAACTCGGCGCTTCCGGGGTCGGTCGGCAACGATTTCGGCATCCTGCTCGGAGGCTACGGCTCGGACCTCTACCGCGCGCCCGGGCTGCCCGGCGAGTACTGGGTGGTGACCGATCGCGGCCCGAACAACGACACCGTGCTGAAGGACGGCTCCGCGGGGACCGGTTTCCCAGTGCCGACGTTCACGCCCCTAATCATGAAGATCAAGGTCAGCGGTTCGGCTGCGCAGATCACCCAGAAGATCGCTGTGCAGTCCACCAAGGGCGTCGGTGTCACGGGCCTGCCGAACGTTGCCGGGTATGACTCGGTCCCGACGAACGAGGCGGGCGTGGCCATCGCTTACAACGTGAACGGCCTCGACACCGAGGGCGTGGTGCGCACCAAGAACGGCGACTTCTGGCTCGTCGATGAGTACGCGCCGTCTATCGTCCAGGTGGGCCCTGACGGTGTGGTGAAGAAGCGGATCGTTCCAGAGGGCTGGAAGGGCACCGGTGCCGCATATCCCATCTCGGCGACGCTGCCTGGCATCCTGCTGACTCGCAAGGCGAACCGAGGCTTCGAGGGCGTGGCTCTCTCGCCCAGCGAGAAGTACCTGTTCATCGGGCTGCAGAGCCCGCTGCTCAACCCGGACAAGAAGACGGGCGACGCCTCTTTGCAGACGCGCATCCTACGCATGGACCTTGCGAAGGGCACCATCGACGGCGAGTGGGTCTACCGCTTCGAGGCGCCCGCCACTGTTGATCCCAGCACGACGAAGACTACTGAGCTGAAGCTCTCCGCCATGGTGGCGCTCGACGACAGCCGCATGCTCGTCCAGGAGCGGACCGACAACGCCTTCCTCGTGGCCCAGGTGACCCTGAGCCCAGGTCAGTCGATCCTTGGAACGTCCTACGACAGCCTGACCACCACGCCGTCCATGGAGAGCCTAAAGCCGACGGACTCGAACATCGTGGCGCTGATGCCGTTCAAGTCGGTCATATTCCAGAGTTCGTCGGTCCCGGAGATGCCGAAGAAGGTCGAGGGTATGGCCGTGGAGAACTCGAACACTCTGGCATTCATCAACGACAACGACTTCTCATTCGCGTACGACGCCAAGAGCGGGAAGATCACGCCAACCGGCGTGCCCACGCAGTTCCTATACGTGACGCTGGCGGCGCCTCTCCCCACCACGCCCGACGCCGAGGCTCGCGCCTTGGCCAAGGCCGCTGCCCTCGCTGCCAAGAGTTCAGTGGCGGCATCCTAGAGACCGCCTTCATCGGCCTGAACAGAAGCCATGTGGCTGCGCCCACGGCTAGAGTACGGCTGCGAAAGCCACCTCCCCATCGATTAGGGTGCCGTGGCAGTAAAGGCTCAAGGCTTCGTAGTCATTGAGATTCACCGGGCATCGTCACGTCTTTAGTTCAACTACCGCGGGTCGCTTTCTTTGCACCTTCGGGTCTTACCGGTGGTTGACGGATTCGGATCATCACGCAACACGACTTGGAATTCCTTCCAATTGGTATCCGGGAGGCGCTTAACGGTGTACTCAAGAACACCGTCGTTCGAAGAGTTCTCTTCCATTGACGCGAATCCTTGATAGATGCAATGAAAAGAATAAGCGTTCGGATCGTCCTGTAGGAGGTAGAAACGCGGCTGGCCAAGAGATTGATTGGTTGCTTGGATGCGCATGTCCGGATTACCCTCGCCCATCGTGAGAGTAAAAAGTACGTCACTACCTCCGCTGTATGTGCCTTCCACGCACAACATCGTCCCCGGGCGGAGTGGATTGTCGCCTGTGCTGGTGTCAGCCTGCTTGATTCTCACTAGAAGGGTCTTAGTTGAAGAGTTCTGGACGCAAACTTCTGTTCCCGAGCCAAAGAGAGCCCCAGCATTCACATCGTTAAACGGGGCAGATGAGTTCTGGAGGTTGTCCTCCAAGGCTGCTGCCGAACGCTCGGTTTCGTCACCGCACGCACACACCGTGAGTCCAATGAAGACTAGTGCGATGAGACTCTTGGCCAATGTCGCCCGCTTCAGGTATCTCCTCAATTGGTGGATCACGCAGTGCCTGTCCTTGAACACCCGAAAACCGTCGGGCAACCTCGCAGCCCTTGGACTCTTGTCGGCGGGCAGCACTCGCGAGAGGCGGAATGGGCCTCCTGCTTCACAGGCAGTCAACGCCTACTTTCTTAGCGGCTGTGATCAGTGCGCCATCAAGTGTTGCAAGGGCGTCACCAGTAACCATCGCGAGGTGAAGGTATGTGGCGTCATAGGCTGAGAGGCTGTGGGTCACTCCTAGGGAAACGATCACCTCGGGATCGCCTTCATCCAATGTCCCGAAGGGCACCTGCATGATGTCGTTGAGGATCATCGCGCTCGTTGCGGAAGAAATGTCCCCCCGTCGCAGCCAGGTGGTGACCGCGTTCATCACTTCGAAGCGCCATAGCGTAGGAACGAGAGCGACGTGATCGTCGAGAAGTGAACGTCGGGCCAACGCCTCGGGTGTTGCGTCTGCGGAAAACCATTCGAGGGCAATGGAGGCATCGAGAATAAAGGACTTCACTTTCTTCCGGCCTCGATGTCTGCCTTGATGGATGTGCCGGGGGAAAGGGTTACCAGTCGCGTATCGACTTTCTCCCAAAAAGCTGACCAGTCACGGCTCAAGGGCGTCTTAGACACAGGTACCAGTCGGGCAACCGGTCTGCCGTGCTTAGTGATCGTGACTTGCTCGCCCCCCTCGACCCTTGCGAGGAGTTCGGAAAGATGCGTTTTGGCCTCGAAGGCGCCCACCGTGACGGTCATGTGTGAAGTATAGGGTCAATTCAACCAGTAGACAACTAGTTGATATCAAGGTGCCGACTCGGTCACCCGGCACCAGGTGCCTCACCCACAGCAACTGGCCCACACCGGTAGTGCTCGGTGACTCGGCTTGTTGGAGACAAGTGATTCGGCCCGTTAAATTAGTGTCGCATCGGCAGATAACTGCCGTTTTTGTGAGGGAAACGTGGTGGCCAGGGACGGGGTCGAACCGTCGACCTTCCGAGTTTCAGCCGACCTGCCTCTAGCAGGGCCCCTCACGATGTCGTTGGTATTGAACGGTTCTTCGACCACCGTGAACCGGGAAGAGCCGGCCGGAGCCAGCGTGAAAGGGCAGAAGATAGGGCAGAAGCCGAGCCGGATCTAGAAGGTCCCCGACTCGACCGAGATTGCGTGTGTGGGGCAGCTCGCGGCAGCGGCTTCTATCGAAGCCTGAAGTTCATCCTCGGCTTCGGCCGTGTACTTCACCTTTCCTTCGCCAAGCCTGAAGACCTGCGGGACAGTGAGGCAGCACTGTCGGTAGCCCTGGCACTTATCCATGTCGACGGCTATCCGTACGGTCATGCGAGTCCTCCTTGCGAGGGGTCGGTGTGAATCAGCGCATCTCGGCGGGTGACACGTCGAGCCCTCGGGGTGTGAACGCGGCGTGGATGCGGCGATCGGTCGGGAGCCCGACATACAGCCCGATCGGGAGTGAGCCGCCGTGTCGGACGAGCCGGATTATCCGGACCTGCGAGCAGACCGGTTCGCCAGCCGGGGCGCCCAGCTCGGCCTCGAGGAGCGCCGAGAGTTCGGCCTCCATCTCCCGGGGCCGGATAGGCGTGCCCTCCTCGTCCCCTTCGTCTTCGAGGTGGTCGAGCTCCCTCGCGTCGGCGCTTGCGGCCGTCCCGAGGCTGGCCTCAGCGGAGGTGCCTCCGACAGCCAACGAGACCCGGAAAGGCCTCGGGAGGGCGGCCAAGCCGGGTACGACCTGGCGGAGGAGGAACTCGGTCCACGAAGGCGGGTTGAGCGTGGCCTTCGTCTCCTGGAAGAGACGGCCCCGAAGAGCTCCGTCAGTCGTGATCACGTACGAGATTCCGTAGTGGTGGTGGTCACCGGACGTTGCCTGACGGATCTCGATGATGGCCGGCTGCTGGACGACGGTCTCCACGGGCGGCCACTGCCCGCTGGCCGAGACCACGATGGGCGTGGCGGAGAGCTCCTCGTAGGCGTCCGCCACCCCCGCCGCGATCCACGCCTCGTCGTCCCCGGAGGTGAGGACGCCCGGACCACGACGGGCACGCACCGTGACGTCGAAGGACGTCCCGGGGGCCCCTGCTCTGGCGGCGAGCACTGCGGTCCGGGAGGCGTCGCGCAGGGCCTCGCCGGCGACCTCCATGAAGGTGCGAGAACCCATCTCCACCACCGTGGTCCAGGCGGCGTTGTCGGGGCGGTGAGGGGACGCGTTCACGACTGCAGACCGAGGAACCCCGGGACTCGGAGCCGATCGACCTTGCCGCTGTGCGTGTGCGGCAGTTCCGACACGACGAAGATGTCCTTCGGTCGCTTGTAGGGCGCAAGCAGTGACTGGCAGTGCTCCGAGATGGCCTCCTGCGAGGCGGACCCGACGACCGCGAGGCAGACGCGCTGGCCCCAGCGCTCGTCATCCATGCCGAAGGCGATCGCCTGGGTGACTTCCGGATGGTCGAGAACGACGCGCTCGATCTCTGCCGGGTAGACATTGACGCCTCCGGAGATGATGAGGTCGCTGCGCCTGCCGTTGAGGTACAGGTAGCCGTCATCGTCGAGCTCGCCGAGGTCACCGACGGTGAACCAGTCCTCGTGCCAGGTCTCCTGAGTCTTCTGCGGGTCTCCCCAGTATTCGAACCGGGCGTGCGGTGGGACTCGACACCAGATGTGGCCGTCATCGTCGACGCGAAGGCTGCGGCCGGGACGGGCCTGCCCGACAGTGCCCGGGTGCTCGTCGAACTCCTGAGGGGTGCAGATAGTGAACTGCCCTTCGGTGGATCCATAGAACTCCCGAAGGGCTTCGTCGCCGAACGTCGAGCGGGCCAGTCTTCGTACGTGGTCGGGGCAGGCCGATCCGGCGTGTACCACGAGGCGCATGCGTGATGCTGTCGGAGAGGCGGTCTCGAGGAGGCGTTGGAGATGCGCGGGCGCCATGAACGTCGTGGTGGCCTGGCCGTTGTCGATTAGCCGTGAGACGACGTGCGGATCGAACGTGGACGGGACCACGATGCTGCCGCCGGCCATCAGTGTCATCAACGGGAAGCGCAGGGGAGCCGAGTGGCTCAGGGGCGCCACCACCAGGTGGCGGTCGGAGGCTGACAGGGACCAGGCATCCGCTTCTTCGGTGATGAGCGCCGTGCTCAGCCGCTCGTCGAGCCAGCCGCTCCACACCCCCTTCGGCCGTCCGGACGTTCCGCTAGTGAAGTGCATCGGCCGGCATTGCCAGTGATCGGTCAAGGGCGCCGACCGACCGTCGAAGGCACCGGCAAGGAGGGCGTCGTCGACGAACAGCCGCGGGGTGACATCGGCAGTGAGCTCATCGCGTTCGCGTGCGGTCAGCTTGTCGCTGATGACGACGGGGACGTAGCCGGATCTCAGGCATCCGAGGACCGCGACCACGAGCCGCACCGAGTTGTGCGCCTGGAAGGCGACCCTGCTGCCGGGAGGAACCTCGAGCTGCTGGACGAATCCGGCGAAACGAGAGGCCAGGTCGGTGGCGTGCTCGGCGTCGAGCGCTTCGGTGCCATGGTCGTCGATGACCTCGATGCCGCTCACGGTCTCGGGGGTTCCCTTCTACCGGGTCTTGAGGGCGGAGTCGTCCAGCGGCGGCGCCCACGCTGAGAGGAGCTCGTAGCCGATGTGCGCTGCAGCGATGCCGGTGATCTCGGCGTGGTCGTAGGGCGGGGCCACCTCGACGATGTCACCGCCCACAAGATTGAGCCCCGAGAGCTCCCGCAGCATGTAGAGGAGCTGCCAGGCCGCTAGGCCACCGGACTCCGGTGTGCCTGTGCCCGGTGCGTAAGCAGGGTCGAGTACGTCAATGTCCACCGAGACGTAGACCGGACGGTCGCCGACCCGGCTGCGGATGCGCTCGACGACGGTCGCGGGGCCGTCTAGGTGGATCTCATGGCAGCGCACGGCCATGAACCCGAGCGCACGGTCGTCAGCCATGTCGACGGCCCCGTACAGGCCGCCTCGGATTCCCACGTGGATGCAGCCCTCGCGATCGAGCAGGCCCTCCTCAGACGCCCGGCGGAACGGCGTTCCGTGCAGGTACGGCTGACCGAAATAGGTGTCCCAGGTGTCGAGGTGCGCGTCGAAGTGCACCACGCTGATGGGCCCGTGCTTGGCGTGGAGTGCCCGAAGAGTCGGAAGCGCGATGGTGTGGTCGCCACCGAGCACGAGTACGCGCGGTGCGATATCGAGGCAATCGCGGACACCGCCCTCGATGGCCTTCAGGGATTCGTCGATGTCGTAGGGATTGCTGGCGATGTCGCCCACGTCCACGACCTGCTGCGCCAGGAAGGGCCAGGCGTCCGCCTCGGGGTTGTACGGCCGGAGGAGTCGCGATGCGGCGCGGATGTGCGACGGGCCGAATCGGGCGCCGTTGCGGTAGCTGACGGTCGAGTCGAAGGGAACACCGACGACGGCCACGTCTGCGGAGGTCACCGTGGCCAGGTCGGGAACCAGCGCGAACGTGGCGGGCGCGGCGAACCGAGGAACCTCGGTCGTTGCCACCTGCCCGACGATGCCGTTGGCGCTGACTCGCGGTACGCGGAACGCGTCAGTCATGGCTGCCTCCCTCTCCTGCCGACAGGTCCTCGACCACCGTGGTGATCTCGGTGTACGCCTCGACGGCGGACTCGCCGAGCTCCCGGCCGTACCCCGACGCCTTGGTTCCGCCGAACGGCAGCGTCGGATGGAACATGCCGTAGGTGTTGATCCACACCGTTCCAGCGGACAGCCCTCGTGCCATCCGATGGCCCTGGCCGGCGCGGCCCGTCCACACGCCTGCGGCGAGGCCGTAGGCGGTGGCGTTGCCCTTCGCCACGGCTTCACGCTCGGTGTCGAAGGTGTCGACGACGAGGACGGGGCCGAAGATCTCCTCCTGCGACACCGGATGATCCGTGGCGAGTCCGGTCAGCATCGTCGGCTCCAGGAAGAAGCCCGGACCTGCGAGGGCATGCCCGCCCGTCACGGCAACGGCACCATCGTCCAGGGCGGACGCCACGACGTTCTCCGCGCTAGCCCGCTGGGTCGCGCTGATCATCGGGCCCACTTGAGCCTCGGGGTCCAGGGAGTGGCCCAGGACCATCGCTTCCGTGCGTTCGGCGAGGAGGTCGACGAAACGATCATGGATGGACCGCTCGACGAGGAGGCGACTGCCGGCCACGCAGACCTGGCCCGCATTCGTCCAGATCCCGAGTGCGACGCCATCGGCAGCAGCCTCTAGGTCAGCGCTGGCGAACACGATGTTCGGGCTCTTGCCGCCGAGTTCCAGCGACACCCGCGTGGGGCGCTCGGCCGACGCGCGTGCGATCGCACGCCCGGTGCGGGTCGAGCCGGTGAAGGCGATCTGGTCGAGGCCGGGGTGGGCCGCCAGCGCCGCCCCGGTCGACCCGGCTCCGGTGAGGACGGTCACGACGCCGTCCGGCACCCCTGCTTCGGCGCACAGTCGAGCGAAGTGCAGAGCGGACAGTGGCGCCAGCTCGCTGGGCTTGGCGATGAACGAGTTGCCGAAGGCTAGTGCGGGAGCCAGCTTGTACATGAGGATGGGCAACGGGTAGTTCCACGGCGTGATGGCCGCGCACACCCCCACCGGGCCGCGAAGCGTGACCGCGAAGTACTGCCGAGGTGCGGGGATGGTCGTGCCGGTGGCCTTCGTGCACCAGCCGGCGTAGTAGCGCAGGACGCCGATGACCTCCTTGATGTCGTACCAGGCCTCGGCGCGTGGCTTGCCCGTGTCCAGCGCCTCGATCGTGACGAGCAGTTCGAAGTCGCGCTCGACGAGCTGCGCGAGCCTCAGCAGGACCTCCTCGCGGTGGTCGGCGTCGCGCTCGCTCCAGCGGCCGTCCTCGAAGGCGACTCGTGCTCCTTCGACGGCGTTGTTGACGTCCGCGTCGGTCGCGGCTGGCAGCTCCGCGAGGACCCGGCCGGTGCCCGGGTCGAGCACCTCGAAGGTCGGGCCGCTGCCCGTTCCGTGGACGGAGTCGAGCCAGGCGCGGGCTGCGTCGTCGAGGTGCTCGCGGGCGTCGGTGATCGTCACTGCTCGCTCCATGCCACGTTGATGTACTTGGTCTCCAGGAACTCGGCGATGCCGTGGCGTCCGCCTTCGCGTCCCAGGCCGCTCTCCTTCACGCCGCCGAACGGTGCCGCCGGATCCGAGAACAGGCCGGTGTTGATGCCGACCATGCCCACCTCCAGGCCCTCGGCCATCCGCAAAGCGCGACCGAGGTCGCGAGAGTGGATGTACGAGCCCAACCCGACGTCGACGGCGTTCGCCAGCGTGAGGGCCTCGGCGTCCGTGCGGAACTCCACGATGGGGGCCACCGGACCGAAGATCTCCTGCTGCAGGAGGGGATCGTCGGCCTGCACACCGTCCAGGACGGTCGGCAGGTAGAAGTAGCCGCTGTCGTCGCCTGCGCGGCCGCCCGTGCGTACCCGAGCACCCGCGCTCACGGCAGCGTCGACCTTCTCCGCGACGCCGTCCCTGGCCATGGCACTCGCCATCGGCCCGAGCTGGGTCGCCGGGTCCATGCCGTCGCCGACGCGCAGTCCGGACATGTAGGCGACGAATGCCCCAGTGAACTCCTCCTTCACGTCGGCGTGCACGAGGAAGCGGTTGGCCGCCGTGCACGCCTCGGCGTTGTGCCGCATCTTCGCCACCATGGCGCTCTCGACGGCCACTTCGATGTCGGCGTCCTCGAGCACGATGAAGGGCGCATTGCCGCCCAACTCCATGGAGCACTTCAGCACTCGTTCGGAGGCCTGACGAAGCAGAAGCCGGCCCACACGGGTCGAGCCGGTGAAGGACAGGGCGCGCACGGGTCCGGCCACGATCAGGTCACTGACGACGTCAGCGTCGCGGGTCGTGGTGATGACGTTCACGACGCCCGCCGGTACGCCGCACTCCTGCATGATCTGCGCCAGGGCGAGGGCCGTGAGAGGGGTCTGGCTCGCGGGCTTGATGACGACCGTGCAGCCGGCCGCCAGCGCGGGAGCGATCTTGCGCGTGATCATCGCCGCGGGCAGAGTCCATGGTGCGAGCAGCAGGGCGACTCCCACGGGCTCTGAAAGCTCCATGATGCGGCGGCCGGTGACGGGTGCGGTCGTCAAGTAGCCGGGAAGGTGAACGGCCTCCTCGGAGAACCAGCGGAAGAACTCAGCGGCGTAGTGCACCTCGGCCACCGCTTCCACACGCGGCTTGCCGTTCTCTTGGACGATCAGGTCCGCCAGCAGGTCGGCCCGCTCACGCATCGCCTCGAAGACGGCCCGCAGGATCTCGCCGCGTTGACGCGGCGCGAGGGCTCGCCAGGCCGGCAGGGCGGCGGCAGCGGCGTCGGCGGCGCGGCGTGCGTCTGCGACACCACCATCAGCGACACTCGCGAGGATGCTGCGATCGGCAGGGTTTTCGACCTCGAACCGCATCTCCTCGAGTGGTGCCACCCACTCGCCGCCGATGAGCAGCGAGGTGGGGACGGACTCGACGGCGAGGCTCATGCGTTCTCCAGTGTCGGGATCACGCCTCGCGCAGCCAGGAACTCCGCCATTTCGGCCCCGTGGTCGACGGGCACGTCCGTGCCGTTGATCCAGTGCGCGTCTGTCGATGCCAGGAACCGGACGACAGCGGCGATCTCCTCGGGCCTGCCGTTGCGACCACCGGACCGGGTGGTGAGGGGATCGAGCTCGGCGTTCCCCATCGCCTCGTAGAAGTCGGCGAGCAGCGGTGTCTCGATGGGGCCGGGGCTCACCGAGTTGAAGCGCACGCGTCCGAGGTGCTCCTGGGCGGCCACCGTGCTCCACACCACGACGGCCTCCTTGCTGCGCGAATAGGCGGTGTAGCCGTCCGGCACGAAGCGGTCGATGGCGCCTGCCGTCTCCTCGTCAGTGCGGGCGGAGATGATCGCGCCGACCTCGTCGAGGTGATCGCGCCAGAACCAGCCCGAGGTCGAGGCGACGCTCACGACGCAGCCGCCGTCGGCGATGCGCGACACCAGGGCCTCGGTCAGTCGCCGCAGGCCGTAGAAGTTGACGGCCATGACGGTCGGGATGGGCGCCAGGCCCGACACGCCCGCGCAGTTCACCAGGACGTCGATCCGGTCGGGCAGCTGGGCGGCGGCGGCATCGATCGAGCCGGGGTCCGACAGGTCGCACAGGACGAACGCGGCAGCACCCGAGGGCTCCTGCCTGTCGACCACGACCACGTCGTCGCCTGCCGCCTCGAAGGCGGCGACGGCCGCCGCCCCGATTCCGGACGATCCGCCGGTGACGACAACCGTGCGTGCAGCCATGGGCGTACTCCTTCTGGGCGGTGGGTGGACTAGAGCGAGACGGGCTGAGCCGGGGTGAACCTGACCGGCAGGTTCGCGACCGCGTTGACGAAGTTCGAGTGGACGAAGTCCGGGGTCCCGGTCACCTCGATGTCGGGAAGCATCTGGAAGAGGCGGCGCAGGAAGACGATCGCCTCCTTGCGTGCGAGCATCGCGCCGAGGCAGAAGTGTGGTCCGCCGCCACCGAACCCGACGTGCGGGTTCGGCCAGCGCTGCAGGTCCAGGCCCTGGGGATCAGGGAACACGTTCTCGTCACGATCGGCGGAGACGTACCAGATCGTCACCTTCTCGCCCGCCCTGATGACCTGGCCATGCATCTCCACGTCCCGGGTAGCCGTGCGACGGAAGTGCCGCACGGGCGTGACCCAGCGGATCAGCTCCTCGACGGCGACGGGAGCGGCCTCCTCGAAGTTCTCCTGGAGGTACGCGCGCTGCTCCGGGTACAGGCTCAGCGCGTAGAAGCCGGTGGCCAGCGTGGTCGCGGTCGTCTCGATGCCGGCCGTGAGCAGCAGGGCGAAGAAGATGGCGATCTCCTGGTCGCTCATGCGCTCGCCGTCCACCTCGGCCGCGAGGAGCTTGCCGAGGAAGTTGTCCTCGGCCCCCGTCTCGCGGACCTGCCTGATCAGGCTGTGGGCGTAGTCGATGATCTCGAGGTACGCCTGGTAGGCGCCGGCCGTGCCGTAGGCGGAGAGGGCCGCGACCGTGAGGTGGATGAGGCGCGGGCGGTCCTCGACCGGGACGCTGAGCAGGTCGCCGATGATCTGCGCGGGGTAGTCGCCGACGATGTCGGCCACGAAATCGCACTCGCCGCTCGCGACGACGCGGTTGATCACCGTGACCGCCTGCCGGTCGATGCCCTCGGACATCGCCTCGATCGTGCGCGGCGTCAGGACGCGCGCGACGATCGCCCGGTACTTGGCGTGCTCGTCAACGTTCATGTTCAGCATGCCGCCGAAGATGTGCCGCTCGGCCGGCGTGAGGTCGACGATCTCCGTGCCCTCACCGGAGGAGAACGTGTCCTGGTCCTTGCTCACGGTGCACACGTCGTCGTGGCGCACCAGAGCCCAGAAGCCGCGTCCGGCGTTCGGGAACCAGTCGGTGGACGGCTCCTCGTGCCAGGTCAGGGGCAGGTCGGCGCGCAGTCGCGCGAACTGCGCATCGATGTCATCGCGCTGCCAGAACGCCGGATCGGCGAGGGTGAACCCGGCGGTCGGGCGGCCTGTGGTGTCATGGGTCATGGTCACTCCTGAGGCGAGGTGAGGTCGGGACTACAGGTCGAGCACGAGCTGCGGGGTCTTGGAGCGACCGACGCAGATCATCATGCAGGTGTTGGACTCGCGTTCCGCTTCGGAGAGCACGCTGTCGCGATGGTCGGGCACGCCCTCCAGCACGACGCTCTCGCACGATCCGCAGTAGCCCTCCTCGCAGGAGAAGGGCACCATCGGCAGGACCTCGCGGACGACGTCGATCAGGCGCGTGCCGACAGGGACGGGCAGCGTGCGAGCGGATCGCTGCAGGGTGACGGTGAACGCGGTGTCGTCCGCCGGCGCAGCCGCGGGCGCACTCGAGGGGCCGAACCGCTCGAGGTGGACCGGCAGGTCAGCCGCTGCGCCCGCCTGCTCCACCGCCACCAGCAGCGGCTCCGGTCCGCACGTGTAGACGACCGATGACCGCGGCGCTGCCTCGAGGATCCCCGCGATGGGGATCAGCCCGACCTCGTCCTGGGGGTACACCCGCAGGGTTCCGCCGGTGAGCGCGGCGAGCGTCTCCACGTAGGCCATCGCGCCGCGACTACGGCCCCCGTAGTGCAGCTCCCACGATCCGGCGCCGGCGGAGACGGCGCGCG
>SXGU01268546.1_pt1 | contig 12981 bp, 11 predicted proteins | sample 3174531 | NCBI WGS metagenome assembly SXGU01 (sample SAMN11356863, study PRJNA531348) | freshwater metagenome | isolation source: freshwater sample F1-140 | place: China: Fuxian Lake, Yuxi | collected 2017-12-25 | reverse complement strand
CCGCTGCCGCAAGGGCAGGGATCGTTGCGGCCCACTTTCGGCGCATCGCGCTGCACTTGTTGCACCGCTGATTTTCGGTGCGGCTGCCAGAAGCGATGAATGTGCGGGATGCCCGCCTCCATTTCCACCGCCAGCTTGTGGCGCTTGGCCGGGTCATCGACCAGCGCCATTTCTTCCTCCTCGATTTCGTCCGCGCCGAGCAGATAGATCGGTTGCACCATCTCGGCGATATGGGACGACCAGATCGGTTCCCACGCATCGGCGCGCAGGTCCATGCCTTCCCAAAAGCCCCATGCCCAGGCATCGCCGTCGAGCAGGGTGCGACCTTCATATTCATGTTCACAGAATAGCGGTTCGAATTCCTTTGGCGCGACCTCGAACGTAATCGCAATTTCGTTCATGAAACGCGCGATCAACGCCGCGATGCGCTCGGCTTCCTTGGATGATTTGAACTGCGGCCCCTCCTTGCCTTTTGACCCCCACACGCGCGGCAGCCATTCGGCCATCAGCACTTCTTCCGGCCCGATCGCCAGCGCGGTCAGAAAGCCATGCAGCGAGTCCATCGTCATGCCGTCGTCGGCACAGCGGTCGGAGAGGAGGAACTGGTCGAGTTCCTTGAATTCCTTGTCGGAGAGGGGTTCGTCGAGGTGCATGGGAAATGTTTGTCTGGTGAAGTGAACGATCAGGCTGCAATATACCTTGTCGACTCTTCCTTGCGTTAATCTGCCGGCACTGTATTTTCAAACAATGCTTCGATCCTTAATTGGCTCTTGACCGGTATATTATCAATTTTCCCCGGTTGAAATTTCATATCCGCAAATGTGTCGGTCAGCAAGTAGCGGGCCTTCTCTGGAATATCGGATTCCTCGACGACGACCCGATCGATATTTCCCTGCTCGTTGATAAACAGCCGCAATACCGTCGACAACGTGGTCGTTCCTGGCAGGGAAAAGGATAGTTCGGGGACGGCGTCCACCAGAACGCGCGGCTTTTCTTCCAATTCGTTCTGCTGAAAGTAGTAAGGTTCGGATTGCGTGAAAATCTCGAGGACTGGCCCCTGCCGGTCCGGCTGCGGCAAGGCCGGGTGAGAAAGAACGTCGCGCTGGTTTTCCGGTCTATCTGACCTGCGATGGTAACCGGCAGGCGCTGTGCTCGAGGCGGTCGGGACGCTGCCCTTGCTGTTCTGTTTGATCAGGCTGACGCTTAAGGTTGTTACCGATAGCGGCTGGCTCGGTGTTGGAGGGATAACCCAGCCAGCATGGTGGCCAAAGACCCAAACAAGATAAAGATGCGCTGCCAAGGACAGCGCCAGCATAAACAGATAGCGTGGCAAACTTGCAAGCACAAGAGACGGTATTGAAAAGCTTTTTGCTGTTGATCTGCTTTATTTCACTGGATGGTTTCGCTACCAACAGTTCGTCGCGCTCAACGTTCCACCCGTCACGCCCTTTGCCCCGGTTTCGGTCAGCGTGAATTCCCCGCATTCGTCCGAATTTTGCCCGCCTTTCGTCGTTCGGGTGGCGCGCAGCGTATAAGTTGCCGCAGTTTGTGTGGTAAAACTCAGCGTGTAATACCCCTCGGGGGAAGAGGTTGGGGCAATGTGGGTTCCTCCGGAGCCCAGTGTCGCGGTGGCATAGGTATTGTTTTCGGTGTAATACCGTTCCATTTTCTGGCCGATGTCCAACAGGGTCTGCTTGGCATCCGTGCGATGCGTTTTCCGTATCGAAGACTGATAGGACGGATAAGCGATGGCAGCGATGATGCCGATAATGGCGACAACGACCATTATTTCCACCAATGTAAATCCGGTGGCGCCGCGTATCTTTCTTTGTGTCGGATGCATTGAATCCGCTCCTTTCTAGTTGAGAATCTCGCGCCAGGAAATTCGGCTGCCGCTGTACGGAAGAAGAGCGCCTTGCCCGTGCTGGGTGTCGCCTTTCGATCCTCTGGTGTATTCGTGGATTTTGTTGCCATCCCTGACGATGGTCGTGGTGGTAGGAATGCCGACGGTGGATTTTTTTCCGCTAACCGCAACCGTTGTATTGACACCACCAATCGTCATGGTGGAGGTCAATATATGACCGGCCTCATCAAGGAAGGCGCCGGAATCGATCCGGCTGCCATCATCCGGATCGAGTTTCATCAACCATCCCGATCCTCCGGCTTTACAGGTAGTCGGATCGGGAATCAACGTGGAAAATGCGATCTGCCTGCCCTGAAGCACGGAATTCATCACTTGTTTCTCGCCCAAGTTATCGGTGTTGCCCCCGCCAGTATTGTATAGGTCGATATACCAACCGGTGTGGGCGGGAGGACTGGTTCTTTTCCAGTCGATTTTGTAGATTGCGTCGTCGACCTGGTCGCTGGTTAGCCGCACATCGGCGGTCTCGGACAGGACTTTCTGCTGCAGGAGATGGAAGCCGGCGGCGCTGCGCAATCCTTCTACGGCACCGCCCAGGGTCCAGTCATCCCCGCTCTTGGTCGTTTTGTCCCATATGCCGTAGAAGGTCTGGGTCTGCTGGCCAGTGGTGGCATTGTCGCCTGTCGCCAGATAGCGCCCGGTGCCGAAATACACCATGAACCCTTTCCCGGTGGAGTGCCTGCCGACTTCCGGACGAGATGTGATCGGTTGCGCGACCCCGCTGGAATCCTTCGCCGCGAACAATGTCGCATAACTCCACGCGCTGGGCCTTCCAGTCAGGTCGAAGCGCACCAGATTACCCTGGAGATCGCCGGCATAGACGAAATCGATAATGCCGTCTCCATCGGCATCGATGGGAGAGGGGCTGGCCAGCCCATTGGGAGTGGCCGTCGAGCCGGTGGTCGTGATCTTGAAGAAATTATCGCCGAGGCTCCAGCCCGACGCGCCGCCGTCTAGGTGCAAGACGTATAGCGCTGCCTTGCCGGTGGTGCTGGCAACGCCGGCGGTGGCGTCGGTGTTGTTGTAGCCGTTGCCGAAGACCGCCGCCCATTTTGATGAAGTGCAACTGCCGCCGGAATAGGAGGCGCATACCTTGACGATCGCGACTTGGCCGAACGTGAAACCCAGGTCGCTGTCGTCGGCGTCGGTGAATTCCCATAGCGCCAGAGCGCCGGCGTTGGCCGTGGATTCGGCAAAGTTGTCCGGATTGGTGACGTCCAGCGCAAAAATGCCTCGTCCGCCGCCGCCGAGCCCGCTGGCGAGAATGGTTTTCCATCCGCTGTTGACATAGGCGTCGACGACGGTAGGCGAACCATCCACGAAATAGCGGTGGCTGCTGTTATAGGCGCGCGACGTCAGTTGGTTGAGTTTTGAAAAAAGCTTGTTCGGCATATACGCCATTTTCTCTGTTCCGGAGCCGGCGTCGAAGCCATGCAGCATGCCGTCGTTGCCTCCAACATAAATCATCTTCGTTCGGTTTTTATACGTTAACTGGAAACCGGCATAATCGTCCTCCGCATGTCCGGCGTTCGGAGCGCTGGCGAAAAACGGCGACGAGTTGATGATGTCGCCCAATGTGCCGTTGACGTTCGATGTCCTATCGCGGCTGCGGAACTTGGTACTGTCCGTGCCCTCGTTGGCTCCGCTGCCGCGCAAATATTCCAGCCGCAACGCGCCATTGGTATCCGTCGCGTTCGAATTGTTGGGGTCGCGGTTGAGATAGGCCTGCTGCGCGCTGGAGAGGTTGGTCCAGCGGAAAGGAATGCCTTTGGTTGCTGCGCTCGGGTCATAGGTGAAGATGTTGCGGCCGCTGCTGTAATGCTGTTCATTGAGGACCTTGGCGGCATCCCATAAGGGAGTGGCAGCGATGCTGCCGTCGGCTCCGATTTTGTAGGCTTTCAGTGTTCCGCTCCAGTCGCTAGGGCTGAAACCCGCCTGATAAATCGCCGTGTCGGTATTCAACTGGCTTGAACTCGCCGCCACCGAAGAGGATGCGGAATCTTGCAGAATGCGGAAGAAAGCCTGTTTGAGGGAGTTCTCCAGTTCGCTCGGATCGCTGGCGAAGAAGAAAGTGTCCGGCTTTTGGTCGCTGCCAGCGGAACCGGTGCCGTTCACCTGCTGGTCCCATTCTCCGCTGTCGAGCGCGCCGTTTTCATTTGCATCGTCGAATCCGCCCCATTTCGCCGTATACCACAAGGGGTCCTCAAGGATGCCGGAACTGCTCGAACCGGAAAACCCGAAGCTCATCGATACCGGCCCCCATGCGTTGCTGCTGGTCGCGTTCACCTCGCAGCCGCCGCCGGAACAGCCGGTCGGCCAGATGATGTTGACGTTGTTCCCGCTGCCGCGATTGGCGGTCAGATAGTGCACGCCATTGCCTGAGTCCACGCCGCTGATGTTGAAGCCGAAGGCCGAGCCATAACCCTGCGCGGCATACACGATCTCGGTGGTGATCGCGATATGGGTAGAGTCGGTAAAGCTGTAGGAGATGTAACCCCATACATCGAGATCGTAGTCGTTGCCCTGCGGCGCATCGTCCCAGGTCACGAAGAATTTGCCCGAAGTGCCGTCCGACGACTGCCGCACTACCTTGAAGTCCACGATCTCGCCGGGGCCGTTGTAGGTCGAGCTGTTCGACATCACGCGAAATGCCGGCATGACGGTGATATAGCGGGTAGGGGTGGAGCCGGGCACCGGAATTTTTATCTTGGGCGAATTGGTGGCCAGCGCAACGCCGTAGGTCTTGACCTTGAGGGAGCTCGTATCGTTGGTATCCAGCGTGAAATCGTCGCGTATCTTGGTGGTGCGCGCGCGATAAGCCGCTCCCGCCATCAGATACGAGCCGCTCATCATCGGCGCTTCGGGGCAAATGCCTTTGAGCGCGCTGAGGGAAGAAAATGCCTTGGGGGTACAGGTCGAATCGCTGGTTGAACCGTTGTCTCCAATCATGTAGCTGCCGGAAAGCCCTTCGCCGGTCCCGATCGCGTTGGTCAAGCTTGAAATACTGGGGCTGTCGAACAGGTCGGCGATGGAGGCCGAATCGGAATCGTAGGAAGACACGCTGGAATTGAACACCAGCGCGCTTAACGGAGCGCAATAGTTAGCCGAGGTGAGCGGATCGCTCCAGGCCGCCAGTGGCAGGCCGAGGACGGCATCCTTGCTCAGGGAGCCGGAGTTGGTAAAGGCGGCGGTGGCGGATTTGCCAGCGAGATAGCGCAGCGATTCGGTAAAAATTTCCGATATCGGATTGCCCCAGTTGGTGCATCGGTCATCGGCTGGGTCGAGGATGTTAGGAGCGCTGCAATTGTCCGAACCGCTGCCATAGTTGCCTGCCGAAAAATCGTAGCCGTAAATGCGCAGGCGGCTCAAGGTCTTGATGATGCCGGGATTGCCGGAGGAGCTGTAGCCGGACGAGGAGGGAGGGTTGACCACCAGCGCGTTGGCGGTGCCGGGTTCCAAGAATTGCCCGGTCGACTGGCTGATTTCGTCGGTGATCGTGCCTATATTCTTGCGCAATACACCGCCGGATTTGTTTTTTGAATAGGAACCGGTCATCAGGCCGAAGTGGATCGTTCCATCTTCTCCGTATTGCTGCAACAGGCCCACGGGCTTCAGGTAGCTGCCATATTGCTTGCAGTTTTCCGTGCCGACCAGCGCTGAACTGGCGCAGGCTTGCACACGCACCTTGAAGTCCGGTCCGACGCTGCTCACCGTCAGTCCCTGCCCGGCGCTGGTTGGGCTATAGCGGTTGGCGTAGATTTCGGATTTGGACGCCACGTTGCCGTTGCCGAAATTGGAACCGGTTCCCCATTGGCACTCTTTGGCATCGGCGACCGCCCACAGCGCGTAATTCCCCTTGGCCACGCGCAGCACGGGCGGATTGGCGCTGGTATCGATGCCTTGCGATCCGCCGGACGTGGCGTTGGTCAGGTTGCAGAAAGTAATGCCGGTTTGCGACAGATTGGTGATGGTCCACGCGTTGCACGACTGCCCGCTGGTTCCGGTTGAGGCGTCGACGGTCACGGTAACGCTGCTGCCGGACGACACCGACGAGGCGTACCCGGTCATGTATTTTCCGTTTTGTCCGCCTGTGGTGCAGGCTACTCTTATTTGGTCGCCGGTGACGATGCCGGCCATTCCAGTGCCAAACGTCTTGCTGCCGGAGGTGGCAAATGAAATGTTGGAAATACTGGTGCCGGTAGGCGCCGCGGTATTGAATTGGCTTGTTGTAAAAGGCGTTATCTGGTTCAGGTGCGGATGCCGTGCATCGCCGTCGATGCCGGCATAGTGCTTTGCCCACGCATGGCCGTCCGACGGGATCAGCGTGCGTTCCAGCGTGGTGGTGGAAGTGGAGTCGGTTGACCGGTGGCCGCCGTACAGCAGTTTGCGCACAATATCGATGCGCGCCATGGACACCCAGTTAAGGAAGTTGCCGCTCCATTGGCCTGGACACAGCTTGGCGGTCAGGTTGGCTGAACTGGCCGCATCGTCGCCGCTTTTCGCGGTATAGGTGGCGGGCTCGAATCGGCCATCGCCGGAATCGTAGTTGTAGCATTTGTAGCTGTCGAAATAGCCGTAATAATCATGGCCATGGTCGTACGTGGTCTCGATGGTGTCGTTGCCGTCCAGGTCGGAATAGTCGGTGTAGGCCTTGTAGAACAGTTGATGGTCGCGCGACAGATCGAGCATTACCTTCGGCGTCACGGCGCCGATCAGGTAAAGCGGCGTGTTCGGCAGCGACAGTTGCGCTGCCTGCGCGTTTATCCAAGGGGCGGATGCCGATCCCAGGAGCAGGAGCGCCGCAGGGAGAAAACGAGTATTCAAGCGTTTCATAATGACGGCCTCATCGGCTTTAGGGTTTGACGTATACCGCTTGCAACGTGACCCGGGAGATCGGTGCGTTGCTCGAATCGACGCTCTTGCCGTAGCCGCGCGCGGTGGCGCGGTAAACGAAGTTGGGTTGCGTTTCCTTGCCGGTGCCTTTCACCATGCTTTCGCCGAACTGTCCGGCCGATTGCAAGACTTCAATAATGTAGCGCGGCTGCGCGGCGACCTCGCCGAGCGCCGCGGCACCGGTTTGGCTGCCATAGCCGAGGCTGATCCCGCTATTGGCGCCGGTGGCCCAGCCAGCGTCGGGGGCGGTGGCGAGGACGAGATCGACCCAGATCGGCGTGCCGTCGGTTTGCGGCAGGCACAGGCCATTGGCGCAGGCTGCGCTAAAGCCGGTATTGCCGTTGAAACGATTCGAGTGAATGTCGCGCATGGCGTCGCGCAGCCCTGCTTCCGCCGCTTGAAAGGCGACGTTGCGGTCGCGGCTGTTGCCGGCCATTTTTTCGGACAGCGTGTTGGAGTTCATGGAAGAGAGGACCAGCATCGTGATCACGATGAGAAAGATCAGCGAGGTGATCAATACGGCGCCATGTTGCCGGCAGGGTTGGCTCGCGTTCATTAGTATGTCCTGTTGCGCAGATCGAGCGTGGTGGTGTAGGCGCGTCGAATGCGCCTGTCGGTTGCGGTTACCGAGTTGCCGTCGTAGGTATAGGTTTGCGTCGTGCTGGAGAGGCGGTCTTCGATCGTGCGCAGCAGCAGGCTGAGGTTGATGCTGACGACCCTGCTCCAGTCGCCGACATCGTCGAAGTCCACATATTTATCGGCGACGGAATTCCCATCCACATCCTCGCCGTATTGAATCCGCATGTTTTCGACGCCTTCTACCAAATCCTGCGCCACCAGATTGGGGCCGCTCAAGACCTTGCGCCATAAATAATAGGGGCCGTCCGCAGAGCAGACGCTGGTTGGATTGTTATTGTCCATGCAGGCGACGAAGTAGATATTGGTGGCCAGTCGCATCAGTTGCGAATCAGCCTGGTACGTGGTGCTCAGGTTATTGCCGATATTCGAGGCAGACGAGTGGGTAATCGTTACCGTGCCGCCACCCTGGGAGACGCTGTTGGCACGGAAAACATCGGCGTAGGCGCAATTGGTAATAAAGAGGATGTCGTTGGTCTGAATAACGTTATTCGGGTTTTGAGTGATTTGAATATTGGCGTTGACGGTGCCGAGGTTCCCCGTCAGGCTGGCATTCAGGTTGTCCGCGTACTGGAACATGATGACGTCGGTGCCGGCGAGCACTTCGGTCGATGCCAATCCGGGCGGCAGCGACGCTGCTGAATAGCCGGTGACGGCATTGTTGAAACTGACCCAACTGGAGCCGACCGGTTTTGCAATGTTGGCGGGTTCCTGGTTTTTGGCGCAACCGGTATATCCCGCCGAACGCGCATCCCGTCCCAGAAAGTCAAGGGCCAGCCGGGCATTTTCCTGGACACGCGCCATGCCCTCCTGCACCCTGAAGCTGGTTTTTTGCTCCGTGAATATCTGGATGATAACCAGTGTTACAAACAAGCCAATGCCCACACCAATCATCAGTTCGACTAGGGTAAGTCCGGTTTGCCGGGCGGGAGTCGCGCGAATCATGGCTCGAACCTCACGGAAAAGCTTTTGTTGGCGGTGCCGCTGCGCTCGTCATCCCAGGAAACGGTTACCGTAAAAATATTGACGGAACGGGTGACCGTTCCCCTTCCCGACGGCAGCAAGGCAGCATTGTCGGTATTCCAGCGAAATGCGTCATAGGTTGCCATTTGGGCCGGGGAGCAATAGCTGGACACGCACCCCGGATCGCCCGGAATGCTTGCACTGATGTTGTCGTAGTTGCCGTTCAGCATGCCGGCCATATTGGCGCGCATGCGGTCGGTCATGTCATAGGCTTGCTGCGTCGCCAGCAGGCGCAGATTGGCGCCGTGGCTGTAGTTCAACCCCTTCATCTGAAGTCCAGCCAGACCGAGCAGGCCGAAAGACATGATAAGGACAGTGATTAGCACCTCCAGCAGGCTGTATCCCTGATTGTGGCGGCGAGAGCGGATGCGTGCTTTCATGAACATGGTTTCCATCTGTGTGGTCAGGTGCAGGTATATTGCCTACTGCTGATGCGTCCCGTGCTTCTGATCGAGATTTCACGCCCGGTTTCGCCGCTGCTCCGGCATAGGCGGAATGTCAAGGTGGTTTGAGTGCCGCTGGGAACAAGAGAGCCGTCGGAGGCAAATTGGAAAGTGGAAATGTTTTCCACGCTGTCGAGCGTAACGCCGCCCCCCAGCGCCTCGGTCATGCGGAGTTCTTCTCCGCTATTCATCGTCTGGTTGCCGTTTCTATCCACCCATACCGTCCAGCCGCCGCCAAACTCATTTCCGCTAGTCGCACTGGTTGCGGTAACAATGACGTTACGGCCATTGCCAGCGGTGTTGCGCGCCAAGGCGAGGGCGCTGATAAAGGCGTTGGTCTGCGAAGTGATCCGGTTGCCGCGGATGGTCTCCACGAAGCTTGGTGCGCCAATGGCCAGCAATATGCCTAATACCGCAATGGTGACCATTAGCTCAATCAAGGTGATGCCGGCTTCTTTCATTTTTCGCTTTTCCTTGTCTGTTATCGCTACATAGCTTTCCGGGTAGCAATGCAATTAGCATACATCGTTGAAGAAATGGTTCAACTGCAACTGACGATTGGTTCGTTTCTCAGGATGAGCGGCATTGCAGTTGCTTTTTCCCCTGGAGTTGGCCTAGCGATTGCAGAACGGATTGACTGCCATCCACGTACAATGGGCAATATGAATTCTCTTATCTGTCCTTCTTTTGCCTCTCTGACCCCGGATATCGTTCTCGACGCGCTTGAAAGCGTCGGACTGTATGGCGATGGATGCCTGCTTGCGCTCAACAGTTACGAGAATCGGGTTTACCAGATCGGTATGGAGCAGGGGGCGCCGCTAGTGGCGAAATTCTATCGTCCGCAACGTTGGAGCGATGCCGCCATTTTGGAAGAGCATGCGTTCATGCAGGAACTGGCTGAACGTGAAGTTCCGGTCGTGCCAGCGCTGTCGCTGGCGGCACAAGACACATTGCATCACTTCTACGGATTCCGTTTCGCTATATTCCCCAAGCACGGCGGCCGCGCGCCGGAACTGGAAGATAGCGCGACGCTGGAATGGATGGGCCGCTTCATCGGGCGCATCCACGCAGTCGGAGCGCTGCAGACGTTCCAGGCGCGGCCGACGCTGGACATGGCCAGCTTTGGCGAGGAGCCGCGCGACTACTTGCTGGCGCACGGCTTCCTGCCCGATGACCTGGTCGACGCCTATCGCAGCGTGGTGATGCAGGCACTCGACGGCGTGCGCCGTTGCTACGATCGGGCAGGCGATGTGCGCACCCTGCGCCTGCACGGCGATTGCCATTGCGGCAACGTGCTGTGGACCGACGCCGGGCCGCATTTTGTCGATTTCGACGACAGCCGGATGGGACCGGCAATCCAGGATCTATGGATGCTGTTGTCGGGCGAGCGATCCGACATGGTGCGCCAGCTATCCGACCTGCTGGCGGGTTATGAAGACTTTTACGATTTCGACGAACGTGAGCTGCATCTGATCGAGGCGCTGCGCACCTTGCGCCTGATCCATTATTCCGGCTGGCTGGCGCGGCGCTGGGACGACCCGGCGTTTCCGGCGGCATTCCCGTGGTTTAACACGCAACGCTATTGGCAAGACCGCATTCTCGAACTGCGCGAGCAGGTCGCGCTGATGGATGAGCCGCCCTTGTGGACGGCTTGAGCCCTTACACCTTCTGCGCCGCCGCGGCCAGAGCATCAAGGTTGGCGATCACTTTGTCGATAGACGGGTCGCTGTGCGCGATCAGCACCGCGCGTTCGATCGCATTGTCGCGAGCGGTCTTCGCAAAGTAGTTCAGCAGGTAGTCCGCGTTTTCAATGCCGGGCTTGCCGCGGGCGTCGTCCCTGGCCAGCTTGCGCACATACCAGATGGCATAGCCGTTCGACTCTTCGCTGCAATAAACTTCCACCGAGTTGTACGGCCCGAGCGGATGCTCGTCCGGGTCCGTATGCCAGATCACTTTGCGCCACAGATGGTTTTTTTTGGATTCGGGAATGGAATGCATGGGAATACTCCGTTGATGGATTGGGTTGAGCCTAACGAATTCGATTCTTCTAGATCGGGCTTCGATCGATCCTTTTGGTCAAAATGATCGAGGTCGATGTCTGCCGCACGCCATCAATGGCGCCGATCTGGTCGAGCAAATGGTCGAGCGCGCCGGTGGACTGGCAGCGCAGCGTCAGCATGTAGTCGACCGAGCCGCTCACCGCGCACAGGGTTTCCACCTCCGGCATTTTCTGCAGCAGGTTGACCAGCACCGACGCCTTGCGCGGATCGACCGCGATGCCGACATAGGCGCGCACCGCCGGTTGATATAACTCCTGGTTCAGGCGCACCCCGTAGCCCGCGATGACGCCGCGCTTTTCCAGGTTGCCGATGCGCGCGATGGCGGTAGTGCGCGCGATGTCGACCCGCTTGGCGATGGTCGAGGTCGGCATGCGCGCGTCGTCCATCAATAAAGCCAGGATCTTGTTGTCGATGTCATCGAGGGTCGGCTTCATGTTGTGCGAGTTGTCTTATTGTTTCGTCAGTTTGACGTGTAATCATACATTATGACGACGCTTTGCTCTCTATTTTCTGACATCGAGCAACTTTAGACTGTTGATATCGTTACACAACAACGAGAGCGCAGCATGAAAACCAAACTGATCCTCCTCGGCGCCGGCAAGATCGGCGACGCCATCCTGAACCTGCTGTCCTATTCCGGCGATTACGAACTGACGGTGGCCGACCGCGATCCGCAGCGCCTGGCGCATGTGAAAGCGATGAACTTTCCAAACCTGGATATCGTGCATGCCGATATCTCCGATGCCAGGACCGTGACAGATTTGATCGATGGGCATGATGTGACTTTGTCGGCTTGCCCGTACTTCCTGACGCCGGTGATCGCGGCCGCCGCGAAGAAGGCCGGCTCGCATTACTTCGACCTGACCGAAGACGTCGAGAGCACGCGCGTGGTGAAGCAGCTGGCCGAGGATTCGGCGACCGCTTTCGTGCCGCAATGCGGGCTGGCGCCCGGTTTCATTTCGATTGTCGCCAATGATGTCGCCAGCCGTTTCGACAGGCTGCGCGACGTCAATATGCGCGTCGGCGCGCTGCCGACTTTCCCGAGCAACGCGCTGAAGTACAACCTGACCTGGAGCACCGACGGCTTGATCAACGAGTACTGCAATCCGTGCGAGGCGATCGTCGACGGCCAGTTGCGCGAAGTGTCGCCGCTGGAGGAAGTAGAACATTTCTCGCTCGACGGCATCGACTACGAAGCGTTCAATACTTCGGGCGGCCTCGGCACGCTGTGCGAAAGCCTGGCGGGCAAGGTGCAGAACCTGAACTACAAGACCGTGCGCTATCCGGGTCATCGCGATATCATCAAAATGCTGGTGCGCGATCTGCAGCTCGGCATGCTGGACCGCCGCCCGATCCTGAAGGAAGTGCTGGAATCGTCGATCCCGATCACCAAGCAGGATGTGGTGCTGGTGTTCGCCAGCGTGTGCGGTATGCGCGAAGGCCGGCTTGAGCAGGAAACCTATGCGAAAAAAATCTATAGCCAAAAGGTGAACGGCGAATTGCTGTCGGCGATCCAAATCACGACAGCGGCCGGCATTTGCACGATGGTGGACCTGGTGATACAGGGCAAATTGCCGAAGAAGGGCTTGATCCGGCAAGAACAGGCGAAACTGGCGGACTTCTTGTCCAACCGCTTCGGCCACTTCTATGCCGACTGATAAAGGAAGAATGCACATGGAATCCGTCACACAATTGTTCGACAGCCTGGGTGTCGATCTGTCGTGCTATCAGGGCCGGAGCATGCATAGCGTCAGCCCGATCAACGGCGAGACGCTTGCCGGCCTGCACGCCGATACGCCGCATCAGGTGAAGGAAAAAATCGCGCGCGCTCATGCCGCGTTCGGCCAGTGGCGTAATGTGCCGGCGCCGCGGCGCGGCGAACTGATTCGCTTGTTCGGGGAAGAGTTGCGCACGCACAAGGAAGCGCTCGGCAAACTGGTGACCATGGAGTCCGGAAAGATCTTGCAGGAGGGACAGGGCGAAGTGCAGGAGATGATCGACATCT
>SXGU01102431.1_pt1 | contig 12982 bp, 10 predicted proteins | sample 3174531 | NCBI WGS metagenome assembly SXGU01 (sample SAMN11356863, study PRJNA531348) | freshwater metagenome | isolation source: freshwater sample F1-140 | place: China: Fuxian Lake, Yuxi | collected 2017-12-25 | reverse complement strand
GCACTCGACCTGCGGTCGCGGCATGGGCAGGTCGGGGATCGCCGACGGTTCCAGCTTGAGGGAGAGATACGCACGGGGGGCTCCGCCCGCCGTGGACCCCCCGGCGTCGTGGGTCCGGTAGTAGTTGGTGCGCAGGGTCGCCTTGATGTGGGTCAGGTAGGACCGGAGGATGCGGTCGTGGTCGAGGCTGGCCACGTCGTCGAGCGCGCGCGCGATCGACGCCTCGATCCGCCGCTCCTCGTCCACGTCGCGGGACGCCGGGTCGAACCGCGCCTCGAACAGCCGCACGAGCAGCCGGGTGATGTCGACGTTGATGCGCAGCGCGCCCTCGATGTAGTCCTGCGCGAAGGGACTGTTGCCCTGGCGCATGTACTTCGCGTACGCCCGCAGCACGGTGGCCTGGCGCCAGGTGAGCCCCGCGCTCAGCACGAGCCCGTTGAAGCCGTCGATCTCGTTGTCACCGTCCCAGATCGCCCGCAGCGCGTCCTGGAACAGCGCGCGGGCGTCGGTGGGCAGGCTGGCGTCGTACCGCAGCCCGAACTCGTAGATGATCGACGAGCGCTCCAGCCCCTCCAGCCCGTAGGGTCGCTCGTCGACGACCTCCACCCCCATGGAGGACAGCGCCGGGAGAACCTCGGACAGGGACAGCGGCGCCCCGATCCGGTAGACCTTCAGCCGGCCCTCCCCGGGCCCGGCGTCGAGGGGCTCGTAGAGGGAGAGCCCGATGCCTTCGTCGCCCTGGATCGACTCCAGCCGCCCGAGGTCCACGGCGGCGGTGCGCGCGCTGAAGTCCTCCTTGTACGCCTCGGGGAAGGAGCCGACGTACCGGCGTCCCAAGGTGGTCCCCACCTCCTCGCCGTACTCGGCGATCACCGCGGACACGAAGTCGTCGCGCCAGGACCGCGAGGCCTCGGCCAGGCGCCGCTCGAGGTCCAGGGTGTCGACCTGGGGGATGTCGTCGCCCTTGGGCAGGTGGACGACGAAGTGCACCCGGGCCGTGGTCGACTCATTGATCCGGACCGTGAACTCGATCGACTCGCCGTGCAGCCGCTCCTGCAGGATGCGCGCGAAGCGCTCGCGGACCGTCGTGTTGTAGCGGTCGCGCGGGAGGTAGACGATGACGGAGACGTAGCGGCCGTAGGTGTCGCGGCGGATGAGCATCCGCACCGCCCGACGCTCGCCGGCGGCCATCGCTGACTCGGCCATCGGGGCGAGCTCGTCGACCGGCGTGTGGAACAGCTCGTCACGGGGATAGGTCTCGAGCGTGGCCATCAGCGCCTTGCCGGCGTGGCTGCGCGGGTCGAACCCGCTGCGCTTGAGGACGGCCGCGGCCTTCTCGCGGATCAGGGGGATCCGCATGAGTGACTCGGTGTAGGCGGCGCTGGAGAACAGGCCGAGGAAGCGCCGTTCGCCGTCGACCTGGCCGTTGGCGTCGAACGTCTTGACACCGACGTAGTCGAGGTAGGCCGGCCGGTGCACGGTGGCGCGGGAGTTGGCCTTGGCCAGGACCAGCAGGGTCCGCTCCCGGGCCTTGGCCGCCACGGTCTCCGGGAGCTTGCCCGAGGACTCGGACATGTCGGAGTCGGCGCGGAGGATGCCCAGACCGGTCCCCGGCACGGACCGCAGGTGGTCGCCGTCGTCGTGCGTCTCGAGCTGGTACTGCTTGTAGCCGAGGAAGGTGAAGTGCTCGTCGGCGAGCCACTCGAGCAGCTCGGCGGCCTGGCGTACCTCCTCCGGGTCGAGCGGCGGCGGCGCGGCCCGCAGCCCGGCCACGACGTCCTCGACCTGGGCGTGCATCTTGCTCCAGTCCTCGACGGCCTCGCGGACGTCGCGCAGCACGCGCTGGATGTCGTCCACGACCTCACTGGGGTCGCCACCCGACAGCCGGTCGATCTCGACGTGCATCCACGACTCGCGCACTGCTCCCGCCTCGGGCTGCACCGCGCCGTCGGTCACCGGCGCCATCGACTGGAGCTCGCCGGTGATGTCGCGGACCACGTCGAAGTTCGGGTGGATGACGACGTGGACGTCGCGCAGCTGGCGGGACAGCTCCATGGTCAGCGAGTCGACGAGGAACGGCATGTCGTCGACGACCACCTCGACGACCGTGCGCCCGCCGGCCGACCAGTCGCTGTCGCTCAGGGTCGGGGTGTGCACGCGAACCTTCGCGGTCCCCTGGGGCCGGTGCCCGGCCAGCTTGTAGTGCGAGGCGAACGCACCGTAGAGGTCCACCTCGCTGCGGTCCCCGAGGTCCTCGAGGGCGACGTGCCGGTAGTAGGCCCGCAGCAGGTCGGCGATGGTCTCGTGGGGCGGCCCCCCGGATCCCTTGCTCGCCGAGGCCAGCTCGATGGCCCGCTCGACCAGCCCGGACCGGTCCGCTTCATGCGTCGTCGTTGACACGGATCCCACGTTAGACCGCGTCGGCCTGATGTGTGACCGGACGGTCACAGCTCCGAGCGCAACGCCCAGAGCAGCGGGTAGTACTTGAGGTCCAGCCGGGAGCGGAGGTACGGCGCGCCGCTCGAGCCGCCGGTGCCGGACTTGCCGCCGATCATCCGCTCGACCATGGTCACGTGCCGGGCCCGCCACTGGGCCGCGAGCTCGTCGTGCTGGAGCAGCGCCTCGGCGACACCCCAGATCGGCGCGTACTGCGCGCGGTCGTGGGCGACGGCACGCAGGGACTCGAGTATCTCGGCATCCGTGGCGCACGGCAGGTCGTGGGCCCGCAGCACGTCGAGGAACCCATCCCACAGCGACGGCTCGGCCAGTCGTGAGTCCAGGTGTGCCTTCTCCGTCTCGGTGATGCCGCGGAACCGCTCGACGTACGACGGGTCCTTGGCGCCGGAGAGGAACTCGAGCTCGCGGTACTGCACCGACTGGAACCCGCTGGCGGGAGCCAGCCGTTGGCGGAACTCCAGGAAGTCCTGCGGGGTCATCGTCTCCAGCACGTCGACCTGGTGCACCAGCACCCGCTCGATCACCTGCATCCGCTGCAGCAGGTGCTGGGCCCACCACAGCTCGCCCCGGGACATCGCGTCGCGAGCCGCGGTCGCCTCGTGCAGCAGCTGCTGGAACCACAGCTCGTAGACCTGGTGGATGGTGATGAAGAGCAGCTCGTCGTGCGCCGGCGGATCCGACTCGAGGTGCTGGGAGTCCAACAGCTGCGGCAGCCGCAGGTAGCTGCCGTAGGTCAGCTGCGCACCCTGCTCGCCGAACGAGACGAAGGACTCCTCGGCCTGCTCATGCACCATGTCGTCACCGTAACCGCGTGCTCGGAGGTCTGATGTGCTCACGTCCCGCTCAGCCGTTTGCCTCGTCCTCTCCGTCGGGCTGTCCGCAGCGCTCGGGCTGAGCGCCTGCAGCGACGACGCCGAGCCCGAGAGCCGGTCGTCCAGCTCCCCGTCCAGTCCCACGCCCAGTCCCACGCCCAGTCCCACGCCCAGTCCCACGCCCAGTCCCACGCCGGCCAGCCCGACCCTGCCGCCGGCCCCGCCCGCCGACGCGCTGGAGGTCGCCCAGGACCGGCTCCAGGAGTCCGGCACCGGGCGCTGGGAGCTCTCGGTCTCGAACGGGAGGGGCGGTGCGGTCGTGACCGAGACCGGCTACTTCCAGCTCGACCCGCCCGCCTCGCTCTCCGCGCGCCACGGCGTCGCCGAGGCGCCCCGCAACCTGACGACCGTCTCGCAGGGACCGGATCTGTGGTTCCGGGCCGGGATCGGGTCGGACCTCGACGGCTGCTGGGCGCACCGCGCACTGGACGAGCAGAGCCCGAGCTCGCAGCTGGTGCCGCCCGCTCTCCAGGTGTTCCTCGCTCGCATGGTCGAGACCGGTGCGACCGCCACGACCATCGACGCGGCGGTGCCGCTGCTGACCGCGGCGGCGCCGTTCGGGGAGACCGTGAACCTCATGCTCCTGGGCCTGGACGCCGGCTACGGCAACGTACCCGTCAGGTTCTCGACGGCGGACGGTGAGCTGACCGGCTACACGGTGGCCCTGGACGACGTCCTGGGCGTCGCGCAGGAGGCAGGTGTCGAACCGTTCCCGGGGCTCACCGACCTGCACCTGGTCGCCGAGGTGCAGCTCGCCGACATCGGGGAGCCGGTGTCCCTGACGCCCCCGGCACCGACCGTGGTGGTCGAGCTCGGGCCCCGGGAGACCGTCGCGGAAGGTCTCGACCGGTGCGGGACGGTCTGAGCGCACCCGGGACCTAGGACCCTGGGGCCCCGCCGGCTCGTGGCGGACGCTGGAGGGGTGGACATCCTGGAGCTGCGCCGCCTTGCCCGCGACGTCATCGACGACCCCCGGCTGACCTACCGCCAGCGGATGCACAACCTCGCGGTGCTGGCCGAGAACGCCCTGGAGCCGCCGCCGGTGTCGGACGCGTGCGCGCAGGCGCTGGAGAAGCGGCTCATCTGCGACATGTACGAGGGCAACGCGCCGCACCGGCCCCGCTACGTCCTGCCCGACTACGCGACGTTGCTGCGCGAAGGGTCCCGGTTCCTCGAGCTGGAGCCCGCCCGTGACCTCGACGAGGCGCTGACCACGCTGCTCATCGGCTACTCGCAGGTGCCGTCGATCACCGGCTATCCGGTGTGGCTCGGCGACCTGGACGCGCTCCTCGAGCCGTACGTCGGGGAGCTGGACGACGACGAGCTGCACCGCCGGCTGCGGTTGTTCTGGATCTCCTTGGACCGGATGTTCCCGGACGCGTTCACGCACGCGAACCTCGGGCCGCGGGACGGCCGGGTCGTGCGGATGGCGCTGCGGCTGGAGCGCGAGCTGCACCAGGTGGTGCCCAACCTCAGCCTCAAGGTGGACCCCGACCTCACCCCCGACGACCTGGTGCGGGACGCCGTCGAGACCGTCTTCGAGTGCGGCCAGCCGCACTTCGTGAACCATCCCATGATGGTCGCGGGGCTCGGCCCGTCGTACGGCGTCGCCTCCTGCTACAACTCGCTGCGCACGGGCGGGGGGTCGCACACGCTGGTCCGGCTCAACCTCGCCGAGGTCGCGAACCTCCACTCCGGCGACCGGGACTCCTTCCTCGACGTGCTGCTCCCCCACTACGTGGAGCTGACCGCCGAGCTGATGGAGGCCCGCATCCGGCACCTGGTCGAGGAGGCCAGGTTCTTCGAGCACTCCTGGCTGGTGACCGACGGGCTGCTGCACCTCGACCGCTACAGCGCGATGTTCGGCGTCTACGGCCTCGCCGAGGCCGTCTCGCGGGTCCTCGAGCACGAGGGCGGCTCCGGGCGCTACGGCCACGACCCCGAGGCCAACGCGCTGGCCGAGCAGATCCTGGCCCGCGTCAGCGAGCTGGTCGCCACCCGGCCGCTGCCCTACTGCGAGGGCAACCACGGGCGCGCTCTCCTGCACTCCCAGTCCGGCATCGACTCCGACGTCGGCGTCACCGCCGGCTGCCGCGTCCCCGTCGGGGAGGAGCCGGGCCTCGTCGAGCACCTGCGCACCATCACCCCGCACCACGAGCTGTTCCCCGCCGGCATCAGCGACGTGCTCGCGTTCGACGAGACCGCGCGCCGCAACCCCGCTGCCGTCGTCGACGTGGTCCGGGGGGCGTTCCGGACCGGCATGCGGGACTTCACCTTCAACCTCGACAGCAACGACTTCATCCGGATCACCGGCTACCTGGTGCGCAAGTCGGACCTCGCCAAGCTCGACGCCCCGACTCCCGAGGGCGCCCGGCACGGGAGCACCTTCCTCGGTGCCGGCTCGGTGCGCGAGTCGCACGTCGACCAGCGAGTACCGAAGCGGGTGGTGGCGCATGAGCTCGACGCCGGTCCGGCTCGCTGACGTCGTCCCGTTCTCGTGGGTGGACGGGCCGGGCAACCGGTTCGTGGTCTTCGCCCAGGGCTGCCCTTTCGACTGCCTGGCCTGCCACAACCCCGAGACCATCGCGCCGAGCGGTCCGGGGACCCGGCTCAGCGACGTCGCCGGCGTACTGGAGGAGATCCGCCAGGTCGAGCCCTACCTCGCCGGCGTCACGGTCTCCGGCGGCGAGGCGACCGCGCAGTGGCACTTCGTCCGCGACCTCGTCACCGAGCTCCGTGCCGATCCTCAGCTCGGCCGGCTGACGACGTACGTCGACACCAACGGGCACGCCCTGCCCCGGGTCTGGGACGAGCTGCTGCCGGTGACCGACGGGTTCATGGTCGACCTCAAGGCACTCGATCCCGAGGTCCACCGCCGGCTCACCGGACGCGGCAACGACCTCGTCCTCGACTCGATCCGCTACCTCCACGCGCACGGGCGGCTCGCGGAGGTGCGGCTGCTGCTCGTGCCCGGGTTCAACGACACCCCCGAGCAGCTCTCCCGCACGGCGGCGTGGCTGGCCGGCCTGGACCCGGGGCTGCGGGTCGTCGTCATCGGCTTCCGCACGCACGGCGTGCGGCCGGAGCACGCCGACCTCCCCGAGGCTGACCCCGATCTCCTGGAACGGGCCAGGACCGCCCTCGAGCAGGCGGGCCTGCACCAGGTGGTCACGGTCTGAACCGGAGCCGCGGACCGGGTCCGGCATGATGCGGCCATGAAGTTCCGACACGAGCTCCGGTACGACGCCGCGCCGTCCGAGGTCTTCGAGATGCTCGCGGACCCGGCGTTCCGTCAGGCGGCCTGCGAGGCACAGGACGTGATCTCGGCCGACGTCCAGCTGGACCGCGAGGGCGACGGCTTCAGCCTCGTCATCGACATGCTGCAGCGCACCGACGACCTCCCGGGGTTCGCCAGGACCTTCGCGGGCGAGTCCACGCAGGCCATCCAGCGGGAGACCTGGGCGGGCAGGGACGGCGGCGACCTCCGGATCGAGGCGCCCGGCAAGCCCACCAGCATGCGCGGCACGATCCGGCTGGAGCCCGACGGCGCCGGGACGACGGAGGTCGTCGAGCTCGAGATCAAGGTCAGGGTCCCGTTGATCGGCGGCAAGCTCGAGAAGCTGATGGCCGACAAGGTCACCGCCGGCATGGACGCCGAGCACCGGGCCGGCACCGCGTACCTGTCCGGGCAGTCCGGGACGTAGGAGGAGCAGCCAGATGAGCACCCAGTTCTCTCACGACCTCACCTACGACGCGCCGCTGGCCGACGTCGACGCGATGCTCATGGATCCCGGGTTCCGGGAGCGCGCGTGCGAGGCGCAGGGGGCGGTCCGCAAGAGCGTCTCCATCACCGAGGAGCCCGGCGGGGTCACCGTCGTCGTCGACCAGGTGCAGACCTCCGACGGGATCCCGGGGTTCGCCAAGAAGTTCGTCGGCGACGAGATCAACCTGGTGCAGACCGAGACGTGGACCGACGCCGAGAACGCCGACGTCGAGGTCGTGATCCCCGGCAAGCCGGGCGAGATGACCGGGACCATCCACCTCTCCGAGTCGGGTGGGGTGACGACCGAGCGGCTCGAGATGACGATCAAGGTCAACATCCCGCTGGTGAGCGGCAAGATCGAGAACCTCATCGCCGACCTGCTGCGCAAGGCGCTCAAGGCCGAGAACGCCGTCGGCCGCGACTACCTGTCGGGCTGACCCGCGTCCTCGGCCTGGTCCTGCCGCTGGTCCTCCCGCCCGTCGACCGGTTCCTCGGTGCGGCGGCGCCACCAGATCACTCCGCCCAGGACCACGAACGGGCCGAAGGCGAGCACCAGCGTGAGCAGCTGCTCGACCGGGTGCAGCGAGCCCATGTGGAGAACGGTCACTGGTCGGTCCTGGTCAGTCCATGTAGGGGTAGCGGTGGTCGGTGGGCGGCACCATCGTCTCCTTGATGGAGCGCGGCGAGGTCCAGCGGAGCAGGTTGACCGCCGCCCCGGCCTTGTCGTTGGTGCCGCTGGCCCGGCCACCGCCGAACGGCTGCTGCCCCACAACCGCCCCGGTGGGCTTGTCGTTGACGTAGAAGTTGCCGGCGGCGAACCGGAGCTCCTCGCTGGCCCACGCGATCGCGTGCCGGTCCCGGGCGATGACGGCGCCGGTGAGGGCGTACGGCGCGATGCCCTCGAGCTGGCGGGCGACCCGCTCGAACTGGTCGTCGGGGTAGACCTGGACCACCAGGATCGGCCCGAAGTACTCGGTCGAGAACATCGCGTCGGCCGGGTCGGTGGCGACCACGACCGTCGGGCGGACGAACCAGCCGACCTTGTCGTCGGTCTGGCCGCCGACCACCACGTCCAGCTTGGCCTGGCGCCTGGCCCGGGTGATCGCTGCCTTGTGCTTGGCGAACGCGCGCGCGTCGATCACGGCGCCCATGAAGTTGGAGAAGTCGGTGACGTCGCCCATCGGCAGCGCCTCGACCTCGGCGAGGAACGAGTCCTTCATCCGGTCCCACACCGACGTGGCGACGTAGGCCCGGGAGGCCGCCGAGCACTTCTGGCCCTGGTACTCGAACGCGCCACGGATCAGCGCGGTCCGCACCACCTCGGGGTCGGCCGACGGGTGGGCGAGCACGAAGTCCTTGCCGCCGGTCTCGCCGACGATCCGCGGGTAGGAGCGGTAGCCCGCGATGTTCTCGCCGACGGTCCGCCACAGGTGCTGGAACGTCGGGGTGGAGCCGGTGAAGTGGATGCCGGCCAGGTCCGGGTGGGCCAGCGCGACCTTGGAGACCTCGATGCCGTCGCCGGGAAGCATGTTGATGACGCCGGGCGGCATCCCTGCCTCCTCCAGCAGCTCCATGGTCAGCGACGCGGCGAGCTGCTGGGTGGGCGACGGCTTCCAGATCACGGTGTTGCCCATCAGCGCCGGCGCGGTCGGCAGGTTGCCGGCGATCGCGGTGAAGTTGAACGGCGTGATCGCGTAGACGAACCCCTCGAGCGGCCGGTGGTCGGTGCGGTTCCAGATGCCGGGGCTGTTGGCGATCGGCTGGTCGGTGAGGATCTGCTTGGCGTAGTGGACGTTGTAGCGCCAGAAGTCGATGAGCTCGCAGGCGCTGTCGATCTCGGCCTGGTAGGCGGTCTTGGACTGACCGAGCATGGTGGCGGCGTTGATCCGCTGCCGCCACGGGCCCGCCAGCAGGTCCGCCGCCTTCAGCAGGACGGCACAGCGCTCGTCCATCGGCAGGTTGCGCCAGTCCGAGGCCGCGTTGCCGGCGGCTTTGATCGCGGCCTGGGCGTCGGCCTGCGTCGACCCCTTGAACACGCCGAGGACGTGCTGGTGGTCGTGCGGCTGCACCACCTCGACCTCGGGGCCCCCGCCGGCCTTCCAGCGGCCCCCGATGTAGCCGCGCAGGTTCTTGGGGCGGCGCTCGAGCTTCTCGATCTCGACCCGCAGGGCCTCCCGTTCTGGGGTGCCGGGCGCGTAGGTCAGGTTCGGCTCGTTGGTCGGAGCCGGGGGGAACGTGATGGCGTCCATGGGACGACCCTAGGACTTCGTCGCCCGCTTCTTCGCAGCCGCGGTGCTCTTGCGCCGCCCCCGAGGCGCCCGCGGCCGGGCCCCCGACACCGTGTCCAGCAGCTCGTCGAGCGCCTCGCGCAGGCACTGGCCGAGGACGTCGGCGTCCGGGACCAGGTCACGGTCGGCGGTGATCCCGTAGAACACCTTGCCGTCGTAGGACGTGATGCCGATGGCCAGGGTCTGGCCGGGCAGCAGGGGCGGGACCGGGTAGGTGCCGACCATCCGGGCCCCCGCGGCGTACAGCGGCGACTGGGGGCCGGGCACGTTGGTGATCACGATCTGGAAGCCCCGGCGCAGCTCGAACGCCGCCACCCGTGACCCGATCGCGTGGAACGTCGCCGGTGCGAAGCCGGCGATGCCCGCCAGCCGGTTGGCGGCGACGGCGCGGCCGGTCTCCTTGTGGGACTGGAACGAGTAGGACACCTGGTGCAGCCGGACGACCGGGCTGGCCTCCCCGACCGGGAGGTCGACGAAGTGCGCGGCGACCTGGGTGCCGAGCGAGGTGGCCTCGAGCTCGCGGTCGATGACCGACATGGGCACGACCGCGTGCACCTTGCGCAGCCCGCCCATGGACTCGGAGCGGGTCATCAGCCACGCCCGCAGACCACCGGTGACCGTCGCGAGCACGGCGTCGTTGACGGTGCCGCCGTGGTCGTCCCGGATCCGGCGGTAGTCGGCCAGGTCGGTCGTGACCGTGACCACCCGGCGTTGCTGGGACAGCCGGCCCGACAGCGGCGTCTCGCGCTCGGGGCGGCGGCCGGTGAGCGCGTTGGCCACCCGGGCCACCCGGCCCGCGACGCTCTCGGCGTTGCGCAGCGTGGCGTCGAGGGTGCCGCGCACGGTGTCGGCCGCGGTGCGCGGGTCAGTCACGGTCTCCTTCAGCGCCGCGGCGAGCAGGCCCGCCGTCGACGGCTTGCGCCGCGCCGCCCAGTCGTCGGTCCAGTCCTGGGCGGACGGCACCTTCGGCTCGTCGTCCCGGTCGAGCAGCACCTGGCCGAGGTCGACGGTGTCGACGCCGTCGACGAGTGCCTGGTGGGTCTTGTAGAGCAGGGCCACCTGGCCGTCGGCCAGGCCCTCGACGAAGTAGACCTCCCACAGCGGCCGCCCGCGGTCGAGCGGGCGGGAGACGATCCGGCCCACGAGCTCCCTGAGCTGGTCGGCCGACCCCGGCCGGGGCAGCGCCGAGCGGCGTACGTGGTAGCCGATGTCGAAGGCCTCGTCGTCGACCCACACCGGGTTCGCGACCCGGCCGGGCACCTGCTGGAGTCGCTGCCGGTAGCGCGGGACGAACGCGATCCGGTCGGAGATGAGGGCGACCAGGCGGTCGTAGTCGAAGCCGGAGTCCCCGGGGTCGAAGATCTCGACCGTCGCGTTGTGGCGGGGGGCGGCGGGCGTCTCGTCGACGAGGAACGTGAGGTCACGCTGGCGCAGTCGCTGCACCTCTGCCACCTCCACCCCGTGCTAGGCCCGACGTGCGATTCTGACAGAGTTGTCCGGACCGCCCCGCATTCCGTCACTCATGTCACACAGGTCGGAGACGCCGCACTGAACGACATCCTCGCCCACGGCGTCGGCGGCTCCAAGGACCTGCCGATCCCCACCGAGCTCGCCATTGCGGGCGCCGTCGCCGCGCTCACGATCAGCTTCACCGTCCTGGCCGTCGCATGGCGCTCTCCGCGGTACGACGCCGCGACGAGCGGCCGCCCCGCGCCGGCCTGGCTGGCCCGGGTGGTCGACGCGCCGGCGTTCCTCGTCGCCACCCGCACCCTCGGCTTCGCGATCTTCGCCTTCGCCGCGATGGCGGCCGTCCTCGGCGAGGACCGGCTCACCAACCCGATCTTCGGCATCGTCTACGTCTGGTGGTGGGTGGGGCTCGTCCCCCTGTCGCTGCTCCTCGGGCCGGTCTACAAGGCCCTCAGCCCCGTGCGCACCATCAACGCCGCCTTCGCCAAGATCTCCGGCACGGACCCCGACACGGGTGTCTTCACCTATCCCGAGCGGCTCGGCTACTGGCCGGCCGCGGTCGGTCTGTTCGCGTTCGTCTGGCTCGAGCTGGTCTACCCGCACTCGACCGAGCTGGGCCCGGTCCGGCTGTGGTGCGCCGCCTACATCGCCGCCATGCTGATCGGCGGCGCGCTGTTCGGCAGCAGGTTCTACGAGCGCGGAGACCCCTTCGAGGTCTACTCCACCCTGGTCTCCAAGCTCTCCGTCTGGGGCCGGCGCGAGGCCCGGTCCGAGACCGGGGAGGGCGGCGCCCACCTGCTGGTGGTCCGCAGCCCGCTGGCCAACCTGGACACCGTCGAGGTCCGCCCGGGTCTCGTCGCCGTCGGTGCGGTGCTGTTCGGCAGCACGGCGTTCGACTCGTTCAAGGACTCCTCGATCTGGATCAGGTTCATCCAGAACAGCGACACGATCTCGGGCAGCCGCGACCTCGTCGACGTGGCCAACAACCTGGCGCTGCTCTCGTTCTGCGTCGGGGTGGGCCTGATCTTCGCGGCCGGAACGATGCTGACCTCGGTCGGTCCGGGGACCCGGCGGCGCGACCTGCCCAACCAGTTCGGCCACTCGATCGTGCCGATCATCATCGGCTACATCGTGGCGCACTACCTGACCTACCTCGTCGAGTACGGGCAGCAGACTCTGATCCAGGTCAGCGACCCGTTCAGCGACGGGAGCAACTGGTTCGGCACCGCCGACTGGACGCCGAGCTACTGGTTCACCTACCACCCCACGCTGCTGGCGACCATCAAGGTGCTGGCCGTCATCGTCGGGCACGTCGTCGGCGTGATCGCCGCTCACGAACGGGCGGTCCGGCTGCTGCCCAAGCAGCACCAGCTGACCGGTCAGCTCCCGCTGCTGGTCGCCATGATCGCGTTCACCGTGGGCGGGCTGCTGCTGCTCTTCGCCGCCTGAGCCAGGCTCGCCGGCCCGCCGCCGTCGGGCCGACCTGGGGTGCGAGAGCCTCCCCGACCCGGGTCAGCGCCCCGACCAGCGCCGAGTCGGGTGCGGACTCGACGAGCGTCCGCCCGGTGACCAGCGCCCGGTCGACGGACTCCCGGTCCTCGGGCAGGAAGTGCAGGCCGACCGGGCGGGCGAACCCGGACACCATCGAGGCCACGTCGCGCTCGGCCCAGCCCAGCGTGGGCCGCATCCGGTTCACGACCAGGCGGACCGGGAGGGAACCGACCGCCTCGCGCAGCTCGACCAGCCCACGGGCGAGCCGGGAGAGGCCGACCGGGTCGGCGGTGCCCACGGCCACGACCTCGTCCGCGGCGGTCAGGGCCTCGACAGTGAGCTGGTTGCGGCCCGGGCGCGAGCCGTAGTCGGTGGCCGGGTCCTCCTCGAGGCTGAACCCGGTGTCGACCACGACGTGCCCGCGGTCCCGGGCGACCTCGAGCACGGCCTCGACGGTGCCGGGCCGGACCTCGGTCCACCGGTCCGGACGCGGGAGCCCGGTGACGACGCTCAGCCGGTGGTCCAGGCCGCGCCGCAGGCTGTCGAACCCCTGCTCCAGCGTGCCGGCGCCGGCCAGGCGGGTGGCCGCGAGCAGGCCGGACACCTCGTCGAGCACTCCCAGCACCTGAGCCACGCTCCCCCCG
>SXGU01248525.1_pt1 | contig 12983 bp, 8 predicted proteins | sample 3174531 | NCBI WGS metagenome assembly SXGU01 (sample SAMN11356863, study PRJNA531348) | freshwater metagenome | isolation source: freshwater sample F1-140 | place: China: Fuxian Lake, Yuxi | collected 2017-12-25 | reverse complement strand
GCCCTTGAACTCCTCGAAGATGGCTTCATCCATTCGGCTGTTGGTGTCCACGAGGGCCGTCGCCAGAATCGTGAGGCTGCCGCCCTCCTCGATGTTGCGTGCAGCACCAAAGAACTTCTTCGGTGGATACAAGGCTCCGGCATCGATACCACCCGACATGATTCGTCCGGTAGCCGGGGCTGCCAAGTTGTACGCACGCGACAAACGGGTAATGCCGTCGAGGATGATCACCACATCTTCGCCAACTTCGACCATGCGCTTGGCCTTTTCCACTGCCAGCTCGGCAACGGCGGTGTGCTCTTCTGATGGCCGGTCGAAGGTGGAAGCAATGACTTCACCCTTCACCGTGCGACGCATGTCGGTGACTTCCTCTGGTCGCTCGTCAATCAACAACACGATGAGTTTCACCTCGGGGTGATTCTTTTCGATGCTGGTGGCGATCGTTTTCATCACCGTGGTTTTGCCCGCTTTGGGTGGCGACACGATGATGCCGCGCTGACCCTTACCGATTGGTGAGATGAGGTCGACGATACGCGCCGTCATGTTCAGCGGATCGCTGGAACTCGACAGCACCAATTTTTCATCCGGGAACAACGGTGTGAGCTCTTCGAACTTCTTGCGGTTGCGAGCCTTCTCGGGGTCGCCACCATTCACCGTGTACACCTCGAGCAATGCCGGATTCTTTTCGTTACGACCTGCCGGACGCGACAAACCAGTGATGTGGTCGCCCTTACGTAGACCAAACTGACGCGTGAACCGAACCGAGACGTACGCGTCGTTGCGGGTGGGCAAGTACCCACCGATGCGCAAGAAACCGTAGCCCTCGTCACGAAGGTCGAGGTAGCCCTCCACCTTGACTGGCTCGGTGCTTACCGGCTCGTTGGAGTCCACTTGCTCGATTTCAAAGCGGTCATCGCCTTGTGGACCATCGTCCCTGCCGCCACCGCGACGGCGGCCACGGCGGCGACGATTGCGGTCGCTACCTCGATCGTTGAAGTTGCGGCCCCCACCATCACCATAGTTGCGTTCACGGAAACCGCGGTCGCCTCCGCGCGAGTCACCACGATCACCACGGTCGTTGCGATCACCGCGCGAGTCGCCGCGATCATTGCGGTCACCACGCGAATCGCCGCGCTCGCCGCTTCGTTCCGTACGGACACGTGCATCGGGTGCGATGGGTGTGCCCTCATGTTCGGCGAGTTCCAATTCCCACTCCGAGAGGGGTTCACCGTTGGCGCCAAGCGGCACGGTGTTGGCGGTGTCTGACGCTGCAACAGCCTTGTCGGCTTTGGGCGATGGCTTCGGGGTGGTGGTTTCTTTGGGTTCGGGGGCCATGGTTTCCTCCAGGATCTTTCCGATTAATGTTTCTCGACTCGCACGCGCCACGCCTTTGATTCCCAATGCATTGGCGATCTGTTCGAGGTCGTCGCGATCTTTTTCTTCGAGTTGTGCTCGTCCAAGCTGTGGGGCGGCCACGTTTTCCTTCTTTCAGGGCGACGAAATGAAGCGGCGCCCGTCAACGATGCTTTCGCGTCAGAGACTTGACTGCGTAGGGCATGCTCGGAATCACCGAGCACCTTCACTCTATCGCGTTGCTGACACACTCGCAACGAACCGTTGCACGGCCGAAAGATCGTTGGGCAACTCCGTTGACCGTTCGGTACGCGACATCAAATCACCGAGGTGTTCAGGCAGAGTTGGACGAACCCCCGTGGCCTGTTCAACCGCATCAGCGAACTTCGCTGGGTGGGCGGTGGCTAGGGTGACCACAGGTTCATTGGGGTTGGCACACGCCCGGGTGGCAACGAGCCCGACTGCCGTGTGGGGGTCCACCAGCACGCCGTACGCCTCGTGCATGTGGGACATCATTGCCAAGGTGTCGCTGTCAGAGCACCGCTGACCACGAAACACCGGGCGAATCCACGTACCGAATTGTTCGGATGTGACCGAGAGTTTTCCGCTCGAGCGGAATCCACCTATCTGCTTGGCCGTGGCTTTGCCGTCACGTAAGTTCATCTCAAACAACAGTCGTTCAAAGTTGCTCGAAACCTGAATGTCCATGCTCGGGCTGAGTGTCGGCACCACGGATGTCGTCGCCATGGTTTGGGTCTCAAAGAAGCGAGTGAGGATGTCGTTGGAGTTTGAGCCAACGATCAGGTGGCCAACGTTGGCACCCAATTTCCGTGCAATCCAGCCCGACAATACGTTGCCGAAGTTGCCGGTCGGCACACTGAACGACACTGATGTGGAGTCGGCTGCATGAAGCTGCTCGATTGCAGTGAAGTAATACACCACCTGCGCCATGACCCGTGCCCAATTGATGGAATTCACCGCGGACAGTTGATGCTGCTCCCGAAACGTCACGTCGTTGAACATTGCCTTCACCAAATCTTGGCAATCATCGAAGGTTCCATCGACCGCAACGGCATGCACGTTTGCCGAGTCGACTGTGGTCATCTGCCGCCGCTGCACTTCGCTGATGCGACCCTTTGGATACAGGATCACCATCTCCACATTGCGACATGCCTTCACACCGTCGATGGCTGCCGATCCGGTATCCCCGCTCGTGGCGCCCACCACGGTGATGCGGCGTCCCTGCACTTTCAGAACATGGTCGAACAGTCGCCCGATGAGTTGCAGCGCCACATCCTTGAACGCCAGCGTTGGCCCGTGAAACAACTCGAGCAGCCAACGATTTTCTCCCACTTCACGCAGCGGCGCTACGAGCGGATCCCGGAATGTGGCGTAAGCGTCCTTACACAACGAGACGAGGGTCGCCTGTGGGATTTCGCCCGCGACAAAGGGGGCTATGACTTCGGCCGCTCGCTCTGCGAACGAAACACCCGCGTTGCTATGGCCAACTTGCGGCCATGACTCGGGGACGTACAACCCACCATCACTGGCCAAGCCGGCAAGCAGTGTGTCGTTGAATCCGAGCACCGACGCTTCGCCGCGCGTGGAGATGTACTTCACTGACGTCGTTCAGGCGCCGATGATGCGGATGACTCCGCCCACCTTGCTCACCACATCGAGTCGTTGGAACTCATCCAAACATTTCTGCACGTCCGCAGTTCGGGCATCGTGCGTTACGAACACCAGTCGTGCGTCGCTTCCGATTCCGTCTTGTTCGGCTGCTCGAATGCTCACCTGGTTGCGTGCGAAGACGCCGGTGACCGCATGCAGCACACCTGGCTTGTCGACAACCTCCAGGGTGAGCATGAACTCACTTACGACCTCACCAGACGACGTGAACGTCGCCTTGGAGAACGTACCCAAGGTGGCGTGAGTCCCCTTCCGCAGGTTCACTGCAGCATCGATGACGTCACCGAGTACCGACGATGCCGTGGGGTCACCACCCGCACCGCGACCGTAGAACATGAGCGAACCTGAAGCTTCGCCTTCTACGAGGACGGCATTGAACGCCTCGCGAACCGATGCCAACGGATGCTTCAGTTCCACCATTGCAGGATGCACCCGCACGCTTACCGCACCATTCGTGGAATCTCGCTCGGCAACACCGAGCAACTTGATGACGTAGCCGAACTTTTGGGCCATCGCAATGTCGCTTGCGGAAATCTTCGAGATTCCCTCAGCCTCCACATCGTTTGCCACCACATGCACACCGAAGGCGAAGTTGGCGATGATCGCGATCTTTGCTGCAGCATCATGACCTTCCACGTCGGCCGTGGGGTCGGCTTCGGCATAACCAAGTTGCTGTGCTTCTCGAAGCGCGTCGGAATAGTTCGCACCGGTTTCAGTCATCTTCGTGAGGATGTAGTTGGTGGTGCCATTGACGATGCCAAGCACACGCCGAATGGGCTCGCCACGCAAGCTCTCACGAAGGGGACGAATCAGCGGGATACCACCGCATACTGCGGCTTCGAACAACAGGTCGATTCCGCGCTCGTCGGCAATCTTGAACAATTCCGCTGAGTGGGCGGCAATCAATGCCTTGTTTGCGGTTACCACCGGCTTGCCACTCTCCAACGCAGCGCGAATGACTTCGCCTGCCAATGAAGTACCGCCCATCACTTCGACTACGAGGTCGACATTGGATGCCGTGGCTACAGCCATTGCGTCGGTGACCACATCGGCCGTACCGACGCGTGTGGGGTGCTTTCCCGCGTCGCTCACGGCAATGCGGGTGACTTCCAGTTGCACACCCGTGCGGGCGGCAATCACCTCATGCTGACGCGCAACCAGGGCGGTGAATGCCGAGCCCACCACGCCATGGCCCACCACACCGATTCGCACCGTAGGGAGATGGCCTTGCGGCACGGAATTGGCTTTCGCCATGAATCAAACGCTATCGGTCACGTCGTTGCGCACGAGATCGTCGTACGTTTCACGACGCACCACGACACGCGCAACTCCATCGCGAACGAACACCACGGCAGGACGCGGCACCTTGTTGTAATTGGACCCCATGGAGTGTCCGTATGCACCGGTAACCGGAGTGGCGACAACGTCGCCGACGCGTACGTCCGCCGGCAAGACGGCCTCGGAGATCAACACGTCGCCACTCTCGCAATGCTTGCCCACGAGACGAACCGCACGTGTGCGATCAGCCTCGCAACGTGACGGAACGAAAGCTTCGTATCCGCTGCCGTACAACACGGGCCGCGGGTTGTCGCTCATTCCACCGTCCACCGACACGTACGTACGCACGTTGGGAATGTCCTTCACGGTTCCCACCTCGTACAACGTGATTGCAGCCGATGCCACGATGCTGCGGCCTGGCTCGACGAATACCTTCGTACCAGCAGCGAGCTCCCTCGTGGCGGCACGAAGTGCACTCGCCCACTCGGAGATGCTCGGTGCACGTTCGGAGTTGAGGTAGGCGACTCCGAGACCTCCGCCCAACGTGAGTTCGGGAAGTTTGCTGGTGTTGGAGAACTCCACCATTACTTCTGCTGCCTTGGTGAAGTTCACCGTCTCGAACACGTTGGAGCCGATGTGGCAGTGAATTCCAACCAGTTCCATTGCTCGCGATGTACGAGCGCGGTCAATGGCACGCTGGGCATCGCCATTCGCCAGATTGAAGCCGAACTTCGAGTCGTTCTGCCCCGTGCTCACGAACTCGTGGGTATGCACGTACACACCGGGGGTGATCCGCAGCTGCACACGTGGTGTGGCAAGCCCGTTCGCCACCAACAACTCGATGCGGTCCAATTCGTCGAAACTGTCCACCACGATGTGGCGAACTTCGGCAGTGATGGCCTCGCGCAGTTCCGTCACACTCTTGTTGTTGCCGTGCATGACGCAACGGTTCGCCGGAACACCAGCCTTGAGTGCGACGAACAACTCACCACCCGTGGCGACGTCCAACAACAAGCCTTCTTCGTGCGCGAGTCGAGCCATCGCGGTGCAAAGAAACGCCTTGGTGGCATACACCACCGAGTCATCGCCGAAGGCCGCACGAGCCTCCGCACAACGAGCCCGCAGGTGGGCCTCGTCATAGACGAACAGTGGCGTGCCGTAGGTGCCGGCCAAATCGTGAACATCGCAACCACCAATGATGAGGCGACCGTTCACCACCTTCGAAGTGTCAGGCAGGAGGTGGCGGCTGATCGCGGTCACATCTGCTCCGGTGCGTCGATTCCCAACATCTGTAGCCCGTCCGCCAAGATTCGAGCCGTCAAGTCGCACAGCGCCAATCGGCTATCGCGCATGACTTCGCTTTCGGCCTTCAACACGGGACACTTCTCGTAGAACGAGGTGTAGCGCGTGGAGAGTTCGTATAAATACGTGCACAAACGGTGCGGGCTGTAGCGCTCGAGCGCGTCCCACACGGCGGAGTCGTACTGCAACAGCCACAATGCGAGTGCATGCTCGCTCGGGTGCGACAACACGGGCGTGGTCTGCCGAGTCGCCTCACGCGTACTCCCCGCGCGACGAAAGATGCTGCAGATTCGCGCGTGCGCGTACTGCAAGTACGGAGCGGTGTTGCCGTCGAACGACAACATGCGCTCCCAGTCGAACACGTAGTCCTTGATGCGATCACTGGACAAGTCCGCATACTTCACGGCCCCAATGCCGATCATTCGCGCAACCCTTTGCCGATCAGCAACCGGCAATTCCGGGTTCTTCTCTGCAATCGACGCCTCGGCTCGCTGCACCGCCTCGTCGAGAAGTTCCACCAACTTGACGGAGTCCCCCGTACGACTCTTCAACATCTTGCGGTCGCTTCCGAGGACACTGCCGAATGCCACGTGGGCCATTCGCGTGGATTCGGGTAACCAACCGGCATCCCTTGCCACGGCCTCGATCATCGACAGATGTTGAGCCTGTGGCGTTCCAACCACGTACAGCATCAGGGTTGCGCGCAGGTGCTCGACACGGTCGATGACACAGGCCAAATCGGTGGTTGCGTAGTTGTAACCACCGTCCTGCTTACGGATGATGAGAGGCAAAGGCGCATTGTCGCGGTTGGTGAAGCCGGCCGGGAACACCACTTCCGCTCCGTTGTCGGTGACGAGCAACTTGGCGTCGCGAAGTCGGGTGACGACCGATACGAGCAAATCGTTGTAGACACTCTCACCGCGCAAGTCGGCATCGGTGAGCTTTACCCCGAGTTTTTCGTACACGGTGGCGAAATATCTGGCGCTCTCGGCGACCAGCAACTTCCACAGTCGCAACGTATCGGCGTCGCCTCCTTGCAACAGCACCACTCGCTCGCGGGCCCGCTGCTGGAATTCAGGCAACGCCTCGAACTTGGCACGCGCCTGTTTGTAGAAGCCATCCAGGTCCCCCACCGAGAGTTCGCGGGCGGCATCCACCTCCCCCAGATCGATGAGGTGCTCGATCAACATTCCAAACGGTGTTCCCCAGTCGCCGATGTGGTTCTCGCGAATCACGCGGTGGCCAACCGCCTCGCACATGCGAACCAGCGCATCACCGATCACCGTGGAGCGCAAGTGTCCGACGTGCATTTCCTTGGCGACGTTCGGGGCGGAGTAGTCGATGACGACGGTTTCGGTCGTTGCGGCTCGATGTACGCCGAGGTTCGGGTCGCGTGCAGCATCGTGCAGCAACGCGCCGAGGTAGTCGTTGTCGTAGGTGAGGTTGAGAAAGCCGGGTCCGGCTACGGTGACCTCGCTGCAGATTCCGCGGAGGTCCAACGCGACGGCAATCCCTTCAGCCACATCGTGAGGCTTCTTGCCAACGAGCCTGGCGAGCCCCATTGCGACGTTGACTTGTGCATCCGCGCGTTCGCTTGGTCGTGCTGCGGTATCCAGATCTTCGGTGACATCGGGATACAACTGCGCCACGGCAGCAGCAACGCGCTGCGCCACTACCACCGCTGGATCAGGCATCAGGTCACATCCACGTAGGTGATGGGGTGCTTCGCATTCGTCACCCTTTCATTGTTGCGGATGTTCCACGGATACGGTCGCGTGCTGGCGCCTGCGAGATAGCGTCGGGGCGAACACGCAAAGTTGCCCTCGTAGCTCAGCGGATAGAGCACTGGCCTCCGGCGCCAGTGGTCGCAGGTTCAAGTCCTGCCGAGGGCGCCAGTGTGACCTCGCGGTGTGAGGGCCGCGACGCTCACGGTTGAGCACCAGTGAGTCCCGGGGGTTAGGGGCAGGCGCGAACGGCGTCGACGATCACGGCGAATCCACGTTCGGCATCGATGGTTTCCAGCATCGTCACGTTTGCCGCGGGGCGATCGATCAGTTGGCGATCGTCAATGACGGTCATCCCGCGCGTCTGGCTTCCATGGAGCTCAATCGCAACATGTTTCTGTGAAGTTCCAAAGATGTCCGGATGGCTGAGCGCCAACACCGAGCACACGTCGTGCATCGCGGCACCTTCGAAGCCCACATGGCGATTCACATACGTTCCGCTGAAGAACCTGAGAAGTCCGGCCAACAACGGCCCCACTCGAGGGTGAGCCGATTCGACGGCTGCGATTCGCGATGGTGACGCCTGAAACTCGTGCGTGAGGTGCAATCCGGCCATCACGATTGGAGCACCACTCATGAATACGGTGGCGGCTGCTTCGGGATCGAGCCAAATGTTGAACTCTGCGGTTGGGGTGCGGTTTCCGAATCGACCACCGCCCATGAGCGAGATTCCCTTCACCCGCTTTGCCAGGTCGGGGGCACGAGTGAGCGCAAGTGCAATATTGGTGAGCGGGCCAGTGGGCACCAACCACACGTCGTCACGCGACCGCACCGTGTCGATGATGAAGTCGATGGCCCGAGTCGACTCAGCCGGGCGCGATGGCTCGGGAAGGACCGCACCATCCATGCCGCTCTTGCCGTGCACATAATCGGCAAACACCGGAGGCTGCACCAATGGCTTGTTGGCACCCGAGTGCAACGGCGCCGTCGAGCCACAGAGGTCCAGGATGATCCGTGCATTTCGGGAGGTGAGCTCCAGTGGTGCATTCCCCGCAACGGTGGTGACTCCGAGCAGGTTCGTGAACTTGGCTGCCACGATCAAAGCGAATGCGTCGTCATGCCCCGGATCGCAATCGAGAATGATGTTCATACGTTGCGACATTACGCCCGAGCCTAAACCACCACGGGCCTCACCCAGCCGACACCTGGCGACTTATCAATCGCGAGTAGCGAACCACGCCGTGGTGTTGGGCGGCACCTCGCCACCGACAAGATCGCCCGACGTGCACAGCAAATCTCCCGCGACTGCTGGCGTTGTAGTACTACCCATGTTTGCGATGCACACCACGGTGGGATGACCCGCAAATACACGTCTGAACACCACTACGCCGTCCTTGCAGCGGTCGTTGTCCCACTCCAGTGCACCGCACAACAATGCTTGTTGCGTGCGACGTACCTCAATTGCTCGCCTCGTACGATTCAGTGACGAAGACGGGCTCGCCTCCTGTGCCTCCACCGAGAGCATCGCCCACGAAGCAGGCTGACTCAACCAGGGCTGCGATCCTGTCGGTGGTCCAAATCCCAACGACACGCCAGTTCGCGACCACGGCATCGGAACACGACAGCCGTCTCGACCGAGGTGCTCACCGCGGGTGCGGTGGAAATGTGGATCCTGACGTTGTGCATCGTCGAGGTCGATTACCTCCTCGAGTCCCAACTCCTGACCGTTGAACAGATAGGTGGTACCGGGCAACGCCAAGATGGTGTGCATCGCCGCAAGTGCACGAACCCGTCCCAAGGCGAGGTGTTGAGGTGTAGCTACTTGTCGGTGTACTACTCGCCCGCCGTATCTCGTGGGTGATCGTCGCACGTCGTGGTTTTCGGTAACCCATGTTGTTGGTGCGCCGACGAGTGCATCCGCGGCAATCGAGTCGGTGATGATTCGCTTCCAAGCCTCTGCGTTCCACTCGGCCGTCAGCAGGTCGAAGTTGAATCCGGTGTGGAGTTCGTCGGCGCGCAAGTACCTCGCACGTTTTTCGGGCGTGTCGAGCCACGCCTCGGCGACGAACACACGGGGCGCATCGTAGGAGTCGGCGATTTTGCGCCACCGACGATAGATGTCGTGTACTTCTGGTTGATCGAAGTACGGACGGGCGTGTGGATCCAACAGCGTTGCATCATTGACATCCTTCACATCCGGATAGCCAGCCTGCTTCACCATTCCCTGTGCCACGTCGATACGGATGCCATCCACGCCTCGGTCGAACCAAAATCGCAGCGTGTCGTCGAACTCCTTCACGACGTCCGGATGATTCCAGTTCAAGTCGGGTTGTCCGGAATCGAACAGATGCAAGTACCACCAACCAGTTGGCGCTCCCGTCTCATTGCGAATCTGCGTCCATGCAATACCGCCGAAAATCGACTGCCAATTGTTCGGGGGTAGCTCACCGTTGGCGCCTTTGCCCTGCACACAATGGAAGCGCTGCCACGCCGCCGAACCCGGCGAAGTTTTCATCGCTTCGATGAAGAACGGGTGCTCGATGCTGGAGTGATTCGGCACCACGTCGAGGATCACCCGAATCCTGCGCTTGTGTGCTTCTTGGATGAATCGTTCCGCATCTGCGATGGTGCCGAAGAGCGGATCGATGTCCCGATAGTCGGAGACGTCGTAACCACCGTCGCATTGCGGGCTCGGAAAGATGGGGCTGAACCACACGGCATCCACGCCAAGTGCCTGCAAGTAATCGAGGCGCGAGGCCGCACCGGACAAGTCGCCGACACCATCCCCGTTGCCGTCGGCGAATGACTTCGGATAAATCTGGTACACCACGGCGTTTCGCCACCAGACCAACTGTTCGCTCATATCACTTCACCTTTCATTCTTGAAATCCACGATGTCACTTCGCAGCACGGTGCCATCCGAGAAGCGGGATACTGCAACGATACGAATGGTTCCACCCTGTGGAAGTGCATTCGACGTGAGGAATCCTCGATACGGCCAGGAGTCGTCCACCGACACTCGTCGCCAGCCCGTGCCATCATCGACGATGAACGACACTTCCTGCGGCGACTCGGAGGTTTCTGCCGAGAGCAACCACAACTCGCTGAAGTCGTCCGGGCCAACGGTGATGATTGGTGCCGTCTTGTTCACCGTGAACGACGCATCGGCGCGCAGCACCGAGGCCGACAACGGCGGAATGACTACTTCCAGTTCCCCCCGGGTGTTGGTCGTTGCCGCAGCCACCGATCCCCAAATCGTTGCAAAGTTGGCGTTCGTGGTGGACGTCGGAACGAGCAGCGTGACGGAATCCAACGAGTTGTTGAACAACGTCAAGTACTCGGTGCGGTTCTTCATATCGAACCGACTGATGGCCAGTGCCCCAGAATCACGAGTACGCGGCAAGGTCGCACCGTTCCAGAGCACCGGTACTTCCCGTCGCAGCGTTGCAAGATTTCGCAAGTGCCGACCCACCGGGTGGCCCACCAGGTCGAATGACGATGCGGATCCGATTGGAGGGCTGCCCACACGTTCTTGGGTTTGCCACGACGACACCTGCGTGGGGAACAAGTCGTGGCGTGCCTCCTTGTCGCCCCCGGTGCCGATGATGCCGAACTCGTCGCCGTAGTAGATGATGGGTGCACCGCGTGACAAGTACAGCAGGCTGTGTCCGAGGTTCACGCGTTGCAACAATTCGTCGCCTTCCGCACCGGATTGCGACTTGATCACCATCGCGGTTCGCCCGATGTCGTGATTTCCGATGAACGTACCAGGAGTAGGGGCCCGACCATCATCGGTCCGTGAATAGTCGTCGTCGTCCAAACGCAACATGATCGGTCCTCCACCGATCAGACCGCCCGCGTATCGAGCCACGGCGTCGTAGAGCGGGAAGTCCAGATGATTTGGAATGCCCCACTCGCGTTCGTACTCGCTCTGCGAGATCGGCTCGGTGATCCACGTCTCTCCAAAGATCTCGAAGTCGTCGATACCCGCCGTCTTCGCTGTATTCAGAATCTGTGGAACCCACCGCTTGTAAAAATCGCGGTCGACGTGGCGTGCCGTATCGATACGGAAGCCGTCGAATTTGAACCGAGTGATCCAGCTACCGAATACCTCGGCCAAGCCATCAACAACTTCGGGCTTCTCGGTATACAAGTCATCCAAGCCGGAGAAGTCGCCTTGCTCGATGCATGCCTGACTACATCCACCCCAGTTGATGTCGCCACGATTGTGATAGTTCGCGGTGTCATTCAGCCACGCAGGCTTCCTCAGGTTCCTTTCGTCCGGTAACACGTAGGCCTCGTAGGCAGGATCAGGCTCTTCAACGAAGCCGCTTCCTCCCACCAGCAAGTTCACATCCCCGGTGTGATTGACCACCACGTCGAGGTACACCTTCATGTCCAAAGCGTGAGCGCAGTCGACGAACGCACGCAACTCGGCTTCGGTTCCGAAACGTGGATCAACGGTGGTGAAGTCGACTCCCCAATAGCCGTGGTACGCCGCGCTGTCGCCTTGTACCGTTCGCTGCACAACCAATGGCGTAATCCAAATGCCGTTGAAACCCAAGTCGGCCAATCGCTGCAGTCCGACCTTTGGGTCCGTGCACCCACCCGTGAGTCCTTTCAGGTCGCCTCCATGAAAGAATCCGATATCGGTCGGGTCGAATCCGGTGACCTTTCGCTGTCCAGTGAGGTACCCGCTGTCATTCAATGGATCACCGTTTGCATACCGGTCGGTCATCACGAAGTAGATCACTCGCGAGGCGAAGTCGGAGTACACGATGGGCACTGCCAGCGAATCGATGAGTTCCGCCTCCTCTGGTGAACCCGGAGTTGGGAAGCCCGTTGAATCAATGGTCGCATCTTCGCTGACCGTTGCGGGATCGTCAGTCGCCGAGCAGGCCGCGAGTACGACCAGTGCAGCCAGTACGAGACTGCGACTAGCGAAGTGCCGCACCAGTGTCTGCATCAAAGAAGTGGAGGTTGGCGGTATCAATCGCAACCCGTACGTCGGTACCCAACTTCAGAGGGAGCCGAGGCGGGAAGTATGCAACCAGATTGGTGACGAACGAGCTTGCGGATTCGGTCGGCTGATCTTCTGGCCGAGTTGATGCTGTCACCGCAGACGTAGAGATCGCCACTTTGGTGGCGTCGATGTGCAAATAGCCAATCTGGGATGACCCCAACGCCTCCAACAAGCCCAGTCGACCTGGAATTGCCGGCCAATCAGGCTTGGTTTCTGCAGCGTGAACGTCTTCGGCGCGAACGCCGAGCACGATGTTCCTTCCCGCGTACTCGGGCAATCGCGGATAGCGCCAATTGCGATCTGCAGGAAGTGGAATCTTCACGCCCGCCAACACCACGGCAACGTTGCCACCATCTTTTTCGATACGCGCCTCGAAGAGGTTCATCGGAGGCGTACCGATGAACCCAGCGACGAACAGATTGGCAGGCTCGTCGTACAGCACTTGCGGTGGTGCGACCTGTTGCAACACGCCCATGCTCATCACTGCAACACGATCACCCATGGTCATTGCTTCCACTTGATCGTGCGTCACGTAGATGGTGGTGGTTCCAAGTTGCTTCTGCAGGTTCGAAATCTCGGCACGCATCTGCACGCGCAACTTGGCATCGAGGTTG
>SXGU01428395.1_pt1 | contig 12985 bp, 13 predicted proteins | sample 3174531 | NCBI WGS metagenome assembly SXGU01 (sample SAMN11356863, study PRJNA531348) | freshwater metagenome | isolation source: freshwater sample F1-140 | place: China: Fuxian Lake, Yuxi | collected 2017-12-25 | reverse complement strand
GATCGCCGAGATCGACGACCAGACCCTCATTCTCGCCGATGTCGGCCGCAAGGCGACGGCGCAGGTGCGCCGCGCCGCCCAGGAGCTGTTGGAACGGCCGCTGGGTGCCGACCGCGCCGCCGAGGTGGCGGAGAAGATGACCAGCGGCATCTGGACTCACGACTACGCCATCACTCCAGAAGAGGCGAAGTCGCTCGGCCTGCCGATCTCGACCGAGATGCCGGAGGAGGTCCTGCAGCTGCTGTCGCTCTACCCGCACCCGGTCCGATCCGTTCCCACCGTGGAATACCTGCCGATGCCGCCGCGGCCGCCGACCCGGAACGGCCGGTAGCCGAGCGGGAAGAGCCCGCCCAGTTGCCGCCGCCGGACAGGACGCCTAGGCTCGACGCCCTATCTCTCACGCCAGAGCTGCCATGCCTTTTCCTCGGATCGCGATCGCGGGCTTCATGCTCGAGAGCAACGGCCATTCGCCGGTCGCCACTAAGGCCGAGTTCGAAGCGCTCGGTTATTTCGGCGGCAACGCGCTGGCGGAGGACCTGGCCCGGCCCAATCCGCGCGCCAATGCGACGATGACGGGATTCGCCGAGGGGATGAACGGCGGCCGGGACTGGACCCTGGTTCCCATCGTCTCGGCCTATGGCGGCGCCAGCGGCCCGGTCGACCAGACCTTCTTCGAGGAGATCCTCGACAAGCTGAAGACGGGCCTGAAGGCGGCACTGCCGCTCGACGGCGTCTTCCTGTCGCTGCACGGCGCGGCGACCGCGACCGGCGACTTCGATCCGGACGCGACCGTCCTCCGTGTCGTGCGCTCCATCGTCGGGCCGGAGGTGCCGGTGATCGGCACCCTCGACCTTCACGCCAACGTCTCCCAGGCGATGGTCGACCTCGCCGACGCGCTGGTCTCCTACGTCACCAACCCCCATGTCGACATGCGCGAACGCGGTGTCGAGTGCGCGGCGATCATGCGCGGCATGCTGGGCGGCATGCGGCCGAAATCGGCCTTCGTCAAGCTGCCGCTGATCCCGCCCTCGGTCACCCAGAACACCAAGAGCGGCCCCTATGCCGACATCATCCGCTATGGCCTCTCCAAGCTCGACCACGAGATCCTGAACGTCTCGATCTGCTCGGGCTTCTCGCTCGGCGACACGCCGAAGAACGGCATGAGCATCACGGTGACGGCGCGCACCGACGCCGCCCGCGCCCGCGAGGTCGCGCTCGACGTCGCCCGCACCTGCTGGGCCGACCGCCAGCGCTACGTGCCGAAGATGACCTCGATCGAGGACGCCACGGTCATGGCGGTCGCGGCCGGCAAGGACGCGAAGAAGCCGTCCCTCCTCTTCGCCGACGTCGCCGACAATCCCGGCGGCGGCGGGCGCGGCAACACCGCCTGGATACTGGAAGCGTTCCACGAGGCCGGCGCCGAGGGTGTGCTGCTCGGCATCTTCAACGACGCGGCGCTGACCGCCGAGGCGCATGCCAAGGGCAAGGGGGCGACCTTCACCGCCCGCTTCAACCGCGAGGAGACCGATCGCTTCTCCAAGCCCTTCACCGCCGAGGCGGTGGTGGAAGACCTGCACGACGGCAACGCTGTCGGCCGCCGCGGCGTCGTCGCCGGGCGCTCGCTGCAATACGGCAAGACCGCGCTCTTGAAGGTCGGCGGCATCCGCGTTGTCGTCATCTCGATCCGCCAGCAATGCTGCGATCCGATCGCCTTCGAGATGTTCGGCCTCGACATCGCCAAGGCGCGCTCGGTGATCGTCAAGTCGCGCGGCCATTTCCGCGCCGGCTTCGACGAGTTCTTCCCCGACGACCGCATCGTCGAGGTCGACGTCCCCGGCCTCACCACGCCGGTCCTCTCGCGCGTGCCCTACCGGAACGTGCCGCGACCGATCTTCCCGCTCGATCCAGACGTGAGCTGGACCCCGCCTGCGTGAGCCCGCGGCCGCTCATCTCGGCCGACGGCATCACCCGGCAGGGCTGGACGCTGATCTGGACGCTGTCGGCGGCCCAGCTGGTCTCCTGGGGAACGCTGTTCTACAGCTTCTCGCTCTTCATCCTGCCTATAGAGCGCGAGCTCGGCTGGTCGAAGACCGATCTCAACGGCGCGCTCTCCGCCGGCCTCCTGGTCGCCGCTCTCTTCGCCATGCCGATCGGCCGCTGGATCGATCGTGGCCGGGACCGGGCGGTGCTGACGATCGGCTCTCTGGCCGGCGGCCTCATGCTGCTGGCCTGGGCCGGCGTATCGGACCTCATTCTGTTCTATGCGATCTGGCTGGTGATCGGCGCCTCGCTGGCGGCCACGCTCTACGAGCCTGCCTTCGCAGTTCTAACCACGCGGCTTGGGCCCCAGTATCGCCGCGCCATCACCTCCATGACCCTGGTCGGCGGCTTCGCCAGCACCGTGTTCATGCCGCTGACCCAGCTCCTGATCGACTGGCTCGGCTGGCGTCCGGCGCTGGTCGTGCTGGGGCTCATCACTCTCGTCGGCGGCGGCGGCATCCACTGGTTCATGCTGACGCCGTCCGACAGGCCGGAGGCACCGCCGCCGACGACGGCTGAATCGGAGGACCGCTCCCCGCTCCGGCGCGCGATCCGGACGTCGTCCTTCTGGGGCCTGCTGATCGCGCTGGCCAGCTACGGTGCGGCTCAGACAGCGCTGATCTTCCACCTGGTGCCGCTCCTGAACGAGAGGCGGATGGATACCGCGACCATGGTTGCGATTCTGGCGGTGATCGGGCCGATGCAGGTGGCGGGACGCGTGCTGATCGTGGCCTTCGGCAAGACCCTCTCGGCGCGGACGATCGGCAGCTTTTCGCTCCTGGTCCAGCCGCTGGCGATGCTGGTCATGATCCTGCTGCCGCCGACGCCGGTCTGGGCCGGCCTCGCCATCGCGGTCTACGGGGCGGCCAACGGCGTGACCACCATCGTCCGCGGCACCATCATCCAGGAGGTTCTCGGCCGCGCCGGCTACGGTGTCATCAACGGCGCGATCAGCTTCCCGGCGACCATCCTCCGAGCGCTGGCGCCGGCGGTCGCAGCCCTGGTCTTCGATCTCGCCGGCGACTACGACCGGGTGCTCTGGCTGATCTTCGCGGTCTACGTCACCGCCGCCCTCGCCTTCCTGGTCGCCGTCTTTCGGCGGCCGCGACCCGGGACTTGAACGGCAGCGCCGATTCAGCCACTTCTCAAAGCACGTACATCGATGGGGCTTCAGCCATGGCCGACCGTCCGCTGATCGGGATCACGCTCGACTATCAGGAGAGCGGCACCTTCTCCAAGCGCCCGCACTACGCCGTCCGCACCATCTATTTCGCCGCGGTCGAGGCGGCGGGCGGCTTGCCGATCGCCATCCCGCACCTGGCCGACCGCCTGCCCGACTATTTCAAGATGCTCGACGGGCTGGTGATCCCCGGCGGCACCCACGCCTCGCCCGAGTCCTGGTATGTCGACCTGCACGAGCCGGCGCCCTACGAGGAGACGCCGAGGGCCGCCTTCGACATCGCCGTGGTCGAGGGCGCGCTCGCCCGCGACCTGCCGCTGCTCGGCATCTGCGCCGGCATGCAGGAGCTCGCCTGCGTCGCCGGCGCCAAGATGACCCGGAACCTCCACAAACACCACAAGACCGCCATCGACCATCTCCGCGGCAAACCGGCGGAGGAATACGCACATGACGTCACGGTCGAGCCCGGCACCCGCCTCGCCTCGATCGTCGGCGCGGGAAAGCTCGAGGTGAACACCGCGCATCAGGAGGCGGTGGTCTCGGTCCCCACCGGGATGACGATCTCCGCCCGCTCGCCCGACGGCGTCATCGAGGCGATCGAGCTGCCGAAGCAGAAATTCGCGCTCGGCGTCCAGTGGCACCCCGAGTTCTTCCTCGGCGCCGGCAACCCGCACCGCAAGGTGTTCGAGGCCCTGGTCTCGGCCGCCCGAAGCTGAGGGCGCCCGGTGCTGACGGCGCGCCCTACTTGCGCGCCGTCTCGTAGCCCACCTTGAAGGCGCTCATCTCGAAGCCCCGGACCTCGTTCCGGACCGCCATCGGCCGGATCACCTGGAACATGTAGGCCATCGGCCCTTCCTGCATGTTCTTGAGCTGGATCTCGCGATAGAGGGACCGGCGCTTGTCGAGATCGCGCTCCATCAGCGCCTTGATCCCGAGCTCGTTCATCGCCTGGTCCTGCCAAGCCGCGCGCCAGCTCGGATACTGGGCGAGCTTCGCCTCCGGCCAGTTGTCCGGGTTCATCACATGGCGGGACACCATGTTGTGCGGGTCCGGCGAGCGCACACCCCAGTTGATCAGCATCATCTGGTACTCGCGCGCCCGCGCCTTGGTGAAGACCTGCGCCGGCGCCATCTGCTCGAGCTCCAGCGTGATCCCGGCCTTGGCGGCATTCGCCTGCACATGCTGGGCGAGGTCCGGATAGGGGGTGACCGACATCACCAGCATCTTCCGCGTCAGGTTCGCCTGGCCCGCCTCGGCCAGCAGCGACCGCGCCTTGGCGATATCGAGCGCGAAGGGCTGACCTTCCTTCTCGTCGAGCGCGCCGAAGGCGCCGATCGGCACGACGCTGGCGCGCGGCACGCCCTGATAGGCCATCACCGTCTTGGCCAACCCGGCATAGTCGACGAGGTAGCGGAAGGCCATGCGCACCCGCGGATCGGCGAAGGCCGGGTCCGTGGTGTTGAACGTCAGGTGGATGTAGCCGTGCATCGCCGTCTTCTCGATCCGGATGTCCTTCCGGCCTTCGAGCGCCTTGAGGTCGTCGGAGTTGAGGAGGCGGGCGACGTCGATGTCGCCCTTCTCGAGCAAGAGGCGCTGGGCGGCGGACTCCGGCACATGGCGGATGATCACCCGCGGGAGCGCCGGCTTGGCGCCGTAGTAGACGTCGTTGCGCTCGAGCGAGACCGTGTCGTTCGCGGTCCAGCCACGGACGCGATAGGGGCCGACGCAGGCGGAATTGGTCTTGAACCAGTTGTTGCCGAGATCCTCGCCCTTGGCGTTCTTCTCGCCCTGCTCGCGATCCAGGAGCATCGAGACATTGGTCGAGAACGCGCCGTAGAGCAGCAGCGGCGCCGGGTAGGGCTCGGCCAGCGACACCTCGAGAGTGCGAGGGCCGATGGCGCGGATCGTCTTCTCGGCGTTTTCCTTGGTGAAGCCCCACTCCGTCAGATTCGCGGCATTGCCGAAATTCAGCTTCAGCACACGCTGCATCGACCAGACGAGATCATCGGCAGTCGCCGGGCGGCCGTTGGGGAACTTGAGGTCCGGACGGAGCATAAAGGTCAGCGTGCGGCCGTCGGCCGAATCGGCCCAGCTCTCCGCCATCTTCGGGCGGACCTGCGTCGGGTCCTTTTAGTCGAGAGTCACCATCGTGTCGCAGACATTGCCCATGATGTCGTTGCCGTTGACCTCGGCGATCTGGGCAGGATCGAGCGTGATGATCGCGTCCAGGTTCCAGGCCATCACCAGGGCGTCCTTCGGCGTCGCCGCGAGCGCCGGCTGAGATGCGACCGACAGGGCCAGACCGAGCGATGCAAGACCAGGGAATGCGGCGGCGCGCATGGAACCTCCTACGGGGGCGATCAGTCGATCTTAGCCCGAATTCCCTCGCCCGGAGTAAGGTGCCCGATCCGCGGAAGGATCGCATGGCGGCTGCACGTAGCGGACGGTGGCGTCGGGGGCTCCTCTGGGCCGCCGCAATCGTATTGCTGGCGCCGCTGCTCGTGCTCGCGGTCTACCGCTTCGTGCCGCCGCCGGGGACGCCGCTGATGCTGATCCGCCTGGCCGAGGGCGAGGACCGCCGCTACCGCTGGGTTCCGCTCAAGGCCATGGCGCCGTCGCTTCCGCGACTGGTCGTCGCCGCCGAGGACAATCTGTTCTGCCGGCACTGGGGCTTCGACCTGAAGGCCCTCGAAGAGCGGGTGGCGAGCGCGCTGGACGGCGAAGAGACGCGCGGCGCCAGCACGATCAGCATGCAGGTGGCGAAGAACCTGTTCCTCTGGCCCAGCCGCAGCTTCGTCCGGAAAGGGCTGGAGGCCTGGCTCACCCCCTATGTCGAGCTGATGCTGCCGAAACGGCGGATCCTCGAGATCTACCTGAACATCGTCGAATGGGGACCGGGCCTCTATGGCGCCGAGGCGGCGGCGCAGACGCACTTCCGCGTACCGGCGTCGCGGCTGACGCCGCAACAAGCCTCCCAGCTCGCCGCCGTCCTGCCGAACCCGCGGCGCTGGTCGGCAGGCTCTCCGACCGCCTACATCCAGGGCCGGGCACAAATCTATCGCCAACGGGTCCCACAGCTGGGACCGGACTATCTCGGCTGCTGGTAGCCAACGTGGTTCCCGCGCCATCCAAGCAAGCCTGGAAACCAATGCGATGGTATGCGACGATTTACACATACCCGCCGCCAATGAACGCCGGGGACCAAGAAACGGCAATCGTCCAACGGAGGAAGACCCATGATCGAAGCCCGCATCGCGTCGCGCCGAGGACCGACCGTCCAGGCCGCGATGCTGACCCTCTTGCTCGGCCTCGCTGCCGGAGCCTTGGGCATCACGCCGGCCCAGGCGGCGCCGCACCAGGTGCGCATCTCGACGGCGGCGGTGCCGGGCGATTACCACATGGAGATGTGGTACGTGTTCAAGGAGTGGCTGGAGCGCTCCGCGCCCGGCGAGTTCGCGGTCGAGATCCACCATTCCGGTACCCTCTTCAAGCAGGGCACCGAGCCGGCGGCGATGATGCGCGGCAACCTCGAGATGACCTCGCCCTCGATCCAGGACGTCGTCAAGCTGGTGCCCGAGTACAACCTTCTGACGGCGGGCTATCTCCTGCGCGACCTGACGCACCAGAGGGCGGTCTACACCGGCCCGATCGGCAAGGATCTCTACGCCAAGATCTCCGCCAACATGAAGATGACGGTGCTGTCCTACTACTACAACGGCACCCGCCAGCTGAACCTGAGGCAGGTGCGCGACGTGAAGACGCCCGCGGACCTCAAGGGCCTGAAGCTGCGCATGCCGGGATCGAAGGAGTGGCTGTTCCTCGGTCAAGCGCTGGGTGGCGAGCCGACCCCGCTCGCCTTCAACGAGCTCTATCTCGCGCTGCAGACCGGCACCATCGACGCGCAGGACAACCCGCTGCCGACCAACGAGAAGGCGAAGTTCTACGAGGTCACCAAGCAGATCGTGCTGACCGACCACATGATCGACACGGTCTTCATCGCCGTCTCCGACATCCTCTGGAACAAGCTGACGCCGATCCAGAAGGAGAAGATGCGGGACGCCGCGCGCGCCGCGTCCGAGTTCAACGACATCAACAAGATCCGCGACGAGCGCGTGCTGGTCGAGTTCTTCAAGTCGAAGGGCCTGACCGTGACCGTGCCGGACAAGGAAGCGTTCCGCACCACCGTGCAGAAGGCCTACCTCGCTTCCGAATTCGCCAAGGAATGGCCGGCGGGATTGCTGGACAAGGTGAACGCGACCGGCCGCTGACCATTCGTCCGTGACCGGTCTTCCCGACGACTACGGACTCGCGGACCGGCCGCGGGCTCCGGGCATCGCGGGCCATCTCGAACGGGCCGCCGAGCTGGTCTCGGCGGCCCTCTTCGCGGGCCTGTTCGCCGTCTTCGTCGTCCAGGTCTTCACCCGCTACGTCATCGGGAAGCCGGCCGGCTGGACGCTCGAGCTGACCCTCGTCCTCTTCCTCTGGATCACCTTCTGGAATGCGGCGCTGTTGCTGCGCGAGCGCGACCACGTCGCCTTCGACCTCATCTATCACGAGGTGCCGCCGGGTCCACGGCGCATCCTTGCGCTGCTCGGCACCGCGGCGGTGGTCGTGGCCTTCGCCGTCTCCTTCCTGCCCAGCCTCGACTACGTCACCTTCATGAAGATCGAGCGCACCTGGATCCTCGACATCCGCTTCGATCTGGTCTTCTCCTGCTACATCCTGTTCCTCGCCGGCGTGATCCTGTTCGGCCTCTGGCGGCTGGCCGGGCTGCTGGGGCGACGCTGGCGCGAGTACCTGTGAGCACCCGCCGCCGATGAGCGCCGCCCTCTTCCTGATGCTCGGCGCCTTCTTCCTGGCGGCCGCGATCCGCGTGCCGATCGGCTACGCCATGATCGGCAGCGGCGTGCTCTACCTGGCGGTGACCGGCAAGGACATCGGGCTCGCCGGCGAGCAGATCCTGCAGGGGCTCTACACCAACTTCGTCTTCCTCGCCGTTCCGCTGTTCATCTTCGCCGCCAACGTCATGAACGTGACGACGGTGACCGACCGGTTGTTCGGTTTCTGCCTGGTCCTGGTCGGCCGGCTCCGCGGCGGCCTCGCCCATGTGAACGTGCTGACCAGCCTGGTCTTTTCCGGCATGAGCGGCAGTGCGGTCGCGGACGCCGCCGGCATCGGCAAGCTGACCATCGACATGATGGTGAAGGACAAACGCTACACGCCGGGTTTCGCCGCCGCCATCACCGCCGCCTCCGCCGTGATCGGTCCGATCTTCCCGCCTTCGATCCCGATGGTGCTCTACGCGATGGTGTCCAACACTTCGGTCGGCTACCTCTTCTTGGGCGGCATGGTCCCCGGCGTGCTGATGGCGGTGTTGCAGATGGTCGGCATCGCCGCCATCGCCAAGCACCGCAACTTCCCGATCGAGGCGAAGGTCCCGCTTCGCGAGTTCCCGCGCATCACCGCCCGCGCCTTGCCGGCGCTGATGATGCCGGTGGTCATGCTGGGCGGCATCTATTCGGGCGCCTTCACCCCGACCGAGGCGGCGGCGGTGGCCGCCCTCTACGCGATCGGGCTGGCCCTGTTCTACCGGACTCTTTCGGTCGGCCGCTTCGTCACCGTGCTGGTCGAGACCGCGCGCTCGTCCTCGGTGGTGGCGCTGATCATTGCCGGCGCTTTCGTCTTCAACTACATCATCGCCGGCGAGCGGACGGCCGACCACCTCGCCGCCTGGCTCACCTCGATGCAGCTCTCCCAGTGGCAGTTCCTGCTGCTGGTCAACGTCGTCTTCCTGATCCTCGGATGCTTCCTCGACGCCACCGTGATGCTGCTGGTGCTGGTACCGCTGCTGCTGCCGACGGTGAAGGCGCTCGGCATCGACCTGGTGCATTTCGGCGTGGTCATCGTCGTCAACATGATGATCGGGCTCGTCACCCCACCCTATGGCGTGCTGCTCTTCGTCATAAGCGGGCTGACCGGCATCAAGCTGCGCGAGATCATCAGCGAGGGCTGGCTCTGGATCGGGCTGATGATCGCCCAGCTCGCCGCGATGACCTATATTCCGGGGATCGTGCTGTGGATCCCCTGGACCTTCGGCTACGAGGGTAAGTGAAGGCGGCAGGTGAACCCATGAACCCCTTCGTCGATTCGACCGACTTCATCGCCGACGGTGCGGCGCTCGCCGAGCGGATGAAGCGCGACGGCTACCTGTTCCTCCGCGGCCTGCTGCCCCGCGCCGACGTCGCCGAGGTGCAGCGCCAGGTCGGCGAGATCGCCCGCGCCGACGGCTGGCTGAAACCCGACCGGCCGGTCTCCGAGGCCGCCGCCGACCTCGGCGGATTCTGCGTCGATCCCGACCCGACCTACCTGAAGACGCTCCGGCGCATCAATCGCCTGGAGGCCTATCACGCGCTCAAGCACCACCCCCGTCTGATCGGGATGTTCGAGCGGATGCTGGGCGGGCCGATCCTGCCGCACCCCCGCGTGCTGATGCGAAACATTTTCCCGGCCAAGGAAGAGTACACGACCAAGGCGCATCAGGACTTTCCCAACGTCCAGGGCTCGACCGAGGTCTTCACCGCTTGGATCCCGCTGACCGACTGCCCGGTGGAGGTCGGCCCGCTGCAGGTGGCCGCCGGCTCACACGTCCGGGGCGTTTTCGACTTCCATATCGGCGCCGGCGCCGGCGGCATCGAGATCAAGGACCCGCTGGATGGCCGCTGGACCAGCGGCCCCTTCGCCGTCGGCGACGTGCTGATCTTCCACAGCATGACCGTGCATAAGGGCGTGCCGAACCGCAGCGACCGCCTTCGCATGTCGATCGACGTCCGGTTCCAGCTGGTGAGCGAGCCGTTCAACTTCGACAACGCCAATCCCGACGGGCAGCCGCTGACCTGGGAAGAGGTCTATGCCGGCTGGAAGTCCGACGAGCTCAAATACTACTGGAAGCGGCTGCCGCTGATCTCCAAGCCCTTCGACCGCACCTGGTTCGACAAGCGCGATGCGCTCGCGTTCGAGCTCGGAGAGGCCGGCGACCCGCGCGCCGGCTCGGTGCTGCAGCGGATCGTCGCCCGCGATGCCGATCCCCAGAAGCGGGCGCGGGCGGCACGCCTGCTTGCCCGGATCGAAGGACAGGGCGCCTCCGCACCGGCCGGCATGTAGAGCCTCAGCCGGCGGCGCGCTTCAGCCTGACCACCGCCTCGTCGAGGGCAGAAAGGAAGCGGGACTTGTCCCTGGCCGCCATCGGCCTGGGCCCGCCGGAGGCCTCGCCCATCGCGCGGAGCTGCTGCATCAGCTCGCGGGTCGCCATCGCCATGCCGATCGAATCCTTGGTGAAGGGTTTTCCCGCCGACCCGATCGCCGTCGCGCCGGAGGCAAGGCAGCGGCTGGCCAGCAGGATGTCGGCGGTGACGACGATCGAGCGCGGGCCGGCCTTTCCAGCGATCCAGTCGTCGGCGGCATCGAAGCCGTCGCCGACGATCACCCGCTCGAACAGCGGGTTCCGCGGCACCGCCAGCAGCGCGTTGGCGACGACATAGACCTTGAGGCCGTAGCGCTCGGCGACACGGTAGACCTCTGCCTTCACCGGGCAGGCATCGGCGTCGATGAAGATCTCGATGGCATCGGGCATCGGCGGCGGGCGGCGGCATCCTACAAGCGGAACGGGGCGGGTCTGCGCGCCGTATTATAGTTGCCCCCGGCCATCGTCCACCCCGACAAGGATGCTTTCCCCATGCCGCCCGAGATGGACTCGATCCTGAACGAGGTCCTGCAGCGACGTCCCGCCGGCAACCGGCGGGACGGGACGCCATATCTGATCGGCATCTCCGGCAGCGTCGCCGTCGGCAAGAGCACCTTCGCCCGGACCCTGGGCCTGATGATGGCCGCACGCCCGGAGACGCGGCGCGTCGACATCGTCTCGACCGACGGCTTCCTCTTTCCCAACCGCGTGCTGGGCGAACGCGGCCTGAAGCAGCGGAAGGGATTTCCGGAGTCCTTCGACGTGGCGGCGATGCGCGCCGCGTTGGCCGCGATCAAGCGGAGGGAACGGGTCGAAGTGCCGCGCTATTCGCACGTCATCTACGACGTCGATCCGAGCGCCGTGCAGATCGTCTCGGCGCCGGACGTGGTCCTGCTCGACGGCCTGCACCTGGCCCAGGTCGAGGCGCCGGATACCCCGCGGCTGATCGATTTCCTGATCTATCTCGACGCCGACGAGGAGGCGATCGAGACTTGGTTCACCGACCGCCTGCTGCCGCTGATGGCTGCCGGCGTTGACGATCCTCAGTCGTTCTACTACGCCTATCGCGAGATGGACCTGACGGCCCGGCAGGCATTCGCCGCACGGGTCTGGCGCACGATCAACCTGCCCAATCTCAGGGATCACATCACCGCCGACCGGGCGGCGGCCGATCTGGTGATCCGCAAGGCAGCCGATCATCGTATCCACGAGATGATCCCGACGGCGCGGCCCTTGTGAGGCCGTCTTCGCGCGCGCTCAACGATCCGGGACGGGAGAGAATGGTGGGCTGTGCAGGATTCGAACCTGCGACCCGCTGATTAAGAGTTACCCGTCTTTAGTTATATTTCAATATGTTATTGACATGTTTATAACTCGTGTTTACGCTTTCCATCGTGATCAAAAGCCGGTCTGAGGGCAAGAAGTCCAAGCATTCTCTCGACGGTGCGATCATCAAGATCCATCGAGGGCTCGCAATCTACAAGACCCACGCGAGCGACTTTTGGTACGCGAGAATTCGGGACCCAAAAACCCGACGCTACGTAGTCAGGTCTACCAAGGAGACTTCCCGGATCGGAGCTCGGCGGGCGGCAGCTGAGCTTCAAACGTCTCTGCTAGGGCATGCCGCCGAGACGCTCCAGGAGTTCGCCTTCCGCAACTACGCCCTCGCCTTCCTCAAGCAAGGGCAGGACCTCGTCGCCTCCGGCACCCGTAACGCTAACTACCAGAGGACCGCCCGACTCTTCATCGAGAACGACGACTGGGGCTTGTTGAAGCACTTCGGTTCGATGGACGTGCGCCTTCTGAAAACTAGAGACTTCGCCGCCTTCATGAGTGCCTTGACGAAGCGGCGACCAGACCTCTCTTCGTCCACTCGGAACATGCTGATGGCGACATTCCGCAACGTGCTCAAGGTTGCGCATGACGTCGGGGCGATCGACGGTGTTCCTGACACGCCAAGAACTAAGCAGAAAGACAATCCCCGTTGCTTTTTCCGCTTCCACCCGCTCGTTCCCAAGAAGTCCGACACCTACAAGCGCCTGCTGGATACAGCGAGGGTAATGGCAAACGAGGGAGTAGTCATACGAGGCATACCAGTCACGGACGAATTCTATGACCTGATCCTGTTCGTGACGCACTCGTTCGTGCGCCCCACGGTCACCGAACTCTATTCAATCCGCCATAGCGACGTTCAGGTGGCACAAGATCCCAAGCGGCTCTTGGTGACGATACGCCGGGGAAAGACAGGATTCCGCGTTTCCAACACCATGCCGGCGGCGGTCTCGGTATTAGAGCGGATCAAGCGGCGCAACCCAGACGCCCAGCGTGAGGACTTCCTCTTCTTACCCCAGTACGGAAACCGCGCAACAGCGGCACGGGTCATTCAGGGTAGCGTCCCCGGACGTGGTGTAACTTCAGGCAGCCTCGTTTGAGGCGGTCATTGCGGGTTCCCGGTAGAGTTTGGTTGCGAGACAAAAACCTGACCGAGAGGAAAATCCGCAATGACCGACGACAGGATGCAGCTT
>SXGU01077797.1_pt1 | contig 12987 bp, 17 predicted proteins | sample 3174531 | NCBI WGS metagenome assembly SXGU01 (sample SAMN11356863, study PRJNA531348) | freshwater metagenome | isolation source: freshwater sample F1-140 | place: China: Fuxian Lake, Yuxi | collected 2017-12-25 | reverse complement strand
TGCTAATGGACGAATCAAAGTAATCGAAAAACCCCCGCCGTGACGGGGGTTTTTTATATCCCCTCGTTTCAGAAATCGACTAAACCAATCCAGTAATAACATAGATTTAAGTTCCGTACCCAAATTCCGATACTTAATCCATAAGACCTATTTTCCTTCAAGGGTGAGCTATGGATATCGCAACCGTCACGGGACTCATACTGGCCATCATCTCGATCATCGGATCGATCCTTTATGGTTCTCCACTCTCAATCTTCATCGACATTCCCTCCGTCGCCGTCGTGGGTGGAGGGGTGATCGCGGTGACCTTCATCAAGTGGCCGATGGAGCAGGTGAAGAGCCTCGTCACCGTGTTCATGAAGTCCATCTTCTTCTCCCCGGCCGATCCGAAGGCGATGATCGCCGAGATCCAGAAGCTCGCGGAGACCGCCCGGAGAGAGTCGGTGTTCGCCCTGGAGAAGGTCCCCGTCGAAGACAAGTTCCTCAAGAAGGCCGTGACCCTCGCCGCCGACAACCGGCCGCCGGAGGTGATCACCTCCATCCTGAGCCTCGAGATCGCGGCGATGGAAGACCGGCACTCCAAGGGCGTGGACATCCTGGAAGGGATGGGCGCGGACGGCCCGGCCTTCGGGATGATCGGGACGCTCATCGGTCTGGTGCAGATGCTCCAGAACATGTCGGACCCGTCCTCGATCGGTCCGGCGATGGCGGTGGCCCTCCTCACGACGTTCTACGGTTCGGTGATCGCCAACGTCTTCACCATTCCGATCGCGGCCAAGCTCAAGCAGCGGTCCAAGCAGGAGTCGACGAAGATGAACATCATCGTCGCGGGGGTCCTCGGGATCGTCGCCGGGGAGAACCCGCGGGTGATCCGGGAGAAGCTGGACTCGTTCCTCCCGCCGAAAGACCGGCTCGTCGAAGACAAGAAGGAGTAAGCCATGGCCGCAGACGCTCCGAAGTGTCCTCCCTGTAAGCCCGGCGCCCCCGGGTGGCTCGCGACCTTCTCCGATCTCTGTACGCTCCTCCTGACCTTCTTCATCCTCCTCCTCTCGTTCGCGAAGACGGAGACGGCGAAGTACGAAGCGGCCATCGGGTCCCTCCGGAACGCCTTCGGCGGAAACGTCCTCAAGGCCGGCGACGTCATGCGCTCCGGGAAGTCCCCGAGCGACGCCCCCACCATGCTCGACTCCGAGAACCCGGCCAAGCCCTTTCCCATCGAGTTCCTCACGGCCGAGGGCCTCCTCGACAAGCACGAGGTGAACCGCGAGTCCGACGCCCAGCTGGGCCAGGTGAAGAAGATGCTCTCGGAGAACGAGCTCTCCGAGTCGGCCAACGTCTACGAGCTGCCGGAGTCGATCAACGTGCGCATGAAGGACCGGATCCTCTTCCGGAAGGGGTCCGTGGGGATCGACGAGATCAACGTCCAGGTCTTCGACCGCCTGGTGAAGATGATGACCGAGAACAACTGGCAGATCCTCGTCGAGGGCCACTCCGAAGCGGGCGAAGTCTCCGCGAAGGACGCGGCGGTGGACGCCTACCAGCTTTCCTCGCAGCGGGCGCTGGCCGTCTCCCGGGCCCTCCTCCAGCGCGGGGTCTCGGCCAATCGGATCACCACAATTTTCTACGGCGACTCTAGACCGCAGCAGAAGATCAATGATAAGGTCTCGGACCGTCGCGTGGAGTTCGTGTTGAAGAAAGTCGATCTGCGAACCGAGGGGCGTAAGGTCGAGGCCCAGTAATGTACTACGTAGAGCTCTGTTGGTTGCACGATGAGCCGTCGCTCAAGGAAGGCCTGCAGGCCTTCCTGGGGAGCTCGGGCCAGCTCCTGAAGCGCCACCTCTCCTCGAAGGAACAGAAGCGGGCCATCCGCAGCGGCGACGTCTCCCGTCTGCCCATCGACCTCGTGAACCACCTGGGGATCAATCCCGCCTACCAGGGGCCCCCGGTGCGGATCCTCCGGGAGACCGACGACGTCATCGTCCTCCACAAGCCCCCGGGCGTGCACTGCCATCCGCTCCGCTACTCCGACGACAACACCCTCCTGAACTTCCTCGCCCGGGAAGGGAAGTGGGAAGCCCTCCGGGTGAACCAGGCCCACTACGACCGGGGCCTGCTCTACCGGCTCGACGAAGAGACCTCCGGAGTGCTGGTGCTCGCGAAGACCGAGAAGCTCTACCAGGAGGTCCGGGGCTCGTTCTCCGTCCAGGTGAAGCGCAAGTTCTACTGGGCCATCGTCGAGGGAGACTTCGACAAGGACGGCGCCTACGCCCACCACTTCCTCGCCACCGGGGTCAAGGGCGGGAAGCAGAAGGTGAGCGAGCAGGCGCACCCGGGCTCCGAGGAAGGGGCCCTCGCGGTGGGGAAGGTCCTCTCCTTCGGAGGGAAGAGCCTCCTCCTGGTGAAGCTAAAGACGGGGCTCCGGCACCAGATCCGGGCGCAGCTCTCCTTCCTTGGCCATCCGATCCTCGGAGACGAGCTCTACGGCGGGAAGCAGGCGGAGCGCCTCTTCCTCCACGCCCTCCGGTACGAGTGGCGGGACACGGACGAGGACTTCACCCCGGAGCTATTTCATCTCTTCTTTGACCTGGACGGTGCTCTTGAGGTGACTCATGATATGTTCCGGGTTTTCTAGGCTCGCGAGCTTGACGATGAACTTCCCCTCGGTCACGGCGTTGAGTTCCATCTTCGGATTGCGGAGCTTGAAGCGCACGAAGAAGACCTTCTCGAGGATGTCTTCCTGGGAGACCCGGGCGACGAAGCTCATGTGATTGGCGAGCTGCCGGTACATGATGGGCTTCAGGGTCGTGGGGTCGGCGTTCCTCGCGTCCTCGAGGATCTCCACGGCGAGGTTGTTCCCTTCGCAGAAAAGGTTCCAGTTGGACGGGGTCTTCTTCTGGATGCGCACCAGGGCCGCGCGACAGGAGGTCGGAACGAGTTTTTCGTTATGGAAAAGTCCCCATTTTTCCTTCTGGTTCACCTGGTAGATGAAAAGACCAAAGAGGATGAGCCCTATCGCAAGTATTGGTTTTTTCATGAAGTAGTTCAGCACCATCCCCTTATTATGACAACAATACCCTTTTTTTGCACTAAAGAGTTGAGTGGACAAGTCCGATAAGTTTGATCAGGAAAGGGGTACTTCGATGAAAGGGATTAGTCCAAAGCTATGGGAAAAACTGACGTTTCTTAGTCAGAGCCATGGCTCCATCCGGCTCGCGGAGATCGCCCAGGACATGGAAATGGGCAGCGAGGAAATGCAGATCTTCTTCAAGCAGCTGTTCCCCGTCGACTCCGGAATCAGCGTCTACAAGGTGAGGGCCGAGCACTGGATCGACGTCACGAGGGAGGCCCTGCACTTCATGCGGCCGCTCTCCCACGAGCACTTCTCCCAGTCCATCCACAAGAAGATCATGGAGAACGTTCCCATCAAGGTGGTGATGGACCTGCTCCGGGAGCTCGAGAACTGGGACCAGGGCCTGAGCCCCTACCAGCAGCAGATGATCAAGACCCTCGACCAGAACATCGCCGAGAGGCAGCTCATCCAGGTCACGGTGGGCGACGGCCAGCGGTACGTGGTCCACCCGTGGAAGGTGCTCCACCTCGACGGGACCATGGTCCTCATCAGCGAGGACGTCAAAGACCACTGCCTCATGCTCACCTCGGTGCGGGACCTGCAGGAGATCCTCATCCTCCCGACCACGAGCTCGCCCCAGTCCTCGACCTACGAGGTGGAGGAATTCATCCGGGCCCTCCGGTCGATGAACGAGCGGGAGACCCGGCTCATCCTGAAGATCTACGATCCGCAGTCGAACAACCTCTTCCCGGACCACCACTTCCTGGGAAAGCCCTGCATGATCACCAATCCCTACGGCGACCTGATCTGGGCCGCCTACGTGGAGCCGGGAGAGGATCTCTACGAGTGGCTTTTGACACTCGGTAGTAACGTCGAAATCCTCGACCCCGTTTCCTTCAAAGAAGATTATCACGCGTATTGTGAGGAAATGTTAAAGAAAGTAGCCTAAGATGTGGGCATGAAACAGCCCGATCAGAAGCCCTACTTTCTTCTCTCCTTCATCCCCGCGGTCGCCTACTGGTACCTCGAGACCTACTACAGTCTGGAGATCGCCCTCGTCGGCGGGATCCTCCTCGGGGTGGTCGAGATGCTCCTCGAGAAGAAGTTCACGGGCCACGTCCACACCCTCTCGAAGCTCAACGTCTCGCTGGTGATCGTCCTGGGGCTCGTCTCCCTCGTCGCCAAGGAAGGGCTCTGGTTCAAGCTCCAGCCCACGCTCACGGGCCTCTCCGTAGCCTCCTTCCTCGTCTTCAAGAAGCTCCGGGGCCAGTCGCTGATGCTCGAGATGCTCAAGGACATGCACCAGACTCCGCCGATGCCGGCGGTGGTCTACCGGACTCTGGAGTGGCACATCTGCCTCTTCCTCCTGGGGTTCGCGGCCTTCATGGCGAAGGTGGCCCTGGTGGACACCACGGCGACGTGGCTCTTCTGGAAGACCGGCGGGTTCTACATCGTCTTCGGCTGCTTCATGGTGGCGGAGCTCGGGTACATCCAGTGGGTCCTAAGGAGACAGAGGAAATGAAGATCTGCATTTTTTGTGGCGCGAACGCGAGCCTCGACCCGAAGGTCGGAGAAGAGGTGGAGGCGCTGATGAAGCACTTCCACGAGACCGGCACCGAGCTCGTCTACGGCGGCGCGGGCATCGGGATCATGGGGGACCTCGCCACGCGGCTCGTGGTCCTCGGCGGGACGGTCACCGGGGTCATCCCCCAGCTCCTGTTCAAGAAGGAGATCGCCCACGCGGGCCTCACCAAGCTCCACACCGTGAAGGACATGCACGAACGGAAGAAGCTCATGTACGAACTCTCGGATGCCTTCCTCGTCCTCCCCGGGGGCATGGGGACCATGGACGAGCTCTTCGAGATCCTCACCTGGAAGCAGCTCGGGCTGCACTCCAAGCCCATCGCCCTGTTGAACGTGAACAACTACTACGACCCCATCATCTCCTTCCTGGACAACGCCACCGACAAGGGGCTGGTGAAGCCCCAGGACCGGAAGCTCCTCTACGCCTCCTCCAATTGGTCCGAGATCTGGACCTACTTCCGAGAGAATGTGAAATGAAGATCGAGCTCGAGGCCTACGACCACACGCAGAGACCCCAGGCGGAGAAGATCCACGGGATCATCGCCGAGTACTACACGCGGTCGCCCTGGCCACCGACGGTGGAGCGGATCATGGCCGGCGGCGTGAGGTACTTCAAGGCCCTCCTGGACGGGACCGAGGTGGGCCTCACCGGCTACGCGCTCAAGACCCCGACGCTGGCGGAGACGGTGAAGACCACGGTCTTCCGGGACTTCCAGGGGCGGGGCCTCGGGAGCGAGATCTCCGAGCGCATCGAAGAGGAATGCCGTCGCGCCGGGATCAAGAAGGTGATGACCACCATCTACCACTTCAACCACGCCATGATCAGCATCAAGCTCAAGCAGGGCTACACCATCGAAGGCTACCACCCGGACCACGAAGCCCCCGGCTTCCACGAGTACAGCCTCGGGAAGGTCCTCCGATGAACCTGTGGAAACTCTTCTTCGGCAAGGACCTGAAGGAGCACTTCCTGAGCTTCGATCCGGGGGCCTCCCACTGGCGCGCCATCACCTGGAACTTCGACCTGAAGTTCCCCGATGAGAAGAGCTGGGTGCTGGAGGTCCACGGCAAGACCATCCAGCTCATCGAGTGGCGCCGGCGGACCGCCGACGAGGTCCGGTTCCTCCGGAACAGCATCGCCGTCGGGAAGCAGCGGGCCCCGAAGATCGAGGGAGAGCTCCGGGCCCTGATGAACATCTCCATCCACTCCACCATTAAGCACAGCCTCGAGAGCAACCACGAGTTCATGCGCGCGCCCGTCTCCGGGGCCACCACCGAAGACATGCTCCGGGAAGCCAAGGCCCTCCAGTGGATCCAGGCGAGCTTCACCACGCTCCAGGGAGCGCTGGAGAAGTTCAACCGCGATCCGAACCTGATCCTCACCGCCGCGTTCTTCTCCGGCAAGGTCCCCGAGGAGAACCAGGAGAGCAGGGACGAGGTCCTCCGGCTCATCGTCTTCAACCTGGACATCTCTCTCTACCTGAGGCCCGACCAGTCTCTCCACATCATCATCTTCGACGACAAGAACCTTGGCCACGGAGAGTCTAAGACCCCGACCTTCCAGCAAATAATCAAAGTTACAAAACCGCAATTCTATGATGAAATAGTTAAGCTGGTGCACCGATTGGCTCAGGTTGGAGAGATTAAGTGATCGGATTCTTTGTACTCGTCATCATTTATTTCGCATTCTCCTGGGGCCTGCCGTGGCACCTCATTCCCTCGAGCATCTCCTTCTCCTACGTCTTCGACTTCCTCTTCGCCCTGATCGTCTCCTTCTTCTTCCGGCTCCCGTGGAAGTTCAGGTGGGCCCTCCACGTCCAATCGTACAAGGCCATCTTCCAGGTCATCGCCCTCGGCGTCGCCGCCGTCCTCTCCATCTGGTACCTGGAGATCGAGATCCCCTTCCGGCTGGTCCACAACCTCGAGTGGCACCTCCTGGTCTTCGCGCCCATCCTCGAGGAACTCGTCTTCCGCCAGACCTTCCAGCGAGTGCTGATCTCCAGCGTGGGAGGGAAGTACGTCACCTCCATGCTCGTGGCCTCCATCTTCGCCTTCTCCCATCTCGTCGGCCTCACGGTTCTCTCACCGGAGTACGTGCCGTTCATCGGCTTTCAGGTGTTTTACACCTTCGTCTTAGGGGTATTGTGCGGTCAGGCATTGCTGAGATTCCATTCGGTCCTGGCCCCCATCGTGCTCCATTTTATTTTCAATCTCATCTTCTACATTGCCTTGCGTGTAGAGTTCATTTGAAGACCTTCTAGTTTACTTTAAATCCACCGTTTGCTATATTGCGCCATAAACTTCATAAGTAAGGTATTATGGAAAGTTCTTCAGTGAGTTCCGAGATGGTCAAGGTCGGGGAGATCGAGTTTCCCCCGCGCAAGGTTTGGCTTAAAACCTACGGCTGCCAGATGAACTACCACGATACGGAACGGATCCTCTCGCACCTTTCGAACCTCAACTTCACTAAGACCGAGGAGCAGTCCGAAGCGGACCTGGTGATCTTCAACACCTGCGCGGTGAGGGACCTCGCCAACAAGAAGTTCTACTCCCACCTCGGTGAGACCAAGCGGCTCAAGACCGATCCGGGCGTCGACCCGGAGACCGGGCTCAAGAAGAACGTGGTCATCGCGGCCGGCGGTTGCATCGCCCAGACCGAAGGGAAGGAGCTCCTGGAGAAGTACAAGCAGCTCGACTTCGCCTTCGGCACCGACGTCATCGATAACATCGGCGAGATGGTCTACCGGACCTACGCCGGGGAGCGGAAGTTCTCCGTCACTACCTGGGACCGCTCGGAGAACTACTCCATCGAAACGAAGCTCACCCACGGGTCGCCGCTCGCCTTCGTGAACATCATCAAGGGCTGTGACAAGTTCTGCTCCTACTGCATCGTCCCCTTCACCCGGGGCCGGGAGAAGTCCCGCCGGCTCGCGGAGGTGGTGACCGACGTGAGGCGCCTGGTGGAGTACTCGGGGATCCAGGAGGTCATGCTCCTGGGCCAGAACGTGAACTCCTTCGGCAAAGACAACGGCGAGTCCCTCGCCCAGCTCCTCCTCGAGCTCGACGCGATCGAGGGCCTCGAGCGGATCCGCTACACCACCTCCCACCCCTACGACGTCACCGACGAACTCGTCGAGGCCCACGGGACGGCGAAGAAGCTCGCCAACCACCTGCACCTTCCGGTGCAGTCCGGGTCCAACACCGTCCTCCAGCGGATGCTCCGGGAGTACACCGTGGAGCACTACCTGGGCCTGCTGGCGAAGATGAGGAAGGCCAACCCCGAGCTCGTGGTCACCACCGACATCATCGCGGGCTTCCCCAACGAAACCGAAGAGGAGCACCGGGCGACGCTGCGGCTCCTCGACGAGGCGCAGTTCGACTTCATCTACGGCTACGCCTTCTCCACTCGCAAGGGGACCAAGGCCGCGCGCATGAGCGACGTCCTCACCGATGACATCCGTGGCCGGCGCCTGCGGGAGATCCTCGCCAAGCAGATGAAGATCCAGGAGAACCTCCGCGGGCAGATGGTGGGGAAGACCTACCGGGTGCTGGTGGAAGAGAAGGGGAGTGCCAAGGGAGTCCTGAAGTGGACCGGCCGGACCTCCTGCCATCGCCTCGTGCACTTCGAACCGGCGGAGGCGCAGAAGGACTACCTCTGGCACTGGGTGGACGTGGAGATCACTTCGGCCACGGCCCTCTCGCTCCAGGCCAATCTCATCAGGGACCTTGGTAAGAAGCCGTGAAGCTCCTCTGGCTCGTCCTCGCCTGGCTCTGCTTCGGCCTGGGTTTCATCGGAGCGTTCATCCCGGTCCTCCCGACCACGCCGTTCCTCATCCTCTCCGCTTTCTTGTTTTCGAAGTCCTCCCCGCGGCTGCACGCCTGGATCCTCTCGCTCCCCATCGCGGGCCCCGGCATCCGGGACTGGAAGCACAACCGGGTGATTCGTCCGCGCGCAAAGATCCTCGCGAGCTCCATGCTCCTCCTCTCCCTCACCGTCATTTGGTTGAGCGAAAAGATTCTCTTCGAAGTGAAATGCTTGGTCTCGGCCATCCTGGTGAGTGTCCTGCTCTTCGTCATCACCCGGAAGAACAAACCAGATTAGCTGTTTCTTCCTGCTCCTTTTACGCTAGAATAGGTCATGGTTTTCCGCATCCTCCTCCTCTTCTTCCTCTGCACGGGCTGCACGACCCTCGGCTACCTCACGGAGCAGGGGATCGAGCAGATGAAGCTCCAGTGGTCGGGCAGGGACAACGACGAGGTCCTGAAGGATCCGAAGGTCAGCGAAGAGGTCAAGCGCAAGATCCTCCTGGTGGGGGAGTACAAGAAGTTCTTCTACCACTACTTCTCGTCGAAGCCCACGGCCATCTACAGCAAGACGGCGATGCTCGAGAACAAGGCCGTGACCTACCTCGTGATCGCGAGCCCGCACACGAAGATCGAGGCCCACGAGTTCAAGTTCCCCCTCATGGGGAGCTTCCCCTACATCGGGTTCTTCAAGAAGGACTCCGCGCGGGAGTTCGCCGAGGACCTCGAGAAGCGGGAGAACCTCGTGACCTGGGTCCGGCCCGTCTACGCGTACTCCACCCTCGGGTACCTGGAGGACCGGATCCTCTCGTCGTTCTTCGAGTACGACGACGTCGAGCTCGCCGAGCTCGTCTTCCACGAACTCTTCCACACCATCTTCTTCATCAAGGACGAGGTGGACCTCAACGAGAACCTCGCCAACCTCTACGGCAAGGAGCTGCTCCGGGAGTACTTCAAGGGCAGGCCCGAGCTCGAGGCGTTCCTCCGGACCGAGGAGCGGAAGACCGTGATCAGCAAGCGCGTGGTGGACCTCATCGCGATCCTCCAGTCCGAGTTCGCCAAGCTCGGCGGCTTCATCACCGACGAGAAGGCCGACCTCTTCACCGCGCGGTTCGTCCACGAGGTCTTCCGGCCCGACCTCCTCGCCCTCTGCCAGAAGCTCGCGCTCGAGGAGCGGGACTGCGAGCTCAAGGAGAAGTGGAACCAGGCGAGCTTCGCGGCCTTCCTCACCTACGAGGAGGAGCAGGACTTCCTCCGCGCGCTCATGCAGGACAAGAAGATGGATCTCAAGCGCTACCTCTCCTGGCTCAAGGGAGAGTACGAGGCCTTTGAGAAGCAGAAGAAACACGAAAGCTTCACCGACTACTTAAAAGCGAAGGTACCCCATGCGCCAGTTGCTCTTGATCGACCCGATCGCGAAACTTAACATCAGGAAGGACTCCTCCCTCATGCTCGCCCTGGCGCTCCAGCGGCGGGGGATCGAGACCTACGTCTTCTTCGAAGAGGACTTCGCGATCCACAACCAGGGCCCGCAGAAGCTCCGGGTCCACTCCTTCAAGGGATCGCTCGGAGACGATGGCATCTACCTCGCGGGCTTCGAAACCGTCGGGGAGAAGCTCGTCGAACTCGGGAAGACCGACCTCATCCACATGCGCCTGGATCCCCCGTTCGACAGCCGCTACCTGCGCATCCTCTGGATGCTCGACCACCTGGTCTCCAAGGGGATCCGGGTCATGAACGACCCCCGGGGCATCATGCACTTCAACGAGAAGCTCTACGCCTACCGGTCCGAGGGCGCGGTGGCGAGCTACGTGGGCCAGAGCCTGCGGCTGGCCGACGAGTTCGTCGGAGCTCTCCGCGAGAAACCCGGCGCGCTCATCATCAAGCCCATGGACCTCTACAGCGGCATCGGCGTGGAGAAGCTACCGATCGACGGCTGGAAGGACCGCTTCGAGGAGAAGGTCAAGGAGCTCGCGGGCCCCGTCATCGTCCAGCCCTTCGTGGAGGCCGTGAAACGCGGGGAGATCCGGTCTCTCTATTTCAAAGGGAAGGAGCTCGGGACCATCCTCAAGACGCCGAAGGAAGGGGAGTTCCTCTCGAACATCGCCCAGGGTGCGAGCTTCGAAGCCAAGGCCCTCTCGGAGACCTCCCGGCGGCGCGCGGAGGCCATCGTCAAGGAGCTCCTGGCCCACAAGGTGGACTGGGTGGCCTTCGACATCCTCGACGACTCGGTCTCCGAGGTGAACATCACCTGCCCGGGGCTACTGGTGGAAGTGAGCTACGCCCTCAAGCGGAACCTCGCGGACGAGGTGATCGACCTGATCGGCGGGTGATCCGAAGCGGCTTTTAGATTCCGACGGTTCCGTCGACAGCGGCTTCAACGTCCACCTGCCAGCAGGACTTGGCTGGGATGTCGGCGTAGGTGGTGCAGCCGGTCTGGTACCAGCAGTTGTCGGAGCGCTCGGCCCGCGTGATCTCGAAGACCACTCCGTGGGGCCAGGTTCCGATCTGCGACGCGGACATGTCGATGGCCGGCGTGCAGCTGTTCACCACCGATTCGACGGTCCAGGAGCGCTTGATGGTGTCGAGGGTTCCGTCGGCCTTGAGCGGCCTCACGCCGACGGTGAGCCGGAGCTTCGAGTACCCGTAGGTGTCCGCCGACTGACCGATGCGCCGGTAGTAGCAGTAGGACTGGCCCGTCGGAGGCTTGACCTGCGGCCGCACCTTGAAGCGAACCTTCCGCACGGAATCCGAATCGAGGAAGTTCCGCATCTCCGTGACGTCGGTGAAGTAGCCGCTCACGTTGTGGCCGTACTTGTTGGAGGTGTACTGGGATTCCTTCGCGAGGGCCGTGGTCGAGTAGGTGTTGGCGGGGTTCTGCGCCGACCAGTTGCTGGCCGGGGAGAACCACCAGCCGCCGGACATGGTGATGGTCCCTTTCCGTAAGCCGTAGCCGGTCCCCGTGGTCTGGCAGTTCGACTCCGGGGGGATGGTCTGGCCCGCGTAGAGATCGGCCCAGTTGTTATCGCTCGGGATGGTGGTGGAGTACGAACCGCCGGTGCCCCCACCGGTGTTCCCACCGCAGCCGGAGGCCGTCGGGTTCTGCGTGCAGAGTGAGTTGCTGCTTCTGGAGCTGCTCTTCTTCGTTGCCGAATCACACCCGGTGACGACCGCGAGGGACGCTAGCATCAGGAGTAGAAAAATATTTTTCATAGTATGACCTCTCCTTGGACTATTCGGATGTTACGGGAAAAACTTGATTAAAGATTCTACAGCAGGAGGTAAGGGATTGATTTCCCGAGGAGAATATTTAAACCGGACGCGAGCTCCCAACCACCCGACTCGGGTACTCGGTTTTTGAAAGGGTTTAATAGATTTCCACCCTTGAGCTCGAGACTCCCGGTTGATAAAATGGAAGGCTATGAGAAGAAAAGAATTCATCCAGCTCGCTCACCCCATGGCCGAGAAGCTCTTCCGGATCGCCTACAACCTGATCCCCGACGACCTCCAGGCCGAGCAGCTCGTGGTGGACGGGTTCAACGCCTACCTCCTGAAGGAGAAGAAGAACATCCTCCGGCGGACCGTGGACTTCGACAACAAGAAGGAGACCGCGGCCCTGCGCCGGTTCTTCTTCAAGGGCATCCTGAAGTACGTCGGCGACATCGGCATCCGGCGCTCGGCCCAGCTCATCGAGCAGCTGAAGCTCACCATCCCCACCGAGTACCGGCCCTTCTACTCGCTGGACCCGCGGGTGCGCCTGGTGATGTGCCTGCGCTTCGACGCCAAGCTCTCCGTGGAGGAGATCGAAGAGGTGCTCCAGCTCCCGCGCTACGCCGTGATCGAGAAGATCCACAACGGCCGCTTCCTCCTCATGAACGACCTGAACAAGGGAGTGCCGGCGTGATCGAGAAGACCCCCGTCAACGAATTCATCAGCTACCAGAAGAAGATCACCGCCTACCTCGACGGCACCATGGCCGAGGACGACGTGGCCGACTTCGAGGCCTTCGTGAAGAAGAACCCGGAGTTCGAGAAGCAGATCCGCTCGAAGCTCGACGAGTACCAGCTCCTCGCGAACCTCATCCCGTCGGTGGTCCCGTCGAAGGAATCCCTCGACTCGCTCCAGAGCGAGATGAAGGCGTCGATCTACAACCTCCTGAAGGAGGAGAACCACAGCGTCTGGGACGACGTGAAGCACAAGTGGGACGAGTGGTTCAGCCGTTGAGCTGGAGGCTGAAGAAGATCGAGAATTCTCCCGTGTCCTTCCAGAGAGCTTCCGGCGGGTTGTGGAGCGTGTCCATGTCCTTCAGGACGTCGACGAAGAAGTCCTGGAGCTTCTCCATGTTCGACCAGCGGATCATCTTGATGCTCTTGATGTTCCCCTTCTCGTCGTAGGTGAGCCGGCCCGTCATGAGCTGCTTGGTGGAGGTCATGGGGAACTCGAGGTGCGGATTCTCCAGCTGGAACTTGTCCAGCCGCTTGTAGAAGGAGTTCACGTAGTTGATCGCCGTCCGTCGCTGGAAGCCGTAGAAC
>SXGU01434086.1_pt1 | contig 12991 bp, 13 predicted proteins | sample 3174531 | NCBI WGS metagenome assembly SXGU01 (sample SAMN11356863, study PRJNA531348) | freshwater metagenome | isolation source: freshwater sample F1-140 | place: China: Fuxian Lake, Yuxi | collected 2017-12-25 | reverse complement strand
GATCTGGACCACCCACGCGCACTTCGCAGACCACATCTTCTGCCTGGTTCGCACGAAGGAAGGCGGCAAGCCGCAGGCGGGCATCACCTTCCTGCTCATTCCGATGTCCACTGCTGGCATAACGACGCCTGGCATCAGTGTGAAGCCCATCATCACCATGGCGGGCGACCATGAGGTGAACCAGGTGTTCTTCGACAACGTGCGCGTGCCGCAGGCGAACCGCGTGGGGCCCGAGAACGAGGGCTGGACCGTCGCCAAGTACCTGCTCGAGTTCGAACGCGGTGGTGGTGGTGCAGCCACGCGCTTGCGGGTGGAACTCGGACACGTGCGCGAGATCGCGAAGCTGGAGTCCGGCAACGGCGCCCCGTTGCTGGAAGACCATGACTTCCGCGCCCGCATCGACACGCTCGATATCCGCATCATGTCGCTCGAGTTCACCGAGATGGCGAACCTCGCGCGCATGGCCACCGGCGCATCGCCAGGTCCGTCGTCGTCGCTGCAGAAGAACCTGTCGGTGGACATCGAGCAGGAGCTCACCACGGTGAAGCTCGACGCGCTCGGCTACTACTCGGCCGTGGGCGGTTTCGCGGATGCGGAGGACTGGGCGGCACCGGACCACGCCCGCGGCGCCACCGCGCGCTACCTGAATGCCCGCGCCGCCTCGATCTTCGGTGGCTCGAAGGAAGTGCAGAAGAACATCATTGCCAAGAGTGTTCTCGGGCTTTAGCCGGAGAACACGGGAGCAACAGACAGAGTGTTCTCGGGCTTTAGCCGGAGAACACGGAGGCGAATCAACCCTTGTGTTCGGGCGCTCGTTCCCCGAGCCTCCGCCCACGATTTCCAACGCATCAGCAGCATCAAACGACACGCCGCCCCGCGGCGCGCCATCAACGACGAGGAGGACCTATGGATCTGCAACTCAAGGGCAACCGCGCCATCATCACCGGCGGCACCAAGGGCATCGGCCGCGCGATCGCCGACACCCTCGCCGACGACGGCTGCAATGTCTCGATCTGCGCCCGCAACCTGGAAGAAGTGAACGCAGCCGTCGCCGCGCTGTCCGCCAAGGGCGTCAAGGCGTTCGGCCAGTCGGTGGACGTGGGCAACGGCGAAGCACTCGCCGCGTGGGTGGCCGCCTCGGCCGAAGCGCTCGGTGGCATCGACATCGTGATCTCGAACGTGTCCGGCCCCGGCGGCGCCCAGGGCGAGCAAGGCTGGCGCAACAACTTCGAGTACGACATGTTGGGTGCCGTGCGCCTCGTGACGGCGGCCATGCCGTTCCTCGAGAAGTCGAGCAACGCCAACATCCTGAACATCTCCACCACCGCAGCGCTGGAGAAATTCATCAACGCCGGCCCGTACAACGCGCTGAAGGCGGCCCTGATCCAGTACTCCGGCGCGCTGTCGCAGGACCTGGCACCGAAGGGCATCCGCGTGAACTGCGTGAGCCCGGGCCCGATCATGATCGAAGGCGGCTCGTGGGATCGCATCAAGACCCACATGACGCCGTTCTACGAGTCGATCCTGAAGGACATCCCGCTCGGCCGCATGGGTTCGGCAGCCGAAGTGGCAGCCACCGTGGCGCTGCTCGTCAGCCCGCGCAGCGGCTTCACCACCGGCACCAACGTGGTGATCGATGGCGGCCTGACCAAGCGCATCCAGTTCTAGGAGGCCTTTCCTCATGCCCGAAGGAAATGCAGGGGCGGAAGCAAGCCCGCCGAAGAAGATCCGTGCGTACCTGGTCGCTGCCGGGGACTACCACGACATCGACCACGCGCGGCTCGAGTTGCTGAAGCTGTTCGCCGAGGTCCCGAACATCCGGGTCCAGGTGGCGCACAACTTCCACGACGTCGAGGCCATCCAGGCGTCGGACTTTCTGGTGACCTACACCTGCAACGTGATCCCCACGGAAGCGGAGCAGGTGGCGCTGCGCGACTACGTGCGCGGTGGCAAGCGCTGGTTCGCGCTGCACGGCACGAACTCGATCCTGCGCTTCATCAAGGAAGGCGTGAGCTGCCCGCCGGAAGCGCCCGTGTTCATGGAGACGCTGGGTTCGCAGTTCGCCTCGCATCCGCCGATCATGCCCTTCAAGGTCACGAATGCAGACCCCGAGCATCCGCTCGTGAAGGGCATCGGCGAGTTCGAGACGGACGACGAGCTGTACCTGTGCGACATCCACGGGAAGCTGCATCACCTGCTGGAGACGCGCTTCAGCGGCACCACGCAGGGCTTCATCCGCGCGGACTGGCCGACGGATGAGCCGCGCCCCGTGTACTACCTGCACCAGGTGGGCCAGGGCGAGGTGGTGTACCTGAACCTCGGCCACTGCCGCGGGCACTGGGACATGCAGCCGATCATGGACTACTACCCGAAGGTCGAGCTCGGATCCTGGGCCGTGCCCGAGTACTACGAGTTGTTGCGCCGCGGCTTGCGCTACTGCGCGAACAACGGCGTGGTGTAGCGCGTCCGGACCAGCCCGCAACGGGCGACTGGCGGGAATACGGGCGGTAGCACGAAGGTGCGCCGCCCGTTTTCGCATCTGCCCGGCAGCGTCCCCAGGCGAGAACGCCATGACGCTCGCAGGTACCTGAAGGATCATGAACGCGTCGCGCGGCGCGCAGCTCGCAGCACGCACCAGACAGACAGACAGACCGACAGACAGACACGAGACCGGAGAGCCGACGCGATGCCCACACCCTTTCGTTTCGCAGTGCAGTCCTTCAACGCCGACTCAGGCAAGCAGTGGAAGGATCGCGCGCGCCAGGCCGAAGCCCTCGGCTACTCCGCGCTGCACCTTGCAGACCACCTGCTCGGCCCCGGCACCGCTCTCGCGAAGACCAACCACCCACCTCAGAACCTCGCAGCCATCCCCGCCATGGCCACCGCAGCGGCGGTGACGAATACGCTGCGCATCGGCTGCCGCGTGTTCTGCGTGGACTATCACCTGCCCGTGGTGCTAGTGAAGGAAGCGATGACCATCGACCTGCTGTCCGACGGCCGGCTCGAGTTCGGCATCGGCGCCGGCTGGATCGAGGAGGAGTACCACGCGATGGGCATCCCCTTCGACCCGCCGGGCAAGCGCATCGATCGCATGGAACACGTGATCGCGGCCTACCGGAAGTTCGGCGGCGAGGGCCCGGCGGACATCAGCAACGAGTCGCTGCAGTGGCGCGACTTCGAGGGCCTGCCGAAGCCGGTGCAGAAGCCCCTGCCCCCGTTGATGATCGGCGGCGGCAGCCAGCGCATCCTCAAGGTCGCCGGCCGCGAGGCCGACATCGTGAGCCTCAACTTCAACAACCGCCGCGGCGTGATCGGCCCCGACGGCCTCGCGACCTCAACCGACGAGGAGACAGACAAGAAGATCGGCTGGATCCGCGCAGGAGCCGGCGCGCGCTTCGCCAAGATCGAGATCGAGGTGGGCGCGTACTTCACCTTCGTGGTGCCGGACCCGGCACCGGTGATCGCGCAGTTCGCAGCAGGCTTCGGCCTCACGCCCGCGCAGGTCGCAGCGCATCCGCATGCGCTCATCGGCACGGTGGACGGCATCTGCGAGACGCTCATCGCGCGTCGCGAGCGCTACGGCATCTCCTACGTCACCGTAGGAGAGACGGCGATGGAGGCGTTCGCGCCGGTGGTGGCGCGAATGACGGGGAAGTAGCCAGGCAGCAGCGCGCCACGGTGGGTGCATCGCGGCGCGCTGGCGCAGTTTTCGTGTTCAGCGTGACTCGAACCGCACGTTCACGCGCCAGGGTGCAGCCAAGGCCTTCCCTTCTCGCGTTGCCGGCATGAACCGCCACTCGAGCACGGTCTCCATCGCGGCTTCCACGTAGGGCTCGGACAAGTCCGTGCCAAGCAGCACAGGCTCCACCACCCGCCCGTCCGCAACACCATCAGCTGCAATTGCACGCTGCCCGACCGCCGATGGCCAGGCGGGTAGTGGACGCCGTGACGTCGAACCGGCGTGAATGCGGTCTCGATCCCGAGCCCTGCCGCAAGTTCGGCTGTCTCGGTGATGAGCCTCCCCAGCGCTGCTTCGTCGGCCCTGCCCGCCGCATCCCGGAGCAGTTCCTGCAACACGCCGAACTGGACACGCGGATGCACGCCAGACACGGAAGGCGCAGTGCCGATCAGTGCCCGTGCCTCGTGCAGCACGAGCGCGGCTGCGTCCAGCCGGCCGTGACTGACCTCGATGCGAGCCTGGGCGAGCAGCGCAGCTGCTGCCAGCGTGGCGTCGGCGGGACTGCTGGCGAGCGCACCACGCGTGATGCGCGCGAGGTGTTCACGGGGCAGGCCGTCGCGACCGCCCGAAAAGGCGATGAAGGTCGCGTCATGGCCGAGCTTCGGTGTGGGCACGCGGTACACGTCTGCATCCGGGTAGCCGAGCGCCGCTACGCAGCCGAGCAGCCGCTCGTCGCCCTCGAATCGGTGTGGCCTGATGAGCCGGTTCGCACCCACCAGCACGACCTGCGACACCCGCTTCCTCATGCGCTCGAGCGAGGCCGCATGCGGTTGCGTGCCGGCGTCGGTCGATCCGCCTGACGCCTCGGTTCCGCAGCCCTTCACGGTTGCGGGGCGCGGCCAGCACCGACACGCATCCAAGCAGGAAAATCGCTGCAATTCCGCGCTGCCAGACACGGCACGTCCGCGTACGCCGTCCTGCGTCGTCGAGCACCACCATCATCCCTGCCTCCTGCCCGGCGCGGGCCTGGTATGCACACGTGGCTGCCGTAACCCGGTGCAGGGCCATCGCGAGACACTGCGACGTCGCCACCCCCGCACGCACCGCACTCCCGCAGTCGCGCAGTCGCGCACGAGACGCTCGACCGCGGCTGATCGGCAACGAGGACGGCAGCTGCGAGACGTTTATCGCGCGGCGCGCTGCATCACGACGGATTCAAGCGGGATCCACCGCCGCCCACGGCACGCTTCCGGACAGCCAGTGCGTGAGCTTCTCCTGCTGGTCGTTGCGGTGCAGGTGCCGAGGCGGCGTCGCAAACGTGGCGTAGGGCATGCACGCGAGCACTACCCTGTCCTCATTGCGGCGCATCGCGTCGACCATCGGCCGGGCCTCGGCCGCGAGTGGCTGCCCGGACATCCGCCATGCCACGCCCATCATCACGTCGCACACCAGGTCCGGGTCGCGTTCCACCTGCACGTTGCAGTACACCTGCAGGTAGGTGAACGGCCAGGACTCGTCCAGCACGCACAGGCTTGCCTTGCCGGAGCGCGCGATCGCCGCGGCCTTCGCGCGCCCGGCCATGGTCGCGATGTACAGCATGCCGCTGTCGTCGGGCACGTAGTACACGATGGACATCGACGGGCCGTCGTTCCGGCGCCCATAGCCGAACACGCAGGTGCGATGGGTCTGCACGAAGCGCCGTCGTTCGGACGGCAGCAAGTCGCGGTCAGTCGGAGCCGTGAATGGCTGCGGTGCGAGGGGAAGAATGGCCATCGGCTGGATGCCCTCCAGGGTCGTGGTGATGGGAGTGGGGTGCGCGACCAATAGCGCGACGGGGCGCGCGGTCACTCGATGACGGTGGCGCGCTGCTCGTCGACCATGTGGTTGTCGAGGTCGCCGATGCCCTCGATGCGAACGCGCACGCGATCGCCCGCGCGCAGGAAGCGCGGTGGCTTCATCGCACCGCCCACGCCGTCGGGCGTGCCGGTGAAGATCACGTCGCCCACGTCCAGCTCGAAGGCGGAGGACAGTTCCGCCACCTGCGCGAAGCAGTCGAAGATCAGGTGCCTGGTGTTCGAGTGCTGGCGGCGCTCGTCGTTGACGAAACACTCGATGGACTTCGAATGCGGATCGCCGAATTCATCCGGCGTGACGAGCCAGGGGCCGATCGGGCCGTGGGTCTGGAACGACTTGCCGAGGGTGAACTGCGATATACGGCGCTGCCAGTCACGCACCGACACATCATTGCCGCAGGTGTAGCCGGCGATGACCTCGTGCGCGCGCTCGCGTGGCACGTGCCGGCAGCGCCGGCCGATGACAAGGCACAGCTCCGCCTCGTAGTCGACGTACTTCGGCGCCACGGCGGGGATCTCGACCGCGCCCGGTCCGGTGATCGAGTTCAACTGCTTGTTGAACCAGATCTGGTGCTGCGGCATCTCCATACCCGATTCGCGCACGTGATCCGCATAGTTGAGGCCGATGGCAAGTACCTTGCCGGGCCGCGGCACGGGGGCGAGCAGCCGCACGCGTTCGAGCGGCAGTCGACCGACGGCCGACGTCCGGGCGTCGCGCGCCTGCGTGAGACCGTCAGCACCGGTGCGGAGGATCGCGATCATGTCCGTCGGCAGCGACGGGGCCGCGACCGAGAGGTCGACCACCGCGGTGCCCGCGGCATCGTCCACCACCACGCCGATCCTGCCCGGTGCTGCGGACGCAGCGTGCGCGTCAACGAATGTCACGAGTCTCATGGGGTTCCTCCCGGAAAGAGCAGGCGCGCGAGTGCATCTGCGTGGTGGTCGATGACCGCCTCGTCCGCAGCGTCAACGCCAGCGAGGAGACGGGCCTCCGCAGCCATCGTGAACAGCAGGGCGGAGCCGCCGATGGCGATGTAGTAGAAGCTCGGGAAACTCATGGCCGGCGCAATCCCTGCCGCCCGCGCCTGCTCGAACAGCGCTGCGGCCCGCGTGTACAGCGGCCGCGCGTAGTGCGTCACAAGCCAGTCCATGCGCCAGTCGCCGTGGATGCCCTCCTGCACCATCAGCCGGTTCACCTCCGGGTGCCGGGCGGAGAAGCGCACGAGCGCGCGGATGAAGTAGCGCAGGCGCGCGCCGAGGTCGGCATCGACAGCCGCCGCGTGGCGTTCGACCATCAGCATGTCTGCCCCGGCGCGGGTGAACAGCCAGTGCACTGCCGCCTTCCAGAGCGCGTCCTTGGTCTTGAAGTGGTAGGTGATGAGGCCACGCTTCACGCCGGCATCTGCCTCGATCACGCGCGTGGACGCCGCGTCGTAACCCACGCTCGTGAAGCAGCGGATGGCCGCGGCCAGCAGCTTCTCGCGCGTGGCCTCGGCTCGTTCCTGGACGGGTTCACGGGGCTGGGATGGGGCCATGACGGCTGGCGACTCGACGATGGACTTGTCGGACGCCGCAAGATTGGATCATTATCTCGTCGTTCGTCAAGTTTATTGATCCACCTTTCCCCTCCAGACGAGAACAACCCATGTCATCCCCGCACGCCTCCGGCCAGGCCGTTCCCGCCACAGCTGCCGCCCGCGGTCGCATCGCCCCTGCCCGGCTCGCCCACATCGTGTTCCGCACCGCGCAGAAGGAGGCGCTCGTGGCCTGGTACCGCACGGTGTTCGAGGCCGAGGAGTCCCTCGCCAATCCGTTCCTCACCTTCCTGACCTTCGACGACGAGCACCATCGCATCGCGATCGCGGGCATGCCGGGGCTCGAGCCGAAGGGCGCGCAGGCCGTAGGCATGGAGCACTGTGCGTTCACCTATGCGAGCCTCGGCGACCTGCTCGCCACCTACACGCGCCTTCGTGATGTCGGCATCACGCCCTACTGGTGCATCAACCACGGGCCCAACCTGTCCTGCTACTACCGCGACCCGGACGGCAACCAGGTGGAGCTCACCATCGACGTCTTCGCGGGCACGCCGGCCGTGAACGACTGGTACGCGACGAGCGACTTCGCCACCAACCCCATTGGCGTGAAGTTCGACCCCGAGGAACTGGTGCGCCGCTTCGAGGCCGGCGAGCCACTGACCGCGCTCACGCAGCGGCCGGTGATCGCCCCGGACCAGGTGCGGGCGCAGTTGCCTCGCGACTGAGGCCGGGCACCGCGCCGAGGCGCTCGCGCGTCGACCCGTGACCCGTGACCCGCAGGGCAGGTCACACGGTGTAGGTCCCGCCATCCACACCCAGGGTCTTGCCCGTCACGTAGCTCGACTGCGGCGTGGAGAGGAACAGCACCACGTTCGCCACTTCCTCGGGCTGTGCAGTGCGCCCGATCGGCAGTGCCGCGCCCTGCTTCTGCAACCGCCCCATGTCGAGCAGGGATTGCGTCATGCCCGTCTCGATCGGCCCGGGTGCCACCGCATTCACGCGAATGCCCGCGCGGCCAAGCTCGGCCGCGAGGCACTTCGTGAGCATCACCACGCCGGCCTTGGACACGCAGTAATCCGCGATCGTCGGTGCCGGTGCATAGGCGGCGATCGACGCGAAGTTCACGATCGTGCCGCCATGACCTTCGGCAATCATCTGCCGCGCAGCCTCGCGCGCGCAGATCATCACGCCGGTGAGGTTCACGTCGAGCACCTTCTGCCAGCGCGCCGTGGCCTTGTTGAGGATGAAGCCTGCATCTGGATTGCGGAACGGATCGGTCGCCTCGTCCTGCTCCACGAAGTTCGAGTAGGAGATGCCGGCGGCCGTCACCAGCGCATCCACGCTGCCGTAGGTGCGCGCGGCCACCTGCACGAGGTTCAGGATCTGCGCCTCGTCTGCGGTATCCGTGCGCACGAAGCTCGCCCGGCCACCCGCCGCGGTGATCTGCGCAACGGTGGCCCGCCCGCCCTCCTCGTTGATGTCGGCCACCACCACCGCGGCGCCTTCACGCGCGAAGATGATGCTGCTCGCGCGGCCCATGCCCGAGCCACCGCCGGTGATGATGGCGGTCTTGCCGGCAAGCTGGCCGACGGCAGACAGTGAATTCGTTGACGACTGGGACATGGGGCACTCCCTGACCGGATTGCATGGAAGGATTGGATTGTGTGGAAGGATCGGATCGCGTGGAAGGATCGGATCGCGCGCCTGGCCGATCGCCGAACGGCCCCTGGGTGCGTGGCCTGCTGCCGAGTGTGTGCCGGGGCGCGCGCCGACTCCACTGCCACGGTCGGTTGCGCACGCGCCAGCAACTCGCCACCTCTTGCCGTGACAACCTTGCCCGCGCAACGCGATTGCGCGCCAGCTTCGGTCCCGCCCATTCAGGAGCACTGCATGCAGCAAACACGAATCTGGTCCAACCGCCTTGGCGCGATCAGTGATTCGCAGTTCCAGGCGGTGGCCGATCGCCTTGGCCTCGGCCGTTTCCTGCACGCCGCACCGGTCACCAGCGGCCTGTTCGGGCAGAACGTCTACGTCACCACCACCGCAGGTGAGTTCGTGCTGCGTGGGGCACCGCACTGGGTGAAGGGCATCGACGAAACGGACTACCGCCAGGAGGATCGCTGGCAATTCACGAAGGAGCAGTTCTTCGTCCGGCAACTGCACGAGCACACGCAAGCGCCGGCACCATGGCCCATGCTGCATGACACGGGCGCAGACCTGCTGGGCTGGCCCTATCTCGTGATGCCGCGCATGCCAGGGCAGTGCTTCGACGAGCGCAGCATCCTGAAGGCACTCGCACCCGCGGACCGGCTCGAGGTGGCGGCTGCACTGGGGACGATGCTCGCGGAACAGCAGCGGCTCACCTCGGCGTTCGCCGGCGACTTCGATCACGACACGATCACACTGGCGCCCTATCCGCAGGGCAACACCGACTGGGTCATTCGCGAGACCGCCATGTACGCGAGGATGGCCGACGTGAATGCTGCCCTCGATGCAGCCGATCGCGCCGCCATCGACGCAGCCGCAGCCCGTGCACTCGCGGCAGGCAGCGCCGTGCAGCCCTCCACAGCCATGCGGCCGGTCACCTTCGTGCACGGCGACTACAAGCTGAACAACCTCACCGTGCTGCGCGACGACGCCGGCTGGCGCGTGAGCGGAATCTTCGACCTGCACGAGGCGCACTTCGGCGACGGTGCACTCGACCTCGTGCGTCAGACCTGCGCCTATCTCGAATCTGAGCCGCCCGCGGCCAGCACATTCGTCTCGAACTACCTTCGGCTTCTGCCGCCTGACCCGCGGCTGACGGAACTCATGCCGCTGTTCGTGCTGAACGATCGCCTCAAGCTGTGGGAGTACTTCTCGCGACCAGGCATGAACGCGACCTGGCAGCAGGGCACGAACTTCCGCACCTGGGCGGGCAGGTATGTGGACGGGTTGCAGCGACTCCTCGAAGCGACGTCAGCGCAACCGTAGATCGAGCGAGCAACCTGTGCCCCCCCGCGCGGCACTACCGCGTGCGCACGTCGATCGTGAATGCAACGCCTTCGGCGATGTCGACGTGGATGGGTGCCGTATCGCCCGGCGCGTAAGTGACGAATCGCTCGGCACCCGCCTGCGAGTAGGTGCCACTGGCATCGAGCGGGAAGCGCTGGCCAACGCGGTGGATCTCCACCCGATGCCGGCCGGGCACCGCGCCGTGCACGGCATCGAGCATCACCCTGCCCGGCCGCTGCGCATCGAGGTACGCGCACGCGAGCGGTGCATCGGCATCGTCCGGTACGAACGTCACCCAACCCATCAGCACGGGTTCGCCATCGATGCTCACCCGGCCGCGAACCGGCATGCGAGCGGCATCCGTCAGGAAGCCACTGCGCCGCAGCCAGCGCGGGAACAACCGGGTCCACTCGTTCAGGTCGGGATCGCCGGGTGCGAGGCCGACGCCATGTGGCCCGAACCCGAACACGTGCATTTCGGCGGGCACGCCGGCCTCGAGCAGGGCACGGTAGAAGTGCAGAGAATGGAGTGGCACCACACCACGATCCTCGTGGGTGTGCACCAGGAATGCGGTTGGCGTCTGCGCATCCACATGCACGTGCGTCGGCGGGAACGCGCCTTCGGCGAGCTTGCCGACCACCGCAGGATCGAACAGCGCCTCGTCGATGGCGGCATAGATCGGCGCCATGAAGTCGGGCCGGGCATCCTCGCGATCGATCGCGTCGCCGGCGGTGCCCGTCGCATCGCGCCACCGCGTGCCCGCCGCGGTCGTGAGGTGACCACCCGCCGAGAACCCGAGCATGCCCACGCGCCTCGGGCTCACGCCGAAGCGCTGGGCGTGATGCCGCACGAAGCGGATCGCTCGCTGGGCATCCAGCAGCGAGACCTCGCTGCCATAGGTCGGGCGCACGCGGTAGCGCAGCACGAAGGCCGCGATGCCATGTGCGTTGAGCCAGTGCGCGACCTGCAGGCCCTCGTGATCGGAGGCCAGCAGCATGTAGGCACCGCCGGGCGCGACGACCACGCCACAACCCGTCGCGCGCTCGGCAGGCGGAAGGTGGACCGTGAGCGCGGGTTGGTCCGCTGCGTGGCCGCCGGCCGCGTGTGGTGCACCTCCGGGCCAGAGCAGGTGGAAGTCATGCATCAGAGGCCCCCATCGACAGCAGCCAGATCAGTTGCAGGGCCCGTCAGCGCCGCGCAGGCACACCCGTGCGCGCCGGCGTGGCCGCCATCCGATCGCAGAACTCGAGCACCATGCGATCGAGCGGATCGAAATCCCGTGCCCGTTCCTTCAGGTTCCACAGGTCGATGCGCGACCACTCGCTGTTCGACTTGAACGGCTGCAGCGAATCGAGCTCGGCGAAATACAGCGCCGTGTACTTCCTGAAGCCGGTGGATCGCTTCGCGAGCGCAAGGCCGCAGGATCGCAGCGACTCGACCCGCTGGCAGGACTCCTCGTGCAGTTCGCGCACCGCCGCATCCTCGGCCGTCTCGCGCCACTCGATACCGCCCGCAGGCAGCTCCCAGCGCCGCCGCATCCGGTTGTAGCCCACGAGGTAGTCACCCTTGCAGCGCAACGCCACGAGCGACGCCGTGACGGGCATGTGCACCTTCGGTTGCACGCCGTCGGGCAATACGAACCCGAGCAGCGTGTAGCCCTGGTGATTGCTGACCGGCCGCTTCAGCGTCCAGTCGCGCGCGCCTTCCACGAACATCCCGGCAACAACCTCCGCAGGTGAAGTGCCCCACTCACGGAGCCTGGGCATGACGCAGGGTCATGAAGCAAGAGCGCGAGCGTGGGACGACATGCGCGAAGCGCCCGTCGCATGCCGCAGTGAAGCACAGTCATCGCCATCAGAGCTGCGGACTGCAGGCAGCATGCGCCTCAGGAGACGTCGATCTCCACTGCACCCAGCCCGCTGAACTCGGCGCGATAGCGCCCCGGCGATGCGGGATGCGCGCCCCCGAGTGCACCCGTCATCAGCAGTTGGCCGGGCGCGATCGCATAACCCTCCGCGAGCACCGTGTTGACGAGCCAGCGCAGGGCTTCCCACTGGTCGCCCATGAGGTCTCGGCCCTCCGCCTCGTGCAGCGTCGCGCCCTCCTTCGTCAGGCGCACGCGCGTGGCATTGGGATCCACCGACTGCACCGACCGCGCCGGCCCGCACACGTAGCCCGCGGAGGCCGAATTCGCCGCTACCAGGTCGGTGCCCGTCATCGCCGCGCGACCGAAGCCCGGGTCGGCCAGTTCGAACATCGGCGTGACGGTGCTGATCGCATTGCGCAGTTCGGCGAGGCTCTTCACCGGCGCCTCGATCTGCCGCGCAGTGCGGAAGCCGAGTTCGGTCTCGATCAGCAGCGTGCGATAGCCCGACAGCTTCACGGTGGCGCCGCTCGTACGCGCGCCACTCGCGAACAGCGCCCCGACAATCGGCCCTGCGAGAGACAGTCGCTGCTGCAGTGCAGGTGCATTGGCGGCGGACTTGTAGCCTGCGCACAGCTCGTCCGCAGCACACAGGGCCACGAAGGCGCGCTGAACCGCATAGGCCTCGGGAAGCGCAAGCGCCACGCCCAGCGCCACGGACGGCGGCGCATAGGTTGTGTTTGCTGCCCGTGCGGCCAGGAAGCCGCGGGCGATCGCGTCGATGTCCATGGTGTCGTCCCGCAGATCGTGCCTATTGCTTGCCCGACACCACCACCTCGAGCAGCTGCGGCCCGCCGGCCGCGAAGGCCGCACGCACGGCCGCCTGCAGCTGCGCCGGATCGTCGATTTGCTGGCTCGGCACGCCCATGCCGCGCGCAAGCGCAGTGACGTCGAGCGTCGGCGAGAGGTCCATGTGTGGATACGCATTGTTCGAGGAGGCGTCGAAGCGCAGGCGGTAGGTATCGAGGTTGTGCTTGAGCACGCGGTACTCGCGGTTGGCGAGAAT
>SXGU01270829.1_pt1 | contig 12994 bp, 16 predicted proteins | sample 3174531 | NCBI WGS metagenome assembly SXGU01 (sample SAMN11356863, study PRJNA531348) | freshwater metagenome | isolation source: freshwater sample F1-140 | place: China: Fuxian Lake, Yuxi | collected 2017-12-25 | reverse complement strand
CCGCGAGCAGACTTTACAAAAAGTGCCATATCTGCTGATTATCGGTGACAAAGAGGTCGAAAAAGGCCTTGTTGCTGTGCGGACTCGTGATGGTCGCGATTTGGGTATGATGACAATCGATACAATTTACGATACGTTGCAACAAGAAATTAAAGAACGTATCCCAAGATAGAAAACGGCATTATGGCCTCATTACTCCATTAAGCAACGCAATAGCTAAAATAGAGTGATGAGGTTGTTATTATTTAAACCAGCTGGAGGATTTAGCCATTAGTGCATCAAATAAGCGTGACAGCGATCGCGCGCGAATCAATGAACAGATCAATGTACCTGAGGTACGCTTAATTGATGTAGATGGCAATCAGGCTGGAATAGTTTCAACACGCGAAGCTTTGCGTGCAGCGGAGGAAGGTGGGCTTGACTTGGTGGAAATTTCTCCAACAGCCAAGCCGCCCGTATGCCGCATTATGGATTATGGTAAATTTCTCTTTGAAGTGAGCAAGAAACAAGCGGAAGCAAGAAAAAAGCAGAAGCAGATTCAAGTTAAAGAGCTGAAATTCCGTCCGACGACGGAAGAGGGTGATTACCAGGTCAAGCTACGCAACCTGGTACGTTTCCTGAATCATGGCGATAAGGTCAAAATCACGCTGCGTTTTCGTGGTCGTGAGGTGGCACATCAGGACCTTGGTATGAAAATTCTCGAACGGGTGCAGCAAGATACAGTGGAATTTGCTGTGGTTGAGCAGCACCCAAAGCGCGAAGGCCGCCAATTACTGATGGTATTATCGCCTAAGAAAAAGTAGGAACTTGTGTTCCTAAGGGTAACTGTGCTTTGTACATGAGAGTAGTTTTTGCTATGCACAGAGGATTGATGGTTTTAATTGTTAATTTATACCTCGAGCAGTTACAGAGTTAAGGAGCGTGCTTAAATTAGAGTCCCCTTCTGTTCGCCCAGATGAGTGTGCAAAGCGGGATAATTTTTACAGGCATGTTCCAAATCGTTTAATGCGGAGTATATTTGTTATGCCAAAGTTAAAGACACACCGCGGGGCGCATAAACGCTTTCGCAAAACAGCAAGTGGTGCGATCAAACGTCGTGGTGCTTATAGAAATCATATCCTCACCAAAAAGTCGACAAAGCAAAAGCGTCAATTGCGCGTTGCTTCGGGCACATTGAAACAGTGTGATGCGCGTCTGGCTGAGCGTATGCTGCACGGTAGTTAAGGGGAGGAATGAATAATGCCAAGAGTTAAACGTGGGGTGACGGCCAAAGCTCGTCATAAGAAGGTTTTAGATCAAGCCAAAGGTTATTACGGTGCCCGTAGTCGGACCTATCGTATGGCCAAACAAGCGGTTATTAAAGCAGGACAATATGCTTACCGTGATCGTCGTCAAAAGAAACGCCAATTTCGTGCTTTATGGATTACACGAATTAATGCAGCAGCTCGTGAGTGTGGCCTTTCTTATAGCCGCTTGATTGATGGCTTGAAAAAAGCTGAAATTGAGTTGGATCGTAAAGTGTTAGCCGATATGGCTGTGCATGATAAACATGGTTTTGCAGCTATTGCAGAACGTGTGAAAGCAGCATTTGCTCAGTAGCGATTGACTAGAGTTCCAATATACATTACTGGGAGGCTTTAGGAGGTTTGTCTAGCCTCCTTATTAGCCTCCCTTTTACTTGTGGGCTATATCATGCACGATATCACCATTCTTCAACAACAAGCATTTGCTGCTATTGAGCAGGCCCAGGATGCGAGCATCTTGGAAGCAATTCGCGTCGAATACTTAGGAAAAAAAGGAAAGCTGACCGATCTTCTTAAGAATTTAGTTCATTTGTCAGCTGAAGATAAACCCAAAATGGGCCAACTGGTCAACCAAACCAAGCGCGACATTAGTGTATGCATTGAACATAAAATGCTGCAATTAAAAGATCAAGAATTGCAGCGGAAATTAGTGGCAGAGCAGATTGATGTCACATTGCCTGGGCGAAGCAATCAGTCAGGCTCCCTGCACCCAGTGACACAGGTCAAAATGCGTGTTAATGATTATTTTAGTCGATTGGGTTTTGATATTGTTGATGGTCCAGAAATTGAAACAGAATTTTATAATTTTGAAGCATTAAATATCCCGGCACATCATCCAGCGCGTGCGATGCACGATACCTTTTACTTTGGTGATGGCCGCTTAGTGCGAACCCACACGTCGCCGGTACAAATTCGTACCATGGAAAACCGTACACCACCGTTGCGACTGATCGCCCCAGGGCGGGTTTATCGTTGTGATTCAGATTTGACACATACACCCATGTTCCACCAAGTTGAGGGTTTGTTGATTGATAAACAGGCAACGCTGGCTGGCTTAAAGGGGTTGTTGCAAGATTTTTTCTCGCAGTTTTTCGGACGTGAGTTAGCTATACGATTTAGACCGTCATACTTTCCGTTTACTGAGCCTTCGGCGGAAGTTGATATTGCGTGCACACAATGTAGTGGTAAAGGGTGTCGTTCTTGTAAATACACGGGTTGGCTTGAGGTGTTGGGTTGTGGCATGGTCCACCCTAATGTCCTCGCTGCGGTTAACATCTCGCCTAAAGAATACCAAGGGTGGGCTTTTGGTATGGGCATGGATAGATTGGCCATGCTTTATTATGGTATTGATGATTTGCGAATGATGTTCGAGAACGACTTGACGTTTTTGAATCAATTTTAATCGTGCACACGACACTTCCTCGACCTGTAGTGTGGGTTAATGTGTTAATACAACGAATGAGATGAGTAGGGAATTCCGATGAAAGTTAGCGAATTGTGGTTGCGCGAGTGGGTTAATCCGTCATTAACGGGGCCACAACTTGCAGCGCAGTTGACGATGGCCGGTTTAGAGGTCGATGGGCTAAATCCCGTTGCGGGTGTTTTTGATCAAGTCGTTGTGGCGAAGGTGCTGCGGACGATGCCTCATCCTCAAGCTGATAAATTGAGCTTATGCGAGGTGGATGCAGGTACTGATACCGTCATCCATGTGGTCTGTGGGGCTGCGAATGTGCGTTCTGGCCTCATGGTGGCTCTAGCGCGTCCTGGAGCTCATTTACCGGGTGGGTTAACGATAAAAGAATCGGTCATTCGTGGGCAGATGTCGCAAGGGATGTTGTGTTCAGGGGCCGAACTTGGTTTAGAAGACAAGTCCGATGGCATCATGGAGCTAGCAGAGGACGCACCAAAGGGCGTAGATTTTCGTCAGTATTTGAACTTAGATGATCAGGTGTTGGATATTGACTTGACACCGAATCGCGCCGATTGTTTCAGCATGTTAGGGATCGCTCGCGAAATCGCTGCATTAAATCAACTGCCATCGCCCGTGTTACCCTCCAAAGTAAGTGAACCCGTGAGCGATGAATCGCTGACGATCCTTTTGCAGGCACCAGAAGCCTGTCCTCAATATTGTGGTCGTATTATCCGTGGCATCAACCCACAGGCAGCGACACCGCTGTGGATGAAAGAGCGACTACGCCGCAGCGGTGTTCGTTCGGTACACCCTGTTGTCGATGTGACGAACTATGTAATGCTTGAGTTAGGTCAGCCTATGCATGCCTTTGATTTACAAGCCATAGAGGGCCCTATCACCGTTCGTTATAGTTCTAAACAGGAGACATTGGTCTTACTGGATGGTCAGGATGTTATCTTAGGTGAAAACGTTTTGGTAATAGCCGATAGTAATAAACCTTTGGCCATGGCAGGGATCATGGGCGGGGAGGCGAGTGCCGTTCAATCCCATACTACAGATATCTTTCTTGAAAGCGCTTTTTTTAATCCGTTGATTGTCGCGGGTGTTGCTCGTCGTTATGGTTTATGTAGCGATTCATCACAACGCTTCGAACGCGGTGTCGATCCTACTTTGCAAGCAGTGGCATTAGAGCGTGCAACGGAATTGTTGCAGCTTATTGTAGGTGGTCAGGCAGGCCCTGTGACCTCAGTTAGCCATCACGCCCTGTTGCCTACTAAAGTCAACATATCATTTAATCCTGCAAGGGTTAAACAATTAACGGGGCTGGATATCCCCACTGACGCTATGATGCTATTTTTAAAGAGTTTGGGCATGCGTGTTACGTGTCAACAAGAGCTGTGGTCTGTGGATGTTCCTGCACATCGCTTTGATATTTCTTTGGATGTGGATCTAGTAGAAGAGATTATTCGTCTTTATGGATATGATAAGATAAAGGCGCAACCGTTGGTCGCTACAGTGCAAGCGGGTCAAGGAAATCGATATGAATGCACACTGAATCGTCTCGCTTTATTTTTAAGCAACCGAGGCTACCATGAAACGATCAGTTATAGTTTTGTTGATCCAATATTGCAGCAGGAGCTCTACCCTGAAGCACAAACAATGCAATTATTGAATCCAATTTCTTCAGAATTAGCTGAGATGCGAGTAGGGATGTGGCCTGGATTGATTGCTTCTATGGTCTATAATGCGCATCGCCAGCAAACAGCAATTAAACTGTTCGAAACAGGAGTCATCTTTGACAAGCAGGGGAATGATGTGCAGGAGCGCTCATGCATAGCTGGCCTGTTAACCGGTGAGTTTGGCCATTTAAATTGGAGTGAATCGGCACGAGTATTTGATTTTTATGACATGAAGGGCGATTTACAAGCGCTATTTGCAATGTTAAACATCACTAATGTTGATTTTGTTGCAGCAACACACCCTGGCTTACACCCTGGGCAAACAGCGCGCATTTTAGTAGGAGAAACTCCTGTGGGCTGGCTTGGTGTGTTACATCCACGTTTTGTTGATGCACTTGATCTCAGTCATGAGGTCATGTTGTTTGAGCTGTCCTTAAAGCCATTAATTCATGATAGCCCGGTTCGCTATCAACAGATTTCAAAATATCCACAAATTAGACGTGATTTGTCATTGCTGGTGAGCAATGAAGTGAGCGTCATGCAGATTGAGCGAGCTGTGCGTGAAGTGGTTGCAGCGACATGGTTAAAAGCGTTTGATGTTTTTGATGTGTATACGGGGGAGTCGATACCTCAGGGGAAAAAAAGTATAGCCATATCCTTGACCTTGCAAGATGATCATCGGACACTGGTTGATGCTGAGATCAATGCAACAATCGGTGCTATAATAAAAAGACTGGATGATGATTTGGCTATCATACTTCGTACGGACGTGATTTGAAGAGGTTCAGCACCGTTCGAAGTACCTATCGAGGGACTAATCGTGAGTGCTTTGAGTAAAGCTATTATGGCTGATGCCTTGTGTGATGCAATAGAACTGGTTAAGCCTGATGCTAAAGAGATGGTTGAGCAATTTTTTGAAGAAATCAGGTTCGCTCTTGAAAGTGGGCAACATGTAAAGCTATCTGGTTTCGGTAATTTTACATTACGTGATAAACTTCAGCGGCCAGGCAGGAACCCTAAAACGGGGGAAGAAATTCCTGTAGCAGCACGGCGGGTGGTCACGTTTAAGCCCGGACTTAAATTGAAAACAAAAATAGAATCGAGAGAAAAATAGGCCATTGAATCATTACACCAAGCATCTTTTCATCTGCACAAACCAGAAGGGTGCCGGCAAGCAGTGTTGTGCGAATTCTGGTGGTGAGCCTTTTTTTGATTACCTGAAGAAGAAGCTTAAAGCACTTGGTTTGCATGGCCCTGGGAAGGTTAGGGTGAGTAAGTCCGGATGTTTAGGGCGTTGTAGCGTGGGCCCTTGCATTGTCATATATCCCGAGGGGGTGTGGTATACTTACTCGTCATTGACGGATATTGATGACATTATTGCAACACATTTAGTTGCCGGAGGCACTGTAGAGCGCCTTTTAATCAACGATTTAGTCCCATCATAGTGGAATTGAGGGCAGGCCCTAGAATAAAAAATACATTTTACTGTACATTTTACTTGTAGGTTAATCCCGTTTTAGTTAAAATCGCCCGTCCAAGATTATTAAAGATTATTTTTAGGGCGGTATGGAGTTAGTTTAATGAAAACATTTAGCGCCAAGGCACACGAAGTCAAACGTGATTGGTATGTAGTTGACGCCAGTGACAAAGTATTGGGTCGACTTGCCACAGAAATTGCCCGACGTTTACGAGGCAAACATAAAGCAGAGTATACTCCACACGTTGATACGGGTGATTATATTATTGTTACTAATGCAGAAAAAGTGACCGTTACAGGCCGCAAATTCAAAGATAAGATATATTACAGCCACTCTGGTTTCCCCGGCGGTATTAAATCGATTTCTTTCGATAAACTGCAGAAAAAAAATCCTACGCGTATTATCGAGCGCGCAGTGAAAGGGATGCTCCCCAAAAATCCTTTGGGCAGAGAGATGTATCGTAAGCTTAAAATTTACGTTGGTACTGAACATCCACACGAAGCACAGCAACCCAAGAAACTTGAGATTGAGGAATAAGTATTATGGCTGAATTGCAGCAATACTATGGTACCGGTCGCAGAAAAAGTTCAACTGCAAGGGTATTCTTGCGTCCTGGCAAGGGCGAAATTAAAATTAACAATCGCCTTTTAGCAGATTATTTTGGCCGCGAAACGTCCAGCATGATTATTAGGCAACCATTGGAAGCAGTGGATGTTCTTAATAAATTTGATATTTACGCGACAGTTGTCGGCGGTGGAATATCTGGCCAAGCAGGAGCCATTCGTTTAGGGATTGCGCGTGCATTGGTCCATTATGATGAACATGATATGGCCGAAGATGCAGAAGCACGTCCTGATTCGTTTCGTAGAAAATTGCGTGCACGTGGTTTGCTGACACGTGACTCACGCCGCGTAGAAAGGAAAAAAGTTGGTTTGCACAAAGCTCGGCGCGCAACACAGTACTCCAAGCGCTAGAGAGTTATTATTTAAAAAACCCGCTTTATGCGGGTTTTTTATTTCTCCGTTTCAAAATAGTTAATTCTTTGATATAAATGATGTTATCTTTTTGTTCTTGCTGTATGCGAGAGCTACTCGTTCAGGATGAAGCGAATCATGGACACAAAGAGTGTGGGTACTCCCGAGCCTCAGTTACCAAGTGAAGATGCACTAGAAGACGTGGTGGATGAGCAGCGTCGTCGATTCTTACTGACGACTACCAGTATTTTGGGTTGTGTTGGTGCTTTGTGCGCCTTAACCCCTTTTGTCGCGTCTTGGATGCCAAGTGCTAAAGCACAAGCAGAGGGTGCGCCGGTACAAGTTGATCTGAGTAAGATGGAGCCTGGCCAGCAAGTCACTGTCGCTTGGAGAGGTAAGCCTGTTTGGATTATTCGACGTACTCCGGAGATGTTAAGACACCTTGATGGAGATACATCAAGGTTGCGTGACCCAGATTCCTTCGTTGCACAACAGCCCACATATGCACAAAATAAATATCGATCAATCAAGCCAGAATACCTCGTGCTGGTTGGTATTTGTACCCACCTCGGTTGTTCGCCCAAATACAAGCCTGATGAAAAAGAGCTAGGACCTGATTGGCCAGGGGGGTTTTATTGCCCTTGTCATGGGTCAACTTTTGATTTGGCGGGCCGAGTATTCAAAAGTGTTCCCGCGCCAATTAATTTAGAAGTTCCGCCCTATCGATTTATCAGTGAGCACGTGATTGTGATTGGAGAGGATGAAAAATAAGGATTCAAGATGAATGGATTGGTGAGTTGGATAGATGCACGTTTTCCTTTGCTAAGTACCTGGAAAAATCATGTTAGCGAGTATTACGCACCCAAAAATTTAAATTTTTACTATTTTTTTGGCTCCTTGGCTATTGTTGTTTTGCTCAATCAATTGCTGACAGGACTATGGTTAACCATGTTTTATACGCCTACTGCCACGGAAGCGTTTGGCTCAGTGGAGTTCATTATGCGTGACGTGCATTATGGCTGGTTATTACGTTATATGCATTCGACAGGGGCATCAGCATTTTTTATTGTGATTTATTTGCATATGTTTCGTGGATTGCTCTATGGATCATACCAAAAGCCACGTGAATTAATTTGGATCTTGGGGATGGTCTTATTTGTTCTATTGATGGCGGAGGCATTTTTTGGCTATTTGCTTCCTTGGGGGCAAATGTCTTATTGGGGCGCACAAGTTATAACGTCATTATTTGGTGCTATCCCCTTTGTTGGTGACTCGTTGGTCGTTTGGATTCGGGGTGATTTTCATGTGGCTAACGCCACACTGCAGCGGTTTTTTGCCTTGCATATCATCGGTATTCCTTTGATCATGTTAGTCATGGTTTTATTGCATCTAGTGGCTTTGCATCGTGTTGGCTCCAATAATCCCGAGGGAGTGGAGATAAAAAAATATCTTGATGACAAGGGACGGCCACTGGATGGTATTCCTTTTCATCCCTATTACACCACCAAAGATTTTGTTGGTGTTTTGGTGTTTTTGATGGGTTTTTTTGCCGTTATTTTTTTCGTTCCAGATATGGGTGGGTATTTTCTTGAGCACGCAAATTTCGCTCCGGCTGATCCACTCGTTACCCCTGAACATATTGCGCCTGTTTGGTACATGACGCCGTTTTATACGATGTTACGCGCAATACCCAATAAATTGTCAGGCGTTATAGTTATGGGCGGAGCGATTGTTATTTTGTTTTTTATCCCTTGGCTAGACAAAAGTAGCGTGCGATCTATGCGTTACAAGGGAGTCTACTCAAAATATGCCTTACTGGTTTTTATCCCCAGCTTGTTTGCTCTTGGTTACTTGGGGACGGTCAGTGTTACTCCCTTGAAACAATATGTGGCTCGAGTGTGTACCGCCATTTATTTTGCATATTTTTTGTTTATGCCTTTTTATAGCCGCTATGAGCAATCGCGACCCGTCCCCTCGAGGATCGTATGAATAAACTAGCCCTCTGCTTGATCATCGCGTTTGCTTGCAGTCCTATCATTGCGGCCGATATTGAGTTGCTCCCGGTTGCTATCGATTTGCATGATAAGGCAAAATTACAACGGGGTGCGAAAATTTTTATGAATTATTGTTCAGGATGTCATTCTTTGCGTTTTATGCGTTATAACCGCATGGCGAAAGACCTTGGGTTGATCACATTTGCGGGAGATATCGATAGTGATCTGTTGGTTAATAATCTTATTTTAACTAAAGCCACAGTACAGGATCCTATAGAAAACAGTATGCCTGCAACCGATGCTCGTCAGTGGTTTGGTCGATTGCCGCCTGATCTGTCTTTATCAGCACGTGAGCGTGGTCCTGATTGGATATACACCTATCTAAAAAGCTTTTATGCAGATAAAACACGTCCATTCGGAGCGAATAATGCGCTGCTTCCGGACGTGGCTATGCCTAATATTCTTGAGCCTCTAGAGGGAAAAGTGATCGCGAAGCATGGGGATGATAATGCAGATCATCACGTACCTTTGCATCTGGTTCTTGTTAAACAAGGTGAAATGAGCCAACAAGAATTTGATAGTACCCTGCAAGACTTGGTCACTTTCCTTGTTTATGTTGCAGAGCCTGTGCAATTGATTCGTTACCGTATAGGGGTGGTTGTTATTTTGTTTTTATTCCTTTTTCTCGTTGTAGCGCGGCAGTTGAAGAAATCTTATTGGCAAGATGTTCGTTAAATAACCTATTTCTGTTTGTGCGATATCAGCACGAACAACGAAAGTGTGGTAAAATAGTGACCTCTAATGAATTAACGGATGACGAGGAGTTGTTGATGGCTATTATCGCAAAGCGTACGATTATGTCTTTGTATTCGGACAGTGATGATGTATACAGTCACCAAGTTCGAATTGTGTTGGCGGAAAAAGGGGTAAATGTCGAGATCATGTTGGCTAAGCGCGGTGATGGGTCTAGTGATTTATTGGCTGTTAATCCCTATGGCACAGTGCCAACGCTCATCGATCGTGAGTTGGTACTATACGAAGCGCGAATCATTATGGAATATTTAGATGAACGGTTTCCGCACCCACCGCTGTTGCCGGTGTATCCCGTTGCTCGTGCTGAAACGCGCAAAATGATGCATCGCATTGAACAAGATTGGTATTGTTTGCTGCAACGGATCAATGCTGGAGATGATGTGTTGTCAGCACAACAACTATTACTTGAGAGCTTGACAAGTCTTGAGCCTATTTTTGCTGATAAACCTTATTTCCTGAGTGATGAGTTTTCACTACTAGATTGCGCATTAGCTCCCTTACTGTGGCGTCTGCCACAATTGGGTGTAGACATTTCACCGCAGGATAAAGGTTTAAATGCCTATATGCAGCGCCTATTTAAACGGGAATCATTTCAAGCCAGTTTAACCGATGCTGAGAGGCAGCTAAGGGCCGCATGATGATGACCATGACCTCAAATCGACCGTATCTTATCCGTGCAATTTATGACTGGCTTGTTGATAATGACTTAACTCCCTATCTGTTGGTCAACACCGAGTTTCCTGGTGTTGAAGTGCCGCAAGAACATGTGAATGGTGGTCGCATTGTATTAAATATTTCCCCCAAAGCATGCCGTGGTTTACACTTGGAAAACGATAGAATTTTATTTACTGCGCGGTTTTCTGGACTTGCCACGCAAATTTTTGTGAGTCCTGATGCTGTGCTTGCCATTTATGCGAAGGAAAATGGGCGGGGGATGGAGTTTGGTGATGAATATGATGGACAACCACCGCCTCCCCCTCCTGCGTCATCCCTCTCAGAAAAAAAAGGGCGTCATAAACCTGCATTGAAGCTGGTTAAATAACCACCAGCAAGTCATTATCTGTTCGCTTAAAACATCGGTGCTGTCGTCAAACGATGACAGCCTGGAGTGTAGAATATTTTTCGTCAGTCCTGTCTGCATGACATGCTAGCAACTGTGTAGGGAGCCACCCATGACGAGCAAGCTAAAAAAAGCGCTCTTTTTAACCCAGCATATTCGTTTATGCGAGCGTTGGGCTGTAGATGAGTTAGGGATAACCGAAAATCAGTTAATGATGCGTGCTGGTACGGCGGCTTTTAATACGCTAAAAGCGCTCTATCCAGATGTTCATGTCATTGCTGTTTTTTGTGGTGGAGGAAATAATGCTGGGGATGGGTATGTGTTGGCTCGGCTTGCTCACATCCAAGGATATTCGGTTATTGTTTATTCATTTAAGGCAATAGATGATTTACCCGCGGCAGCCAAACAGGCCGCAGAGGAAGCTATTGCCGCGGGTGTTCGCTGCCAACCGTTAGATGAGGCTATCGATAGTGAGGTGGAGTTGGTTGTTGACGGTTTATTGGGTATTGGTTTAAAAGGACCGGTGCGTGGTTCGATAGCACATGCCATACAACTTATCAATGACAGTGAGTTGCCTGTCTTAGCTCTTGATGTCCCCTCTGGTTTAGATGCGGATACTGGAAGTGTGTTAGGTGTCTGTATCAATGCGGCAGTCACCACAACATTTATTGCGGAGAAAGTTGGATTATTCACGCTGGACGGCCCTGATCAATGTGGAAAAATTGTGTGCCATCGTTTGCAGCTTGATAATTGTTTAGCGACATTACAGCCTGCCGCTTACCGACTTGATGAACCATTGTTACGAGGGATCATCACTCCTCGTCGTAAAAATTCTCATAAAGGTCTTTATGGCCACGTGTTGGTCATTGGGGGGGGGGGCTGGTATGCCAGGGGCTGTCTATTTAGCAGCACTGGCAGCGCTTCGTACCGGTGCTGGAATGGTGACCGTTGCAACGCGACCAGAGCATGCAGGACGGATCCTGCCATTGCTACCTGAGGCAATAATCTATGGTATTGAGGATGTTGAGTCATTGTTGCCGTTGCTCGCGAAAGCGACCGTCTGTGTGATTGGACCAGGACTGGGTGACAGCGAATGGGCAAAAGGGTTGTTTGGAGCGGCAATTAGCGCACAACTACCGCTCGTGATTGACGCGTCTGCTTTGCGGCTATTGGCACATAATCCACAACATGATGACAATTGGATACTTACTCCACATCCGGGCGAGGCCGCTCAATTGCTTGGCTGCTCTACGGCCGAGATTCAGTTTGACCGTTGCCAGTCGGCACATCGTATTCAGCAACAATATGGTGGATGTGTTGTGTTGAAAGGCGTTGGTTCTGTGGTTAATACAGGGGAGTCAGAGTCCTATATTTGTACAGCAGGGAACCCTGGCATGGCCAGTGCAGGCATGGGTGATGTTTTAAGTGGTATTATCGGTGGCTTGCTTGCTCAAGGGGTAGCTCTTATTGACGCAGGCAAGTTGGGCGTGTGGCTACACGCTCGTGCAGCAGATGACGCCGTTTCTTCACAAGGTGAGCGTGGTTTAATGGCAAGTGATTTGATGCCTTATTTACGCCGACAAATCAACAAATGTGTATAAGTGTATGATGAATCCTAGTATGGTTATTGACTTACCTACAGAGCTTACTAGCGAAAAAATGGCAGTACGAACAGCGGCTTGCTTGGTGTCACCGTTGGTGTTAACGTTCAGCGGCGACATCGGCGCCGGTAAAACGACATTTATCCGAGCCATGCTGCGTAGTCTGGGAGTGAATTCAGCCATTAAAAGCCCCACCTTTTCGTTGGTTGAAAGTTACCAGGGCAATCACTTGCAAATACATCACTTTGATCTGTATCGTATTCATGATGAAGCGGAGCTTGATTATATTGGTTTTCGTGATTATTTCAGAGACAACGCCATCTGTTGTATTGAATGGCCAGAACGAGCAAGCCGTTATCTTGCATGTGCGGATGTTGGGTTTACCTTGAGTGTAAAAGGGGCAGGGCGCGAAATGTCTATTGGTGCATTAAGTCCTGCTGGTGCTGCAGTTTTGTCTTGTCTTGCGGGTGAAGAATGATCATGCGGACTGTATTGCGGGTTCTTGTTATATTGCTGTCTGGTTCGGCCATGGCTTCAACGTTGGAGTCACTGGTTGTAAAAGCAGAGGCTCAAAAAACAGCGGTTATTTTTACAGTGAGAGGCTCACTTCTGCATAAGGTGTTTACGTTGTCAAACCCCGCTCGCGTTGTTGTTGATTTGGACGAAACAACCACGGCTAT
>SXGU01398130.1_pt1 | contig 12996 bp, 10 predicted proteins | sample 3174531 | NCBI WGS metagenome assembly SXGU01 (sample SAMN11356863, study PRJNA531348) | freshwater metagenome | isolation source: freshwater sample F1-140 | place: China: Fuxian Lake, Yuxi | collected 2017-12-25 | reverse complement strand
TGTGGACGGCGTTTACACCACCGATCCACGCGTGGTGCCAGAGGCGCGTCGCCTCAACTCGATTACCTTTGAAGAAATGCTGGAACTAGCCAGCCAAGGTTCTAAAGTGTTGCAAATCCGCTCCGTGGAATTTGCCGGTAAATATAAAGTTAAGTTACGTGTACTCTCCAGTTTTGAAGAAGAAGGCGAAGGCACACTGATTACATTTGAGGAAGAAGACAACATGGAACAACCCATCATCTCAGGCATCGCCTTTAACCGCGATGAAGCCAAAATCACTGTGTTAGGCGTGCCAGACAAACCCGGCATTGCTTACCAAATTTTGGGCCCAATTGCCGATGCCAACATAGACGTGGACATGATCATCCAAAACACCGGTGCCGACGGTGCGACCGACTTCACCTTCACCGTGCATAAAAATGAAATGAGCAAGGCTTTGGCCATTTTGAATGACAAAGTACAAACCCATATCGGCGCACGCGAAATCAGCGGCGACGACAAAATTGCTAAGGTATCCGTGGTCGGTGTAGGCATGCGTTCACACGTCGGCATTGCCAGCCAAATGTTCCGCACCTTGGCCGAAGAAGGCATCAACATCCAAATGATTTCCACCTCAGAAATTAAAATTGCCGTGGTGGTGGACGAGAAATACCTAGAACTCGCGGTACGGGTCTTACACAAGGCGTTTGAATTAGAAGACAAGTAAGCGTTCGAGGCTAAGCGGAAGGCTAAGCCTTGGAATATAAAATTGATTTTTGATGGCGATTCAAGTAATATCGCGCCTCAATTAAGAAACACCCAGTAGTAAAAGCGCAATCAATACTACAGTCAGCAAGCTGACAAGTATTGCTAAAAAACGGAGAGCTGGCCGAGTGGTCGAAGGCACTTCCCTGCTAAGGAAGCAACCCCTTTAAGGGGTATCTCCGGACATGAGTAAAATCAATAAGTTATCAAAAACACACGGGTGAAAAAATCACCTTTATCCATCGAAAATTAGTGCTCATTTGGACAGTATTTGGACAAGCTAGCACCTCGCTCTTAATCCAAGGTTCAATACTACTACGACAAAAAGGCCACATGTTGATGTGGCCTTAAAATTCTTACCCTACTGCTGCATCCATAAACCGATACTGGTTGAAATTTGGATTGCTTGCCTTTAATGCAGGTAGCAAAGCCCTAGCAAATGCGTCACGCTCCTCTTTGCTAGTAATGTTCTGTCTAATTGCTTCTGCGATTGCCTTGAAGTGTTTGCGTGTCATGATTAACCCCCCCCTTTATGTGTTTTTATACATAAGGCGCGGTGTCTACCTGTATGGGGGGTGGGACCACAGGATGTAAAGCCCCCCGTCTCTAAATCTGTAGCTCTTTAAGCGGAGCTGGTTTTTCAAACCTGGAAACATTTACATTACATTTAATTAGTGCTTGCAATGAGTTTTCAATTATAGCAATTAGCTATTCGTGAAATTCTAATGGTTCTAAAATCTCAACTCCGCTCTACATTTCAATACATTTACTGTCACCTCTTACCATCACTACAAGCAAGGCTAAGCTCGTAAGATTCTGTTAATCATTAACTACAAATACGTTCAGATAAATATCCATTTTTTAAAGAGTCTTTAGGGCTATGATTGGATTTGTCTTTTGAACAATCACCCATTATGGTGATGCAAACAATTGCAAAGTTAAGAATTTAAGCGTACAGTCAAACCATGCGTTCTGAATTAATTAAATTAATCACGTTGTTCGCTATGCTCATTTGCCTTCCTCTGCAAGGCTTGGCCGCGATAACAATGCCCGCTTGCCAGATGCATAATTCGAAGATGGAAATGCAAGTCGATGCCAATTACTTAGAAAGCATGCCTCATTGCGATCATCATGATAACAATCAACCGTCCAAGAGTACTTCATGCAATAAATGCTCCTATTGCTTTTTGACTGTGGCACAAGCCCTTATCCCATTCAATATCTCCATAGCGTTAATTGATGATGCACCCGTATTTACGGATTTAATTACCGAAATACCAGATTTATTCCCTTCCTCACTTTTTCATCCCCCTCGATTAGCACTATCTTAGTGCTGATGACCGTGTACATTGCACGATAATGTTTGTTGGGCACTTGCTCAGCAAACAATTCATTACCAATCCTACCGATACTCAGCACCCATTGACCGATGGTGGTTTTGCAGATGTTTGAAGTTTGACGTATGATTTTTGGCACCTATGCATATGCATATGCATTCACGACATGCTGGACCACTTCTACAAAAATTGTAATATTTTTACGTCTACTAGGAGTCGCTATCATGAAGCATCAACCAATTTATAAATTAATTGCAATCCTTGCCTTCTCTAGCATTGGGTTTCTTTCAGTCTCTGCTATCGCAGGTCCTGATGAGTTTCAGCGTCAGATGATTCAACAAGTCATGAAAGCCAAACAGAAACTTAAAGCAGCAGAGGCTGCTAAAGGGGCTGAGAAAGCAAAGCTTATGGAGGAGCACATGAAAATGATGCAAGACACCATGAGTAAAATGCAGGAAACGAAACCGAAGGCGGGCATGACCATGCAGGAGCATGAGGACTGGATCAATGAGCATCAGAAACTTATGGATGACTTGATGGGGCAAATGATGAAAGAACATCACATGCAAATGGAAATGGGCTGCATGAGTACTGACAAGCATAAGCACTAAATGTTATGCCGGGTGGGTAGCGCCACTCGGCATAATTAAAACAAAGAGGCTGACAAATGAATAAATTATTAATTTGTATGATTGTGGCGATATTGAGTGTTGTCAGTATTCAGGCCCACGCTTACGACGCTCACCAACCAATCCGCGAGATACAAAAAAGCCATTCTGCAAAAGTGGTAGTGGTTCCTGAAAACGAACACTCTGCTAATAGCCCGATTGGTGCCAATGTACAGGAGTTACTGAACTGGGCAGACACGCATAACCCTGAACTCACGGCAATGCAATACGAAACCGATGCAGCCGGTGAGCGAATTGCCCCAGCAGGCGCGCTTCCCGATCCGATGCTACGCGTTGAGTTCATGGATTTTGCCGGGCGAGATGCACCAAATGGTTTTAATCCATTTCCAGGAAAAGGTAGTGGAACTAAATACACTTTCATGCAGAGCATTCCACTATGGGGTAAGCGCGATTTACGCAAGGAAGTTGCTACGGCAGAACTGGAACAATTCAAGGGACGTAGATTAGTCAGTGTCACTGAAATTCACGCACGGATAAAGAACGCTTATGCTCAGTATTATCAAACCATAGGGCTGAAAAAGCTTAACGAAGGTATCCTGCGCCTACTAGAGGATTTGGAGGCTGTTACTCGGGTACGTTATGCCAGTGGTTTGGTTCCGCAACAAGATGCAATCCGAGTGCAAGTCGAAAAAACGATGTTGCATTCAGAAATCATTACCCTTGAGACCGAACAGCAACAAGCCAAAGCACGTTTAAATGCAATGCTTGGCCGGGCTCAGGATGCGCTACTTTCGACTACACCGGAATTGCGCCGTTTGCCGGTGGGTAAGCTGGATAGTGCAGTCCTGCAAGGAAAGGTGGCACAAACCAATCCATCGCTTGCTACGGAGTCAGCACAAATCTTGGCGGCAGACGCTAACAAGCGATTGATAGAGAAGAACCGTTACCCAGACATCACGCTCGGTATTGCTCCAACGCAGATAGGTAGCAGCATTAGTAGCTGGGAGGCGATGGTTGAGGTCAACCTTCCCATCCGCTTTGATACGCGCCGTTCTCAAGAAAGTGAAGCTGCAGCAATGCTGGCTGCAGCCAAAGAGCGGCAGCGGGGAATTTCGAACCAAGTGACAGGAGAGTTACAGGAAAATCTAGTAGCATTTGAGGCGGCGGGAAAGCAAGAGTGGTTAATTGCTAACACCCTACTTCCGCAGGCAGAACTGACCTTTCGTTCGGCATTGGCTGGATACGAAAATGGCAAAGTTGACTTCGCTACACTGCTAGATGCACAAAAAGCGATAAAACTTGCAAGACAAAGCCAGATAAGAGCCAGGGTGGAGCAAGAAATACGCATTGCCGAGATTGAAAAAATGATAGGGGAAGCATTATGAAACGTTTTGGCATAAGGGTTGCACTAATGCTAGTTGGCATTGCTGTAGCCACAGGAGGTGGTTACTGGTGGGGATTAAAGCTATCAGACAAATCATCGACCAAAATTTCCATTAGTCCTTCCGCAGTCAGCTCAAAGAAAATTCTTTATTACCGCAATCCTATGGGCCTGTCGGATACATCACCTGAACCTAAACAAGATTCTATGGGCATGGATTACATTCCCGTCTATGAAGGTGATGGGGTGCAGACCAGTCAGATCAAGATCAGCCCTGAGAAAGTGCAGAAGTTGGGAGTGAGGACAGAGCCAGCTGTACTTCGAGAATTAGTCAGGACGGTGCGCGCTGTTGGCCAGTTTCAGTTGGATGAACGCCGCTTGCACACAGTTACGACGAAGTTCGAGGGTTATATTGAAAAGCTTCATGTCAACACTACTGGCCAGCCGGTAAAACGCGGCCAGCCGCTGATGGAAGTGTACAGCCCGGAATTGGTTTCAGCACAAGAGGAATACCTGATAGCCTGGAATGGTCGCCAATCATTAAGCAACGGTACAGAGGAATCGCTGGTTGGTGTCAGTCGATTGGCAGAAAGCGCCCTCAAGCGCCTGCGCAACTGGGATATTTCTGATGCCCAGTTACAGCGCTTGAAAGAAGATGGGAGAGCCACGCGTATGCTTACGATGTACTCGCCTGCAGACGGCATAGTATTAGAAAAAGCTGCTGTGCAAGGTATGCGCTTTATGCCAGGTGAGCCATTATTCAAGATTGCTGACCTTTCGTCTATCTGGTTACTCGCTGATGTGTTCGAGCAAGACCTTGCGCTAGTCCATGTCGGGCAATCAGTAAAAATCAGCGTTAATGCTTATCCAGAAAAAGAACTGGCCGGCAAAATTGCCTATATCTACCCGACAGTAACTCCTGAGACACGCACCACCAAAATACGGGTGGAACTCGGCAATCCGAGTGGAATGCTAAAGCCCGATATGTATGCCGCCGTACAATTGGTATCCAGCCATGGCAAAGTGTTAATGGTGCCAGATTCCGCCGTACTTGATAGTGGTACACGCCAGATAGTGTTGATACAGCGTACCGAAGGCCTTTTCGAACCTCGTGATGTAAAGCTAGGCATGCGTAGTAATGAGTACGTCGAAGTGATTGAAGGTATAAGTGCGGGGGAGAATGTTGTCGTCAGTGCCAACTTCCTTATTGATGCAGAAAGCAATCTCAAGGCTGCTATCGGAAGTTTTGGGCATGCTGCTCATGACAAACAGGACAAATCCGTGACCGATAAACCAGTAACTCCTGCTGTTAATTCTGAGCACAAGGGGCACTGACATGCTCAATAAAATTATTGAATGGTCGGTTCGGCACGTTTTTTTAGTATTGCTCGGAACACTTTTTATCGCAACTTGGGGTATTTATAGCGTCATCCATACTCCGGTCGATGCGATTCCAGACCTATCGGATGTACAGGTCATAGTTTATACCGAATATCCTGGACAAGCCCCCCAGGTAGTGGAAGACCAGGTAACCTATCCGCTCACCACCGCCATGCTATCGGTACCGACATCCAAAGTCGTGCGCGGGTTTTCCAACTTCGGTGCCTCGTTCGTGTATGTCATCTTTGAAGACGGGACTGATATCTACTGGGCACGCTCGCGTGTGCTGGAATACCTCAATTTTACTGCGGGAAGATTGCCCAAGGGAATTACGCCTTCGTTAGGCCCTGATGCTACTGGAGTAGGTTGGGTTTACCAATATGTAGTTACGGCCAAGCATAAGACCCTTGATGAACTGCGCTCTATTCAGGATTGGTTCATCCGTTATCAATTAACTAAAACGCATGGCGTGGCTGAAGTAGCCAGTGTGGGTGGTTTTGTAAAATCCTATCAGGTGACTGTCAACCCGCAACGTTTGCAGGCTTATGGCATATCACTCAAGACAGTTTCCAATGCCATTGCCATGAGCAACCGCGACGTCGGCGGTCGAGCAATTGAGATGGCGGAAACCGAATACGTGGTGCGCGGCAGAGGTTATCTGCGTAGTATCGGTGATCTTGAATCTTTAGTGCTTAAGTCCAACATGGGTACGCCCGTGCTCTTGCGCGATGTTGCCCGTGTAGAGTTGGTTCCAGACGAGCGCAGAGGAATTGCCGAGCTAAATGGAGAAGGCGAAGCGGTTGGTGGCATAGTCGTGGCTAGGCACGGGCAGAATGCACTTGATGTAATTCATAACCTTAAGACTAAAATTGCAGAGGTGGCTTCAGGCCTGCCAGACGGCGTTTCAATCCAGGCTGTGTATGACCGTTCAGGGTTAATTCATCGTGCCATCAGCACGCTCAGTGAGACGCTTATCGAACAGGGCATCATTGTTGCGTTGGTTTGCATAGTATTTCTTATGCACGTGCGTAGTGCTCTGGTGGCTATCATTATGCTACCGATTGGCGTTTTGGTGGCCTTCATTGCGATGCGGTTCTTGGGCTTAAATTCCAACATCATGAGTTTAGGTGGCATTGCCATTGCAATTGCAGAGATGACCGATGCGGCAATCGTCATGATTGAAACCTCACACAAGCATCTCGAACGCTTGTCGCCTGATAAGGCTCGCATAGATGCCATCATTAAAGCCTGTCAGGAGGTTGGCCCGTCACTGTTCTTCAGTTTATTGATTATCACAGTATCGTTTTTACCGGTATTTACACTTGAGGCTCAAGAAGGACGAATGTTTATACCACTTGCCTATACAAAGACATTCGCAATGGCCGGGGCTGCATTGCTTTCGATCACGTTGGTACCAGTATTGATATTGCTGCTGGTTCGTGGGCGTATTCCGCCTGAGCAAAACAATCCGCTGGTACGCGGGATGATCTGGTTGTATAGGCCCGTGATGGTCTGGGTGATGCGATGGAAGGGATTCATCGTCCTGTCAGCAATTGCATTGCTTGGGGTGACTGCTTATCCCGCGCTTAAACTGGGAACGGAATTTATGCCTACCTTGAATGAAGGTACGCTGCTTTACATGCCGTCGACATTGCCAAGCATTTCCGTTACCAAGGCGGCTGAACTGTTGCAAACACAGGATAAGATTATCAAAAGCTTTCCTGAGGTGGAGTCTGTATTCGGCAAGGCGGGGCGGGCGAACAGCGCCACCGATCCGGCTCCTTTAGAGATGGCAGAAACCATTATCAACCTTAAACCTAAAGATCAGTGGCGCCCCGGCATGTCCATAGACAAGCTAATTGCTGAACTGGATAAGGCGGTTCAAATGCCTGGTGTCACCAACGCTTGGACTATGCCAATTAAGGCCAGAACCGATATGCTTTCCACGGGGATACGAACGCCGATTGGGATCAAGGTGTTCGGTAAAGACCTTACCGAAATGGAAATGCTAGCTAAGCAGATTGAGGCCGTTGTTAAAACAGTACCTGGCACAACAAGTGTCTATGCAGAGCGTATCACTGGTGGATACTATCTGGATATAGCCCCCGACCGAGAGGCACTATCTCGCTATGGATTGGCTGTTGGTGATCTTCTGGATGTGGTTTCGGTGGCGCTTGGTGGCGAAATGGTCACGACTACGGTAGAAGGGCGTGAGCGCTTTGGCGTGAACGTGCGCTATCCTAGAGACATGAGAAGCAATCCGCAGGCAATCGCCACGCAAGTGCTTGTACCTACCATGGGAGCCGCAATGATTCCGCTTGGCCAACTTGCGAAGATTACACTGGTCAAAGGGCCGCCTAGCATACGTACCGAGAACGCGTTGCTGTCAGCCTATATTTTTATTGATATTCGTGATCGGGATATTGGTAGCTATGTTGCTGCTGCGCAAAAAGCAGTACGTGAGCAGGTTAAATTCCCTTCCGGTTATTACATCACCTGGAGCGGCCAGTTTGAGTTCATGCAGCGCGCAATTGAAAAGCTGAAGGTCGTATTACCCATCACCGTTCTGATTGTGTTTGTACTGCTGTATCTGAATTTCAATCGAATCAGCGAAACCTTGATGGTAATGCTGTCGGTACCATTCTCCATGATTGGCGGTGTTTGGCTGATGTATTGGCTTGATTACAATCTGAGTATAGCAGCAGCAGTTGGCTTTATCGGCCTTATTGGCATCAGTGCCGAAACCGGCATGGTGATGTTGGTATACCTAGATCGGACTCTGGAAGAGATCAAAGCGAAACGTGCCGCTGCCGGCGATCAACTCAACTGCGAGGATATTTACACCGCAGTGGTGCAGGGCTCAGTGTACCGAATACGTCCGGTAATGATGACTGTTGTTGGCAGCACTATTGGCTTACTCCCCGTTATGCTGAGTAATGGGACAGGTTCCGAGTTAATGCGGCGTATTGCTGCGCCCATGGTAGGCGGTATGATTTCTGCAACGGTATTAACGTTAATCGTGATTCCGGCGATTTATGGCCTAGTTAAAGAACGCCCCATTAGACAAGGAGTAAAGCATGCCAAAAATGCCGCGGCACTTACCCTTTAACCATGTGTGTTATATTAAACTGGTAGCGATGGCTTGCATGATGAAAATCTGTTGTTGTGTCTATACAGTTCAAAGAAATATGTGGAATAAAGTTCTTTATACTCGTCGGTTTCTTTAGATTGAATGTGGCTTTTAAGCCAAAGTACACAATCAAGTATTCTAGGGGTGTGATTACTAAAATAGTCGAAATCCAAACGAACCTCCTCACCATTTTTAACCCCTTTAACGCTTCCATCAGCCATCATGGTTAGAATCAGATCATTCAATTCATTAAGTACCCAATCTGGAACCTGCCCCAAGGACGTTTTTCCTCTGTAAAGTAGAAATGCCATTGCGCATATATAAATAAGGGGCCATATGTCAATGACCTTATTCCCAACATCTATAAATCTTCCTTTAAGGCCATTAAAACATACAGCTTCATTTTTAAGTTGGTACGATTGATATTCATCCTCAGCTTGACGCACTTCTATGTCGCAACTTATTTCATCGCCGAGCACCATCTCATAAAAACCAGCTGCCAAAAAAGAATCAATAAGACTGAAGCCGCCGGTATCAATCGTATAACATGACCCCAAGGCCGTTGCACCAAAAATATCATGGCCACGAATCGTATTTGCTATTGTTACCTCTAGAGGTACACACCTGTGAGTTATCTCGATTACGAAATGTGTGGCCTCGTGAAATGCTACCGAGATTTGTTTAGCTCGGCATTTAGGGGCTTTAACTTCTGATGTGTGAGGGAGTTCCAGCGATAGCTGTGTGTTGGCGAGCTTAAAATAATTGATACATTCTTTATTCATATTAATTCCTTATCATTATTCAGTGGGGTGCCAGAAAGCACGGAAACCATTTTCACGACCAGTCCATGAGCGTTTTCTTACATACCCAAGCTTGCGAAGTGCTTCGCCTAGCTCGCCCACATGTGCAGTTTTACCTTTTCTGCCGCGTAAGCGCGTTTGGAAGAACTCCATGGTTTTAGGCATGTTGCGTTCCGACTCTGGCAGGCTAGCCAAGAGTCTTTTGATTCTGTCGATTAGAGGTATGCAAACTTCTGACGGGTGATACGTACTGGCATCCGCAACAATTTGTGTTGGTTCTTCGATTCTAATTTGTTCAAGGTACTCAACGACGTAGGGCTTCATTTATGCATCTCCTGTGGTGATTATCGGATGATGGGCACAATAAGGTGCCATCATCCACCGATAGGTGGATAGTGTCAGCAATGTCATAACATGTTGATTTATATTGAATTTATCATTGCGGATAAAAATAGACCTCGCAGTGTCATAAAATCGCTTGAAATGCCTGCCAATACTGGCTTTGAGCACACTGCGGGTCTTTAAATCCACAATGCTCAGCAATGTCGCAATGCCCCCATGAATTCGCAATGATTTAGTCGCCATCATTTATACCTCTGCGCAATAAAATCGTTACCTGCGTCGGATACTTTTAGCGGTCTAGGTTTACCAACTGTTCCACCTTGCGAAATAAACCCACGTTCAATGCCAGTTGTAAGTAGTTTTTCAACTCGATCTTTGGGGAATCCAAGGGTGCTTGCATATTTATCAGCAAATGTTCGCTTAGCAATTGGTTCAAGGTGCTCAACTTTGCTGAGCTTGCGAACTACCTCCCTCAAGTAAAAGTCAGATTGTGCTGTCTCAGCACTTTGGATAAAGTTATCGACAGCAATTAAAAAACCGCCATCTGTACGCCGCAATCGCAATGGTTCAGGGATAACCCCATCTGTCATTTTTGTAACTTCTGCACGGATGAAATCACGTCGTATAGCTTCTGGTAATTTTTCTTTTTCTTTTGCTGGTAGGTTTCCCAATGACAATTGCCACCTAGATGCATCAGAGAAGGCACTACTTCCGCGACTACCGAATTGGTCCAATTCATCAGACTTTCCAGCCGACTTATTAACGTGATGTGCCGCGACAAGTGCGCAACAGTTAGTTTTCTTTGCAATCAGCTCCAATGCCTCCATAAACATGGTTGCGGTATCAGCGTCATTCTCATCACCCCCCATAAAACGGCTGATTGGGTCAACGAAAATGAGAGGGCTGCCTTTAATCTCAGAAATTGAAGCAATCAGTTGATTCACCACTGACGAACGGCCACGGTTATAACGGTCGGTATGCAAAAGCCGCATATTCTCACCCAAGGTTGGTACAACATAGAAGTTTTGAAGAAGCTCATCCCCGTTACTTGGCCATTCTCCGCGCGACTTCAGCCCAGCAACAATTTTGGATATACGTCGATGCAGGCTATCTTCGGAGTTCTCTGCCGTAAACATAATGACAGGTCCTGTGGTCTCTACTGAATACTTGCCAAGAAACTTAGCGCCTGTAGCTCTGCTTATCGACATTTGAAGCATTATTTGAGTTTTACCTACAGCACCCGGCGCAGTCATTAACCCAACTGTTTCACCAAGCTGAGGAAGGAAGCCCTCGAATATCCACTGCACTTTTGGTGGATTGCTTTTGAGAAATCTTGTTGCTGAGTGGCTATGAATGTTGAAAACGGTGCGAGTGTTTTCCACTTCAATTGGTTCTGGTTTCTCTGACACGTATCCTAGCTGTATGGGTGAAGTGATTCGTCCGAAATGCTTACATGACTTACATTTATCTGATATGTCGCTGAAGTGTTGACAAGTCGTTGGGCCGCCAACCCAACCATCAATTTTTTTCTGTGTCTCATCATGTGAATAACGCTCGTCGCCCTCACTCCACTCGTGACATAGCGCTTCGCTTTCAATCGTATGCTTAACAACACCAATCATCCCACGCCATAGTGGCTCAGGTACGTCACCACGAGTTTGGGCAACCTCATTAAGTGCTGAGCACTTTTTAACAATTTCATATGCACTTGATTCTGAATATTCCAAGCCAGCGCCAAGGTCGTTTGTGATTTCAAAGAGTGAAACAACATTTGATTTCTGAAAGCTAGCTTTACCGTATTGCTTAACAATCGCATCAAAAATATCAGGTGAATACTCTGGAGCATCGTGGATTAGTTCTACGGTTTTAACCCCGTCTTTGCGCCAGTGCGTGCCAACGGGACGAAGTAAGCTAGCAGAATCTTTAGTGCGACTTGGATCATGCTTAAATCCAACCGTGTTAAGTGCGTTAGAAAATGCGTTAACGATTGGCTGCCACTCATCCTTAATTAAGTCTCTATCGAGAACCCAGTAAGCATGTAGCCCCATACCTGATTTCACAATCATGGGTATAGGCAGAGCTAGCTTCTTACACATGCCCCCCAAAGAATCTTTTGCCTCCTTCCGGCTCACGTAGCTCTTAGCATCATTAGGTTTACCTACGTCGATGTCCAACCAGATGCTACGCATCCAACCAGCATTTTCTTGCTTACGGTTTGCGTCGGTTTTGTATGTAGCGCAAGCGTGAAATACGTTTACTTCATTAGCATCATATTTTTTAGCTGCCGCATCCAGCGCTTCAACAGTTTCAAAGAAGTGGTGCTTAGGTGCTTTATCAAGTCCATTTCTGAACTCAGCAAGAACATACACTCCTGTTCTTGGCAAAATTTTGGATAAAAAACCCCCGTTACTTTCTGGATATTCACCAGATTTTAGTATATTATTCATTATGTTATATTCCTAGCCCAGCTTCGTTCTGGGCTTATTTTTTAATAAACCCTAGCTGTTAATGCTAGTTTTGATAAAAGCGTCTAAATCTTCTTTGCGATAGCGAATAGATTTACCAACCCTAATAAATTTTGGGCCGGTATTTTTCTTACGCCAGTTGGAAAGTGTGGCTAGACATAATGGTTTTGTTGAACCACCAAGATAGAGTGCTGCAAATTTTGGTGGTAATTGGTCGATAGACGACCATAAGTCGCGCTGATTCTCCATGCGCAGTTCTCCCATGTAGATACATGAAATGGCACCAATTGGTACCTCCCTTGCGCACAGCCAGAATCAGGCAGGAGTGTAAACAGCCTCGGTCTTGTGGATTGATTGCAGAAGTTAATTGTCGGTCTTCAGTTAGTGTGAGTCGAGCCAACTAACAATCAAGAATCAATGTGATAGATTGTAATCAATTTCAATAGACTGTCAAGTAACACATTGATTATTAACCTATAACACGTTATCACGTGATTGAAAAATGGGGTGCTAGGCATCAGCCAAGTTTTTTTGCGAGCTCCTCAGCTCTTAAATGCACATAGCGCTTCAACATCTGCAAACCCCTATGCCCGCTAATGCTGCTAACCTCCATGACGTTAAATCCTCGCTCAAATAGCCTAGTAATTGCTTCGTGCCGCAGATCGTGAAATCGAAGTCCGCTAATTCCGGCTTTTCCACATGCTTTTCGCCACGCCTTATCGAGCGAAATCGGGGTTACATCAAACACCCTACCCGCTATGGATTGAACTGTAGTTTGCCTTTGCTCC
>SXGU01124120.1_pt1 | contig 12996 bp, 15 predicted proteins | sample 3174531 | NCBI WGS metagenome assembly SXGU01 (sample SAMN11356863, study PRJNA531348) | freshwater metagenome | isolation source: freshwater sample F1-140 | place: China: Fuxian Lake, Yuxi | collected 2017-12-25 | reverse complement strand
CATCGCCCGCTGCCGCAACCCGCCCGAGAGCTCGAACGGATAGGTCTTCATCGCCTTTTTCGGATTCTTGAAGCCGACGCGATGCAGCATGTCGGCGACGATGAGGTCGCCTTCCTTCTCGTCGACCCGGCGGTGCAGGTGCAGAGCTTCGCCGATCTGGTCGCCGACGGTGTGGAGCGGCGACAGCGAGGTCATCGGCTCCTGGAAGATGATGGAGATCCGGCCACCACGGATCGCCCGCATCTCCGTGCTGTCGGGATCCAGCCGGGCGATGTCGACAGTGGCGCCATCGGCGCCGGGCGGGTTGAAAAGGATCTGCCCCTGGGAGATGCGGCCGGCACGCGGCAGGATTCCCATGATGGCCTGGCTGATCACCGATTTCCCCGAGCCCGACTCGCCGACCATCGCCACGGTTGAACCCGGGCGGATGCGGAAGCTCACCCCGTCGACCGCCCGCATGTGACTGTCGTGAATCTGGAAATCGATCGCCAGGTCCTGGACCGTCAGCAGATTGGTCATGCCGCCTCGTCCGGGAGCGGCATCGGCGTCTCGCTGTCTATTCCCAGTGCGCTGAAGTTGGACTGTGTGGCGGGGGTAAGGGCGATGCTGTGACGCCGCGCGGCCGCCGCCGCCGATCGTGCGACGCTCTCGAAATCGTCGAGCGACGAATCGAGGCGGATCGTCGGATGGCCGTTCTCACCCCTCAGCGCCAGCTGCATCCATCCCCCGGTACGGTCGGTGCGGGTGGAGTAGTAGCTGAGTTTCACCGCCCGCAATTCGTTCCAGGCGAGGCTAACGCGGCGGGGTGAAAAAAGCGATATGCCGTCCGCGGTCAGTTCGACGCGCGAAAGCTGGCGCCGCCAGGTCCGCAGCCCGAAAACCAGGAACAGCAGGCCGGCGGGCAGGAGCAGATACATCGCGGGCGATCCGGCGGGAATGAACAGCGCCGGCCCTGCGGTCAGGATGAGGCCGGCCCCGGCCCGCAGATAGTCGGACCGCAGGACCTCGAAACGGTAGCGCAGGATCTTCATGCCGCCCTCGCGGCCGGCGCAAAGATCTCCCGCACGTCGCACCAGCGCGCGGCGCGGTGGGTGGCAATGGCGCCGAGAAAGTGGTCGGTGAAACTCCAGGCGGGCTCGTCATGCGCCAGATGATGCGTCAGCAGCCCGGTCGGCTCCTTCGGGTCGGCCTTGCCGTTTCGCTTGTCCCGGAGATGGCGGATGGCGAGCTCGAGCGCCATGTCGTCGCCGAGGAAGGCGCGCGTCGTCCAGTTCATGATGTCGACATGCGCGTTGACCTGCGTGATGTCTGTGAGGCCCGGCCGCCGCGGCTTGTCGGTCGACAGGCCGAGATAACCGGCCGAACCCAGGCCGGCCGCCACCGCGGGCGCAATGCGGTTGTGCGGTGGCACGAGAACGCGCAGCCAGCTCTCGCCGAAGATCCGGTCGAGCGTCAGGGCGCCGCGCGCCAGTTCCCCCAGGACATAGGCGGGGGCCCGGTCGGGGCCGAGCTCGGCCTTCGATTTTCCCGGCGGGGAGTGGTTGAGATGCGCCCAGCCGTGCTGACAGACGACGATATCGGCCTCGGCCTTCAACCGGTCGGCCAGCTGCTCGCGGGCACGGGCCGGAATCACCGCAAGAAGCAGAGGCACGTTGTGCCCGCCGTGCAGCGCGATCAGCCGCTCGAGAGCGTCGGTTGCATCGCCGGCGTCATCGTCACGCCACCAGAATTCGGCAACCCGGCCGTTCTCCGCCCAGATATCGAGTTCGCGGACCAGATCGCTCCAGCTCATGCGGTCCGCCGCTCCGCCTGCAGCGTGCCGACCAGGCGTGCTGTCTCGCTGGCGCCATTGCAGCGCAGCGTGCCCGCCTCCGGCCTAGAGCGATGTCCGGCTTGGGTGATGGCAGCTGCGAGACCGGCAGCGTCGAGGCTCGCCTCGTCCAGGACGGTCGCCCAGCCGCGTGCGGTGAGCGCAGCGGCGCGCAGCTTCTGCTCGGTCTCGCCGCCGGCCGCGAAAGGTACAAGAACCGCCCGGGTTTTCGCCTGCAGGATATCCATCACCGTATTGTAACCGGCCTGCGACAGCGAAACACGGCAGCGTCGCAGCAGGCCCGGAAAATCCGCCCGGGCCGGCTCGATGATCGTGCCGGGGGCCTGCCGGGCCAGCAGGCGATTGCGGGCCTCGGCCGGCAGATCGGCCCCGAGCAGAAAACGCCAGCGTCCTCCGGACCTGCTCAGCTCCCGCGCCGCCAGGGCCGTTTCCAGCAGCCGTGCGCCCACGGCGCCCCCACCGCTGGAGACGATGATCTCGTCGTGACCGTCATCACCGGGCGGCTCGGGTGAAGGCGGGGCCGCTATATAGCCCGTGTAGACGAGCCGGTCGCCCAGGTCGCGCGCCGCCGGATAGCTCGCCGGCAGATCAAGCAGGGCCGGATCGCCGTGGACAAGGATGCGATCGTACGCCTGCGTCCGCTCGAGGGCGCGGGTGATCTTGGCCGGGTCGCGCGGCGCCACCAGGACATCGCGCAGCGAACACAGGATCAGCGGGCGAGGGGAGAGTGCGCGCGCCCTCTCCAGCAGAGGAAGAAGCTCGAACTCCAGCTGGCGCCGCCCGAAGGGAAACAGCTCGGTGATCAGCACATCCGGGCGGAGGTCTGAAAAGCGGGCGAGCAGCATGTCCTGCCGCCGGGTCTTCCAGTCGGCATCGATCGGCCGGCCGTGCTCGTCGAGAAACGAGGTGAAGGTCGCATCGGCGGTACGCATCGGCGGGAGCTGAAATAGCCGTGCGGCGCCGGTGCCCGGATTGGCCAAGGGTAGCCCACCCGAGGCAATCTCCACCTCGCAACCGGCCTCGCTCAGTGCCTGGCCGATCGCCGCCGCGCGCCGGAAATGCCCGGTGCCGAGGAGGTGCTGCACGTGGATGAAAATACGCAACGGCATGATCTCAGGCCGCCCGCTCGACCAGGGGCACGTTTATCCGGGTGATACGCGGCTCTCCATCCTCGCCCAGGCTGAAGATCTGCATGGCATAGAGATCAAGCTCGTGCGGCGCGTCGCCGGTCATGTCCCAGCCGGTGGCCCGGGCATAGATCGCCCGAATGACTCCGCGGTGGGTGACGGCGAGGGTCGGCTCGTGGCGGCGGGCGATCTCGGCCAGAAGAGGCATGACGCGCTGCTGGACAGCGCGCGGGCTCTCCCCGCCGTCGGGCGTGAAGTCGAGGCCGCGGGCCTCGTTGGCGAGGAAGGCGGCACCGTGCTCGCGCCGCAGCTCGGCGATGACGCCGCCCTCGTAACGGCCCCAATCCATCTCCACCAGCCGCGGATCGATCTCGGGTTTCAGCCCGAGAAGTGTCGCCGTCTCGCGTGTCCGCTGCAGCGGCGACACGAGACAGCGGAATCCCGTCACCTCGTCCGGCAGGCGTCGCGCCGCGAGCGTGGCCTGCGCCGCCGCCGACAGGGGGATGTTGGCCCGGCCCTGCAGCCGGCGGGCTGCGTTCCACTCGGTCGGCGCATGACGCAGCAGCGCAAGCGTGGTCATGAGGCGGCTCTTGCGCCCGCGGCCAGCGCGGCATTGAGGATGCCGTCGAGCGCCTTGGAGGCCGCCGGCAGATCGTGCTCGGCCGCGACCTTCGCCAGGGCCGCCTGGGCCATCGCTCGGCGCGTCGCCGGGTCGTCCAGCAGCGGTTGCAGGGCGGCCGCCAGGGCTGGCGCGTCGCGCGGCGGGACCAGCATGCCGGTCCGGCGGTCGGCGACGATGCTGCCCACTCCGCCCGAGGCGCCCGCCACGACCGGCAGTCCGGCGGCCTGGGCTTCCAGCAGGGCCATGCCGTAGGCCTCGTTGACCGCGGGCCAGACGCTCAGATCCGCGGCGGCGTAGACCGAGGCAAGCTGGTTCTCCGGCAGCGCGCCGGCGTAGGTGACGCGTTCCGTGCCCAGCGGCGCCAGGGCCGCGCGCACCTCCGCTGCCGCCGGTCCGTCGCCCACGACCAGCAGCGACCAGCGCTGGCTCGGGAGCTGGCCGAGCGCCTGACCCAGGACCCTGTAGGATTCGAGCTTGTCGCCCGGGCGCATCATGGCCACGGCGAGGATCCAAGGCTGCGTCTCGTCGAGCCCGAAACGCTGCGCCACGACCACCCGGTTCGAGGCGCGTACTCCGGCGGCGGCGCGATAGTCATGTGCATCGAGAAACGGCTTGAGGCGATGAAGGCGGGCCGGCCCCGCGACATGCGGCGCGATCCCGGCTTCGTCCGCGGGGCTGAGCGAGATCACCGCCGCGGCGCGCGACAGGGCGGCGATGGCGCCCTCGTGGCCGAGGCCCCAGGGACCGCCCGCGCGTTTGGCCGCCACCGATGCCTCGGCGACGATGTAGGGAATATCCAGCGCTCGCGCCACGCGCGGGCCGATCCAGTCGGGCGCCTTGTGGTAGAGGTGATAGGTGAACCAGGCCTGTGGCCGTTCCGCTGCCGGAAGCCGGCGCACGCGCTCGACATAGCGCGCCGCCAGGCGCCCGCCAACGGCCGCGAGGCGAGCCTGGCGCTCCGGCATTCCGTCCCGATCGAACGAGCGCAGCCGTGCCGCGAGCTCGACCGTATGGCCGCCACCGCTCAGCGCTGCCATCAGCAGCCGCCCCATGCGCCGGTCGCCGGACGGCACGGGATGGTCGGGTGGCTTCAACGGAGCGTAGAAGGCGATGCGCATAGCGAGGCGGCGAGCAGGGCGGCGATACGGTCGTGGCCGCGTGCGGCGGGAAAGGCTGCCCGGACATGGTCGCAAGCCGCGCGGCCCAGGAGCTCGCGGCGTGCGCTGTCGGCGATCAGATCCACCAGGGAAGAGGCCAGCGCCTGCGGATCATCAGGCGGCACCAGCACGCCCGTCCCCTCGATCACCAGCTCGGGAATGGCACCGGCGGTCGTGGCCAGGACGGGCAGTTCCTGGCTCATCGCCTCGACCAGGACGTTGGGAATGCCGTCGCGGTCGCCGTCCGCGGTGACCCGGCTGGCGAGGACGAACAGGTCGGCGTTGCGGTAGGCCTCGCGGACTTCGTCCTCGTCGCGGGCGCCGCGCCAGTCGATCCGCCCGGCGAGCTTCAGCTCGTCGGCCCGGCGCTTGAGAGCCGGGAGCAGCGGACCTCCGCCGATATGGGTGAGGCGCCAGTCCAAGGCCGCGGGCAGCATCGCCAGGGCCTGCAGCAGGTCGTCGAAGCCCTTCTTGGGCACGGCGCGACCGATGGTCAGCAGGCGCACCGGCCCGTCTGCGGCGTGACGGACCCCCGCGTTGTCGAACGCCAGGCCATGATGCACCAGTTCGACCGGACGGCGCGGCGCCAGCGAGCGCAGATGATCGTGGCCGGCGCCGGTGCACGTCACGGCCCAGGCGGCATCGGCGAGCTTCTCCGCCTTCTCCCAGTCCGGTGTGGTCCAGATATCCTTGGCGTGGGCGGACACGCTCCAGCCCAGGCCGCGCATATGAGCGGCATAGCGCGCCACGGAAGCGGGTGTGTGCAGGAAATGGGCGTAGATGTGGCCGGTATCGTGCGGCAGCTCGGCTGCCAGCACGAGGGCCTGTCCGAAGCGCCGGATGCGATTGGGCGTGGGATCGCGGACGAGATCGCGCAGCCAGAGCGCCCTTGCGTCCGGATAACCGGCCAGGCGCCGGGCTACGCGCCAGCCGCGCCACACGCGCATCGGCTCGCGCCACAGATACTCGGGCAGATAGGTGATCGCGGCGCGCAAGGTGTGTGCCGTGCCGTGGACCTTGCGGTCCGTCGGATGCCGCAGCGAATAGAGCCGCAGATTCAGGCCACGCGCTTCCAGCCCGACCAGCTCGCGGGCGATGAAGGTTTCAGACAGACGCGGCCAGCCTTTGACCACGACCGCGATGGTGCGGTTGGTCGTGTCGCTGGGCTCGTGGGGCAGGCTGTCAGCCATGGCTGCCCGCGTTATACGCAGCGGGAGCGAAGGAGCGCTAGCGGGCGCCGGAGGCGCGGTTACCCGATACGACGGTCAGGCGACGTGCCGAAGCGACCTTGCGCTCGGTGGCCGGCCGGTCGAGCCATCTGCGAGCCAGGCGGTCGACGTTGTCGAGACCATCGAGCAGGCCCGGGACCACGACCTCGGACGGACGCCGCTGGTTGGGCAGGTGCCGCAGCGCCGCCGCCATGACGGTGGCGTCGCGCACGCCGTCATCGACCAGTGTGCTGACCAGGCCGATCTCCTGCGCCTGGCGCGCCCGGATGAACTGCTCCAGGCGCGGAGCGGTGCGTGGCACCACGAGGGCCCGCTGATCAAAGGACAGGATTTCGCAGAACGTGTTGTAGCCGCCCATGGCGACCACGCCGACAGCCCGCGCCATCAGCGCCTCGAGATGGGCGTCGAAGGTGATCGCCTCGACGTTGTGGAGCGCCGCGGCACGGCGGAGGAAATCGCCCTGCAGCTCCGGCTGCATGAACGGTCCCAGGACGAGCAGCGCGCGCGCCGGCAGGTTGCGGTCGTATTCGTAGGCGCGCAGCACCCAGTCGATCAGCGCCTCGCCGTCGCCGCCGCCGCCCGTGGTGACCAGGATATAGGGCTCGCTCGGCAGGCCGGGGAAGGAGCTGCGGCGGACCGTAGGCTCCTCGTAGCGGCGCAGATAGCCGGTGAAGCTGATCTTCTTCTTGACGTGCCGGGGCACCGACAGGCCGGCCAGCGGGTCGCAGATCTGCGGCAGGCCATAGATCCAGATATCGTCGTAGAGGTCGCGCAGGGCCGGCAGCGCCTTCTTGCGCCGCCACTCGGGCTCGAGCAGCGAAGGGTCGTCCATGACGTCGCGCAGACCCAGCACCAGCGGCACGCCCCGGCTCTTGAGGTACTGCAGCGTCTCCGCCACTTCGCCGCGCAGGCCAAGCGGCTCCTTGTCGACCAGGAACAGGTCCGGGCGGAATGCTTCGGCGGTATGGCGGATGATCGAGGCGCGGATCTTGAGCGTCTCGGTGATGTCGATATGCAGATTGAGCGAGGTGTATTCGCCGTTGCGCAGCTTGATGACGCCCGGCATGCGGACGAAATCCACCCGCGCCTTGAAATCAAAGCTGCCGATGATCGGCGAGCCGGAGAGGATGAGGACCGACAGGTCCTTGTCGCGTTCGACCAGCGCATGGGCGATCGCCCGGCAGCGGCGCAGATGGCCGAGGCCCATCGTATCGTGGCTGTAAATGAGCACGCGCGGGCCCCCGTTGGCCGGCCGACCGTTGCGCGCCTCGTGGTTTACCTGTTGCCCAGACAAGGGTCGCCCCCCATTGGTCCCCTGCGGTCGCGGAATATGCCACACCGCTCAACCCCGTCAAAAAGCAAGATTAGTTGACATTTCCGGGTCGCATCCGGCAGCACCCCCGCCGACAACGTTAAGCACCTAGTCCCGTAGGGTTAATTTGCGGCCGTGGGCTAATGGCGGGGCTCGGCGGTGTCGGGAGGATTACGGAGCACCGGGACCTCCAGCGTCACCTCGCCCGCCCTGGCAAAGCTCAGGGTCAGCCTTAGCGGCGTTCCTTCGCGCAGCGGGGCCTTGAGATCCATCAGCATCACGTGCAGTCCGCCCGGACGCAGGCTGAGGCGCTCGGCTGGTGGCAGGACAACGGCATCGATGGCTTTCATCCGCATCACGCCGCCCTCGTTGAGATGGGCATGCAATTCGGCGTGTGCCGCCGCCGGGGAAGAGGCCGCGAGCAGGCGGTCCGCAGCCTGGCCGCGATTGGTCAGCGTCAGGTAGACCGCCCCCGTCTTGGCTGCCGGCGGGGTGGCCCGGGCCCAAGGGACCTCGATTTCAAGCTCGCCGTGGCGGGTGGCGGGGCGCGGCTGCCCCTGTCCAATACCCGCCCAAGGCATTGAAATAAAAACGATAAATACAAAGATCAGGACGTGAGGGAGAAAACGTCTCGTCGGCCGGTGCATGCAGGCTCCAAGGGTGGGGGATTATCAACAGCCAAGTTATCCACTATTATTAACCTAATAAGACCGGCCGCGGCTTCCGCCGATGGCCGGACCCGGCGCACCGGGCGAGGGCCCGGCTCCGGGGTGATATATCGCGGAGGACGCGCCATGACACTCAGCCGCCGTCAGGTGGTGGTAGGGGCGCTTCTCGTGGCAGGTGCCTGCCGCTGGCCGGCACCGGCGATGGCGCAGGACTATTGGATCAATCTCATCCGGGTCTCAAAACCCTGGGCGCCGCCGACGCGTCCGGGAGTCCGCACCGCGTCGGTCTACATGGTCATCGAGAACCGCAGCGGCGAGCTTGAGCGGGTGATGCAGGTGCAGACGCCGGTCGCCGAACGCGCCAGCTTCGTCGACGAAGAGCCGTCACGCGGCATCAGCGAATCGGTCAACTACATCGAGTTGCGGGCGCGGCGCGAGGTGCTGCTGCGGCCGGGGCGTCTGCATATCAAGCTGGAAGGGCTGAAGCAGCCTCTGGTCAAGGGCCAGACATTCCCCCTGACGATCACCCTGGGGAATCGTGCGTCGGTGGAAGTCCGCGTCGAGATCGACGAGCGTTCCTGACCCGCCACGGGTGGAAGAGCGCGCGGCGGCCCTCTAGAGTGCCGCCGTGAGCCGGCTCGACAGTTTCATTCGCCGCCTGGAAGCGCAGCGGGCATGCCTGGACCGGGCGATGGATATCGCGCGCCCGGTCGCCGGCGCGGTGCTCGAGCTCGGCCTCGGCAACGGGCGGACCTACGATCATCTGCGCGCCCGTCTCGGCGGCTCGCGGGAGATTTTCGCCCTGGACCGGCAGGTCGCCGCTCATCCGGACTGCGTGCCGGACCCGGATCATCTTCTGCTGGGAGATTTTCGCGACACGCTGCCGGTTCTGGCGCGGCGCCTCGGGCGATCCGTCGCCCTGGTTCATGCCGATACCGGCTCGGGCGAGGCGGCCGCCAGCCGGGCCGCAGCACAATCGCTGTTGCCGCTGATCGAGCCGCTGCTGGCGGCGGGCGCCGTCATTGTCTCCGATCAGGATCTCGCACCCGCACCGGCGCTGGGCTGGACGGCGCAGACGCTCCCCGCTGGTGTCGAGCCGGGCCGCTATTTCCTCTTTCGCAAGCCCTGAGCGCGTCAGAGAGCCAGGTCGAGGATCACCGGGACGTGGTCGGAAGGCTGTTTCCAGTCACGCGCGCCCTTGACGATATGCACGGCCTTGACCTGCCGCTTGAGGTCAGGCGTCACCCAGATGTGGTCGAGGCGGCGCCCGCGATCCGACGCCTTCCAGTCCTGGTTGCGATAGCTCCACCAGGTGTAAAGCCGGGTGGGTTCCGGCACGAGATGACGCGCCGTGTCGACCCACTCATGCGCCGAGAGCATTTCTTTCAGCAGGTCGGTCTCGACCGGCGTGTGGCTGACGACGTCGAGAAGCTGCTTGTGCGACCAGACATCGGTCTCACAGGGCGCCACGGTGAGGTCGCCGACCAGGATACGCGTGCCCTTCTTCGCGGCTGACCAGTGCACCAGCTGTTCGCGCAGGAAGCGCAGCTTGTGCTCGAAGCGCGGATTGACCTTGGGGTCGGGGACGTCGCCGCCGGCCGGGACGTAGACATTGTGCAGCTCGATCGCCGCGCCGTTGCTTTCGATCGTCGCCGTGATGTGCCGGCAATCGGCCTTGCCGCACCATTCCTGACCTGCCCAGCTGCGTAGCGGCTTTCGCGACAGTATGGCGACACCGTTGTAGCCCTTCATGCCGAGAATCGCCTAGTGTTCATACCCTGCCTTGGCCAGGGCCTCGCGCGGGAAGAAATCGTCGGGCGACTTCGTCTCCTGCAGGCAGATCACATCCGGGGCGGCGAGCTTCGCCAGTTTCTGCACGATGCCCTGGCGCAGACGCACCGAGTTGATGTTCCAGGTGGCGACGCGCAGCGTGCCTGCTGGCGCTGGCGGCACGGCGCGCAGCGCGTAAGCGAAGGCATTGGCTTCCGGTTTCAGCGCGGGCGGCTTCGGGGCAGGACGCGATTTCGACTTGGGCGATGGCATGAGGCGACTCGGGGGCGGCAGCGGAGCGCCACCTTTCCGGCGGGGCGGGAGTCCGTCAAGGCCATCAGTCGCGGCAGATTTTGCGCAAAAAGAAAGCGCCCGGTCGGGGGGGAAGACCGGGCGCTCGAAACTCTTTTGCAAGAGCCCGGAAGCGTCAGGGGAGCCGCCTCCGAACGTCCGGCCGAAGCCGTCCGTTTCTATCTATCGATATGGTGGTCCCTCGTGGGAAAGCAAGACTCTCCCTTCGGGTTAGCGGCGCACAGATTCTTGAGCAGCAAAATCAATGCTTTGGAGCAGATCACCGATAAGCCGGAGTGTGGTATCAGGGTCTTCCTGGACCATCAGATGGCCCCGCCCGCGGAGCTGGGTGAAGCGCCGCTGCGTCGAATTCTCGCGCAGGCGTTCCGCCAGCGCCGGGGCCATGAGGGTGGTCCAGTTCCGCTCGGGGCCGCCATCGGGATCGCCACCGACCAGATGCACCGGGATCTCCGCGGGAAAACCCGCGAGTGCACGGAAGGTCGAATCCTCGCCGAATGAAGAGAAGGTTGCCGCTTCGACGGCGGTCGGGCAGGCGAGGGTGTAGCCGGCCTCGGCGGGACGCAGCGTGGCCTGCGCATGGGCCACGAGATAGTCGCGGCTGAGAGCGCGGAACAGGCCGCGGCCGGTCAGCAGCGAGACGAGCTCCTCCGGATTGGCGAAGTGCTCGCGGCGCTGGCGGGTGCGCGCCACCAGACGCTTGTCCTTCTCCGCGCATTCGGCGTGTTCCGGCCGGTCGGCAGAGGGGAAGACCGGCGGCTCGAACAGCAGCATGCCGCGCCATGGTGTGGCGCGCAGCAGGTCGGGAAAACAGGCGCCGAGATGCAGCATCGCCGCGGCGTTCAGCGAATGACCGACATAGTGGACGGGTTTGCCGCCGCGAGTGGCGACCACCGCGGCCAGATTCGCGAGATCGCGGGCGTAGTCGGCCGGCGTGCAGCCCTCTCCCAGCGGTGTCGGCGCTTCGCTGCCGCCATGGCCGCGAGCATCGAAGGCATAGAGGTCCGTATCGCGAGCCAGGGCCTTGAGCAGCGGCAGGTAGGAGCCGGCGGCAAAGCCGCAGGCATGACCGAACATCACCACCGGTGCGTCCGCACGGCCGCCGCGCAGATGGTAGAGATGGAGCCGCCTTCCGTCGTGCCCCGTGACGGGAATCAACTCGGCGTCGGAAGCAGGAATGGAGGCGAAGTCGGCCAATGATTTTAGCAGCGGGGATTCAGCGGCGGGCCGCGTAGTCGCGGGCAGCCTGGCCGAAGCGGGTGAAGATCGATTTCGACAGCGCGTCGCTCTCCACCAGCCATTCGGGATGCCACTGCACGCCGAGGGCAAAGCCCTTCGAGTCTTTCACCCGCACGGCCTCCACGACGCCGTCTTCCGACACCGCCTCGATCACCAGGCCCGGGGCGAGACGGTCGATGGCCTGCGAATGCAGAGAATTGACCCTGGCCGCACTGCCCCGGGCAAGCTCCGCCAGCGACCCGGACAGGTCGACCGGATGGACCGGTGCGTAGCGAATGGAATGCGGCTGGTCGCGCGGTGCGCGGTGGTCGTGCTTGCCGGGCAACTCGTGCACGTTCTGATGCAGCGTGCCGCCCAGCGCCACGTTGAGCTCCTGATGCCCGCGGCAGATGGCCAGCAGCGGCATGCCGGCATCGATGACATTGCGGATCAGCGGCAGCGTCGTGGCGTCGCGTCTGGCATCGTGCTTCGTACCCTCGCGCGAGGCCGGGCCGCCATAGCGCGCCGGCTCGACGTTCGACGAACTGCCGGTGAGCATGATGGCATCGAGCCGGCCGACGAGTGCCGCGGTGTCCGTCGCCGGGCCGATCGCCGGCAGGATCACCGGAACGCCGCCGGCCGCGACGACGGCGCGGATGTACTGCTCGGCCACCGAGTGCCAGGTGTAGCTGGATGAATCGATGACACAGGCCGGCAGGCCTATGAGCGGGGCCCCCTCTTTGCTCATCTCAGCGCGTCCCCTGCTCGCCGAAGACTTTGGGATCGAGGAAGACGAAGAGCTGGGGATCGAGCGCCAGCCCGACCTGCGGCTCGTAAAGCGCCACGCGCGTCAGCTGTCCCTGGGCGTCGGTGATCTGCCAGTTGGTGAGCTGGAAGGGCCGCTCGGTGAAGACGAACGTGATGCGCCCGGCCCGCGGGTCCTTGGTCTGCACCACTGAAACGCGCAGGGCGCCTGGAGCGCGCTCAACCCCGGCAACAGTCACGTCACCGGACAGCTTCACCGGATCGCGCACCAGCAGGCCCGCCGGCGTGGCCTCGAGGCCGAGATAGGCCGGCGCCTTCAGGGCGCGGTCGAAATGAATGAGATGCTGGCCGTTGGCGATCAGCAGGTTCGGGTTGGGCGGGTCGTAGTCGACCCGCAGCTTGCCCGGCCGCGACAGGTAAAGCGTGCCCTCGGCCGTGCCGCCGGCAGGATCGATCTGCAGGAAGCGGGCGCGGAAGGTCTTCAGGCCGTTCAGATAGGCTTCGACGCGCCGGACGTCGTCGGCGTCCTCGGCCGAGAGGACGCGCTGGGCGGCGGCCGGCCAGGGGCGGAAGGCAATCGCAGCGGCGGCGGCGATCACCCCGCGGCGCGATAAAGTATTGAAAGGCATCGGCTTAACCTCGGGGCGAGATATAGGCTGTTGGCCCCCCTCCGGCAAGCAAAGCGCGAAAATGTGGCGCTATGCCGGGCGCCCCGTTGATTTATCCACAAGAAAGTCCTATTTAAGCACCGCACGTTCCTGCACCGGCCGCTTGCCGTTCCGCCCGGGGTCCCCCTCGGGCGCCTCAACAAGATAACCGTGATGCCGTGACCTGCCCCTCGACCGCGCCAATGCGCGGGCGCGGGTTTCTCTATGAAAAGGAGCCTTCATGGCAACCGGTACCGTCAAGTTCTTCAACACCCAGCGTGGCTTCGGCTTCATCGCCCCCGATGACGGCTCGAAGGACGTGTTCGTTCACATCAGCGCTG
>SXGU01033204.1_pt1 | contig 13001 bp, 7 predicted proteins | sample 3174531 | NCBI WGS metagenome assembly SXGU01 (sample SAMN11356863, study PRJNA531348) | freshwater metagenome | isolation source: freshwater sample F1-140 | place: China: Fuxian Lake, Yuxi | collected 2017-12-25 | reverse complement strand
TTGGTGGTACCTCGGTCGCGGTCGGCGTCGCGGTCGCGGTAGCGGTGGCGGTCGCTGTCGGTGTCGCCGTAGAGGTCGCGGTAGCGGTTGGTGGCACTTCGGTCGCCGTAGCAGTCGCCGTCTCTGTCGCGGTCGCGGTAGCAGTCGCCGTCGCGGTAGCGGTCGCGGTCGGCGTCGCCGTCTCGGTCGCGGTCGCGGTCGCAGTCGCTGTCAGCGTCGCGGTAGCCGTCGGTGGATTTCCGGTGGTAAAGTGGTACCAGGCTTCCGCATTTGCCTCCAGGCGTAGCGATGATTTGATAGCCCTAACCTGCCAATAGTAACTGGTGTTGGGCGCCAATTCTGCTGTGGTACTGGTGCTGTTGTTACTTACCCAGCTTGCGTCACATTGATCATTATCCAGGGTATCTACGCAGTACTCGTAACCGGTTGCAATCGTGCTGGCAGCCCACTCAAAGGTCGTGGATGGGCTAACATCGGTGGCGGCATCTGCCGGGGTAGTTTTACCAAAGGCAGTTGGGCAATTTGCGTCTCGGCCGGCATCGGTAATGGTCCAGCCATACGTATTGATCAGCTTGCTCCGGCCTACCTCTCCGGCGCAGTATTTGCTGTATCCACCTGAAAAAGGTACAGAATTTTGAAGGATGGCCTGATTTGCCCAACCTTGCAGCAGGCTATCGTAGTTGCTGGTATTTAGTGTTACGTATTGAAACATGTTTGTGGCATTGGTTAGGCTGGCAATGCTCCAGCTGCCCAAATTTTGTTCAAACCCAATGGCGCTGTTGAACATTCCGCTCATATTCGTCACTTTGGAGGTGTTCCAACCGCTGATATCACTATTAAATACAACCGCCGCAATGAACATATTGCTCATATTGGTTACATTGCCAGTGTTCCACGAGCTTAGGTCGCCCGCAAAGCTATTATTGCTACTAAAAGCGCTTTGCATGGTGGTTACATTGCTTGTATCCCAGGTGCTAACGTTGCCATTAAAGTTGCGATCGTTGGAAAACAAGGAATACATATTGGTGACATTGCTGGTGTCCCAACCGGAAAGGTCGGGTGTTAGTACCCCTGAAGAGGTAAAAGATCGATCAAAGGAGGTTACCAAACGCAGGTCTGGCACATCGGTAGCCACAATGTTGGCGTTGGAGGCCCCTAATAACACATAGGCAAACGACTTCCATTTTGAGGTACCCCATTGGTCAATGGTCTTAATTTCTCCCGCTTCGGCAACATTAAAGGAAAATTTGGGATAACCCGTACCAAGGCCGGTATTGTCTCTTACACGTATGGTATGGCTTCCCCCGGTTGCATACACACACGTATAAGAGCCGCTATTTGCGCTGGATTCAAACACAAGGTCGTTGTTACAATCTACATTGTAGTTGTAGCCGGTAGTGGAGGCGTCTTTTACGATGGTGTAGCTAAAAGTGGTATTACCTACATCTACCGTAAAAACAAAATCATCGGTTGGTCCGGCCAAATGCGGGGCTGCCTTTACCTCCCCAACTCCAATCGCGTACATCATCAGTATCAACGAAACAAGCAGCTTTGTTATCCGCATTGGGTCCATCCTCAAAGGTTTAATGGGTTGAACGATCTGTATAAGGAGGCAAGGTCTCGGCTATTCGATTGTCGCCAGGCTCGGCATGAGCTAATTCTATCTTTGGGTGGTCATAAGGAGTATTGACAATTGGCACCTGACTTTGTGATAAATAGCACAATTTAGGAGCGCTTTCAGCATCTCCTCCCTGGTCGTCTCGAACTTTTCTGCCCGTTATGCAACTTTGATCTGCCACCAGTGGCCATCGCCACTTGCCAGCCCCCTGGCAAGAAAACCCGCTCCATCGCGGGTAGATCAAGGCCCCTCATCCAGTGCCATTTTTGCCGGCACAGGTACGTATCCTGTTCAGGGAGAGGCCGGTTTACACCTTTGGCATCTCCTATTTCAATGGCTTTCTGGCACCGCTGTTCTTAGTAAATCCCTCCTATCCCAAGCCATCCCAAGGTGCTTCAACCCCATCGCCACACCTTTTTTTTGACATCTCGCCTTCATCCGGCTAAAATGATTTATACTGATAGTTGGTATCTACCCGCAAAGTTCACAGGAGCAGGCGTTGAGCGACATCCCCCCCGGCAGGTTCATCCTTGGCATTACCGGCAACATTGGCAGCGGCAAAAGCCTGGTGCTAAAAATGTTGGAACAAAAAGGCGCCTTCATCATCGATGCCGATGCCATTAGCCGGCGTGTCACCCAAAAAGATGCCCCTGCCTACCAACCGATCGTTCAGGCCTTTGGCGATTACGTCCTGGACGCGGATGGCCAGATCGACCGAAGCAAGTTGGGCCGCATTGCCTTTGCCGATGCCGATGCCATGCGCCTGCTGGAATCGATCATCCACCCGCTGGTACGCCAGGCCATCCATACCATTTTGGAGAACCTTGACGGACCGCAAGAGCTGGTTGCCATAGAAGCCGTAAAACTGCTGGAAGGCCCCCTGCGCGACCTGTGCGCCGCGGTTTGGGTGGTAAGCGTGCCGGCACAGGTCGCCCAACAGCGCCTGGTCTCCAGGCGCGGCCTCTCCGAGGCCGATGCCCGACAGCGGATCGGCTTTCAGGGCGATGACGCCGCCAAGCGCGCCCAGGCCGACCTGGTGATCGACAACAGCGGCAGCCCCGGCGATACCTGGAAACAGGTGAGCGATGCCCATGCCCGGTTGCTTCAGGCCCACCGCCAAGCCGCCGCGCTGGCCGCCGAAAGCCCCCTGCGCCGTTACCGCCCAGGCGAACTGCCCCAGCTGGATGCCTTCATCGAAGCCGCCGCCGGCACCGGCCACGCCTTTGTGCCCACCGACGACCGTGCCTTTTGGTTTTATAAGGAAGAACACGCCACCCAGGCAGTGGCCGGCTGGTACGCCGAGAACTTTATTGCCCGCGTTACCCACCTGTTTGCCCTGCCCAACCTGGCCGGCCCTGCGCTGCATAACGCGCTGCAATCCCTTTTGGGGGCCGTAGAGGCAGAAGCCACCCACCTGCGCTGCGAGGCACTGCTGCTTTCACTGCCCGCCAGCCAAACCGCCCTGGCACAGGCGGTGCAACAAGCCGGCCTGGCCGCCAAAAGCCCCAGCCAACTGGGCATCCGCGCCTGGGCCGATGCCGCCCGCGCCATGCAACAAGATGGCGCCGAGATCTACTTTAAACAACTGGGCGGAGAGCGGGTTCTAAAACCGCTGTAACCCCGCCCAGCGGGCAATTTTTGAGTACCAATAAATAATGACGCAATTCATCAACGAGATCGTTTTCTTCTTCTTGCGCATCACCTGGCTCAGCGTATTAGATATCGCCCTGGTCACGGTGGTATTCTTCGCGTTGCTGCACTTCCTGCGCGATACACAAGCAATGGTCCTTCTGCGCGGTGCCATCTTTTTGCTGGTACTAATGGCCATCATCAACATGATCGTCGACCTTCCAGCCTTCAGCTGGCTGGTGACCACTGCCTTGCCGGCGCTGATTGTCGCCGTGCCGGTCATCTTTGCCCCCGAGATCCGCAAGGGGTTAGAGCGCATTGGCCGGGCTGGCACCTTTGTGCCCGCCAAAGACACCCACGAAGACCAGCACATCGCCAAAAGCATAACCCAGGTGGTAGATGCCGCCACCCGCCTAAGCGCCCGCCAACACGGCGCGCTCATCATCATGCAACGCTTCGACAACCTGGATGAATATGTTAGCACCGGCGTAAAACTGAACGCCCTGCTAACCCCAGAGCTGATCTTGCAGGTCTTTTACCCCAATACCCCCCTGCACGATGGCGCCGTCATCCTCAACAATATGACCATCCGCGCCGGCGCCTGCGTGCTGCCGTTGTCCTCCAGCGGCATCCTTGGCACCACCCCAGACCGGCAAATGGGCACCCGCCACCGCGCCGCCCTGGGCATCTCAGAGGTATCCGATGCCATCGCCGTGGTCGTCAGCGAAGAGACCGGCTCCATCAGCATTGCCCACGCCGGCAAAATGATCCGCCGGCTGGACCCGGAACGGCTGGGCAATATCCTAAGCGCCTTTTACAGCCCCAGCCAAAAAGGCCAGGGCTTCTTCCGGCAACACTTCCCTTACCTGTTCAGGGGCGAGGACTAACCCGCCATGAAATGGATCATCCGCAACATCAAAACCTTTACCCTGGCCTTTGCCCTGGCCGTCATCGTATGGATCTCGGCCGTTAGCACCAGCGACCCCACCGTTACCCGCACCTACCCCCAAAGCATACCGCTGGAAGTAACCGGCCTGGACCCCTCCCTGGTGGTTGTGGGCAGCCTGCCACAGGCCGTCAACATCTCTCTGATGGCGCCAATATCCGTATGGGATGAAATGGGCAAACAACCCGGCGAGTTGCGCGCCATTGTAGACCTAAGCGGCAAAAAAGCCGGCAGCTACACGGTGCGCGTGCAACCACAGGTCACCTTCCGCCCGGCGCAGATCACCAGCATAAGCCTGCAGAGTGTAGACCTGGTGCTGGAAGAACAAGCTACCAGCCGCTTACCCATAACGGTGCTGTTGCGCGGCGAGCCCGCCACCGGCTACAAGGCCGGCACCGCCCTGCTCGATGTGCGCGAAGCTGCCATCAGCGGCCCACGCTCCATCATCCAGCGCGCTGTCAAAGCCCAGGTGCAGGTGTCCATCTCCGGCCTTCGGCAAGATGTTCAAACCGAACAACCCATTGTGGTGTTAGACAAAGACAACCGCGTGCTGGATGGCATTAGCGTGCTTCCCTCCACCATCAACGTCAACCAACCCATCATCCAGCTGGGCGGCTACCGCGATATCGCCGTAAAGGTGAACCTGCGCGGCCAACAAGCCGGTGGCTACCGCATCAACAACATCAGCGTCTTCCCGCCCGTTGTTACCGTATATAGCCAAACCCCCGCCCTGGTAGCCGATATGCCCGGCTTCGTTGAAACCGAACCCTTCAACCTCAATGGCGAATCCGCCGATATCAACGTCAGCATCCCGCTGGTCTTGCCCGCGGGTGTAGAAGTGATCGGGGAACAAACCATCAACGTTCAGGTGGGTATCTCCGCCATAGAAGGCAGCCTGGCGCTAAAAGGCCTGCCAGTAGAAACGGTTGGCCTCGAAACCGGCATGGCCGCCAGCTTCTCGCCACCCACCGTAGACCTGATCATCACCGGCCCGCTGCCCATTTTAGATAGCCTGAAAAGCGGCGACATCAAGATCATCCTGGACCTAACCGGCCTGGCCGCGGGCATGCACAAACTGGCCCCCTCCGTGCAGATCGCCCTCGCCGAGATCCACGTCCAAACCATCAACCCTGGCACCATCGAGGTGGTGATCGCCCCCGCAGGGGCAAACACCCCCACCCCAACGCCATAAATAAAAGAAAGCAAGCAGGATTAACCAATGACCAAACCCGTAGTAGCCCTGGTTGGCAGGCCCAACGTGGGCAAAAGCACCCTCTTCAATCGCCTGGCCGGCCAACGCCTTGCCATTGTAGATGACACCCCCGGCACCACCCGCGACCGCATCTTTAGTGATGCCGAGTGGACCGGACATAACTTCACCATTGTAGATACCGGCGGCATCGACCCCTCCCACGGCGGCCGCACACCGCTTTCCATTGGCTCCGCCGACTTCATCGCCGATATCAAGGCCCAGGCGCAGGTCGCCATTGGCGAGGCCGATGTCATCCTGATGCTCACCGACGGCCAAACCGGCCCCACCCCGGCCGACCACGAGATCGCCGAGATCTTGCGCCGCAACCAAAAGCAGGTCGATGGCCAGTACTTTCCGCCCATTTTGCTGGTGGTAAACAAGTGCGAAAGCAAATCCGAACGCGACAACGCCAGCATGTTCTACGAGATGGGCCTGGGCGACCCCTTTGCCATTAGCGCGGTACACGGCACCGATACCGGCGAGCTGCTCGATGCCATCATCTCCTACTTCCCCGAAGAGAACGAAGAAACCGATGACGACTCGGTAAAGATCGCCATTGTAGGCAAACCCAATGCCGGCAAAAGCAGCCTGCTAAACCGCCTGGCCGGCGAAGAGCGCAGCATTGTAAGCCCCATTGCCGGCACCACCCGCGACGCGGTAGATACCCACCTGGTGGTAGATGGCATCCCCGTCACCCTCATCGATACCGCCGGCATCCGCCGCCGCGGCAAGATCGAGGTGGGTGTAGAAAAATACAGCGTCTTGCGCGCCTTCAAATCCATCGAACGCGCCGATGTAGCCTTACTGATGATCGACGCCACCGAGGGCATTACCGCCCAAGACCAGCACATTGCCGGCTATATTTTGGACGAATGGAAAAGCTGTGTGGTATTGGTGAACAAGTGGGACGCGGTAGAAAAAGACACCTACACCATGGATGAATACACCAAGGTACTGCGCCGCGAACTGAACTTTATGGATTACGTGCCCATTTTATTCATCAGCGCAAAAACCGGCCAACGGGTAGACCAGGTCCTTCCACTGGCCTTGCAAGTGCAAGAAGAACGCCTGGCCCGCCTTAGCACCAGCAAGATCAACGCCATTTTGCAAAAAGCAATGGATTACCAGCCACCACCCACCCACGCCGGCATCATGCTAAAGATCTACTACGGCACCCAGGTGCGCAGCGACCCGCCCACCTTTGTGTTGTTCGTCAACAACCCCAAGCTGCTGCACTTCACCTACCAACGCTATCTCGAAAACAAGATCCGCGAAGAGTACGGCTTCATCGGCACGCCCATCAAACTGGCGGCCAAAGGCCACAAAGACAAAGACAAGTAAAAAAAAAGCACACCGCCCGCGGAATTCCGCGGGCGGTGTGCTTTTTTAGCCAATGCGCTGGTAACCTACCCCAACACTGCCATCAACGCCTGGTAGGCGGCCTTTACCGCAGCCATCTCTGTTTTGGCGCCAGCGGGTTTTGTTTGGCTCATCAGCTTTGCCTCCAACGCGGCGGCGGCCTTTTGCACACCCACCGCTCCCACCGTGCCACTGGTGCTTTTTAGGTTATGCGCCAACCGCGTCATCGTATCGCTGTCGCCATTGGTTTGGGCTTCATCAAAACGGCCAAAAAAAGAGGCTGTTTCTTCACGGTACAAAACCAGCAGCTTGTTGTACAGCTCGGCCTTGTTGTTCAGGCGCGCCATAGCGGCGGCTTTGTCGTACACATCCGCAACTCCGGCCGAGGGCGCCGTGCCAAGTGTGCCGGTAACCGGCAATGCCGCTGTTGGCGCGGCCGGCAGCCAGCGGGTCAGTGTATTGCCCAACTCGGCCACATCAATTGGCTTGGTCACATAATCATCCAGCCCGGCCGCCAGCGCCTTCTCGCGGTCGCCGATCAGCGCGTGGGCTGTCATGGCGATGATCGGCATCTCGCGCAGTTTCTTTTGGCTTAATTGGCGAATGCGCCGGGTGGTCTCGTAACCATCCAGCCCCGGAATCTGAATATCCATCAGGATCAGGTCATAATCGCTCTGCTGTACTTTTTGCAAACCGGTAAAACCGCCTCCGGCAATATCTACCGTCAAACCCATTTTTTCCAACAACTCGCCCGCCACAACCTGGTTTATGGGGTTATCTTCTACCAGCAATACCCGCCGTTGCTTAAACGCGTTCTTCTCTTCCAAATGCACCGGCCGGCGGCGGCGCTCTGCCACCGCGCCCTTGTCGCGCGCAAACAGGTTCATTACTCCATCAAAGATGTTGCTGGCGGTGATCGGTTTTACCATTACCCAACAAGCCGGAAGCAAATGATCACTCGCGGCTTCTTCAGATGGCGCCAAGATCAGCGTTGGCGGAATATGGATATGTAGATCTGCCTTCATCCTCGCCACCAGGCTGGCAACATTCATCTCGCCGGGCAAGGTCATATCCAGCAACAACATCTCATACCTGGCATTTTGTTTGGCCCTCGCACGCATCGCCTCAATTGCCGCGCCGCCATCCGCGGCCAGGTCCACATTAAAGGTAAGCGAACGCAAAACACTATCCGTAAAAGCCGCCGCGTCGGGGTTATCCTCAACCAGCAAAACCTGCATGCCGCGCAAATTGGCCGGCAATGATTGCTCAACATGCGCCCCCTCAGCCTGCACCGGAAACTCAATATCAAAGATGAAGCTGCTGCCCAAACCTACCTGGCTCTCTGCCCAGATCTTGCCGCCCATCAATTCCACGATCCGTTTGCTAATGGTTAGCCCCAAACCTGTGCCGCCATACTTGCGGGCGGTGGAGTTATCGCTTTGGGTAAAGGGTTGGAACAACCGCCCGATCTGGTCATCAGACATGCCAACGCCAGTATCGCGGATCTCAAAGCGTATTCGGGTGGCTGAACCGGTTTGTTGCAGCGCTTCTACCCTCAAAACAACATCACCCGCTTCGGTAAACTTAAGCGCGTTTCCCACCAGGTTCAGCAGAACCTGGCGCAATCGAATGGGGTCTCCTTGCAGGTAACGCGGCACACTGGGCGGGCAGTTAAACACCAACTCCAACCCTTTTTCAGAGGCGCGGTAACTTACGATCTCGGCCAGGCTGTGCAATACATCATCCAGGCAAAAATCGATCTTTTCCAGGTTAAATTTGCCGGCCTCGATCTTGGAGAAATCCAAAATATCGTTCAGTACGGTCAGCAAGGCTTCGCCGCTGGCGCGCAATTGCACCAGGTAATGGTGCTGCTTGTCGGTCAGTTCGGTCAACATCAGCAGGTTGGCCAGGCCGATCACGCCATTCATGGGCGTCCTGATCTCATGGCTCATTACCGCCAAAAAATCACTTTTGGCGCGGTTCGCGCCCTCGGCAAAATCGCGGGCCTGTTCCATTTGGGCGGTGCGCTCGGCCACCAAGTCTTCCAGGTGGTCACGGTAATTCGCAATTTGCAACTCATCCTTGCGCCGCTGAGAGATGTCGCGAAAGATCAGGAAGAATTCGTTGTTTTCCTGATTGTAGGCAACACGGGTTTCGTAAAAAGATGGATGGCCACCTTCCTCGGTGCCAAATTCCACGGTCGCCAACCCGGCCCCATGGCGGGCTTCATCCAGGGCGCCAACCAACAGGTGGGCAATGGCCGGCTCAAATACTTGCGCCAACTTATGCCCCAAATGGCGTTCAGGGTTAAATAGGTTGTTGCCATTTGGCAAATTGCAATCAAAGATCTTCCCAGCCGGGTCGGTGCGCAGCATCAGGTCTGGTATGGCCTGCAAAAGGGCCTTGTTGCGGCTGCCGGTAATGCGCAGCTCCAGGTTCACCCTTTTACGTTCTTCATTCTCGGCCATCATTTTCTTCATATCGCGCGCAAGGTACCAATTGCCGCTAAAGGTGAACATCCCTACCAACGAAAAGGCCAGTGTCAGAATAACCCACTGAGATATGCCAACCCGTGGTTCGGCCGGTGGCAGCATGCCCCCATTTTGGGCCAGTATAAGCCCCAGCACCGCCAGCGAGGCGGTCGCGGTAGAATATAGGATCCCCTGCCGGCCATACAAAGAGCCACTGACGATGATAAACAGCAAATACCAGCTTACCGCGGGCGTGCGTATGCCGCCTTGCATGGCGATCGAATAGGTCAGCATCACCACCAGCAGAATATTGGCCCCCCAGCCGCAAATTTCCACATAGCCAAACCGCAGCAGTATGAACAAAACAACGTACACCCCGGCCAGGATCAGGTTGCTCATCAAAACCTGTCGAGGGGCGATCCCGCCTGCCAGGTTTCCAAAAAAGCTCAATATGGAAGCCACCAAACCAAAGCCAATGATCAGGTGAAGAATATTCACCCGGCGTTGAAAATCTTCCTCCGTGGATAGCACGGGAGGATAAATCCATTTTTTGATGGTTGCCAGCAAGGTTTCGTACATGGGAGCCCTTAAATGCAAAATAATGTTAAAAAACAATGTAATAATATTAGCATATTTCTTTAACAATACGTGCTTTATCCAAATTTTACAACCAATATGGCTGGTTTTTCAATTTAAAAAGGCGGGCCGATATGTTCCCATATCGGCCCGTTATCGCTTTTGCCGCCGCAAATGCGTTAGGCTGCAGCTACCGCTGCTTTTTCTTCCACCACCACAGCGGCTTCTTCCAGGCGAACCCGGCCGCTTAGCCACAGCGCGGTTGCCAGCGCCGCGATCTCAAACAAGAACACGCTGGTATAGGCCGCAAATGCGTTGCCGGTCAGGGCCCGCACGCTATCCACCAGTATGCCCCCCATCAGCGAGCCAAAGGCGTGGCCGGTCATATTGGCCACCCCCCACACTCCCACCAGCATGCCGGCGCGCAACCGGCTGGTAAAGGCCAATGTGCCGCTAAGCAAGCCGGCGCCGGCAAGCCCGGTGCCCAGGCCCATCACAAAAACACTGCCCTTTAGCAACACCACACTGCCCGCCATGCCGGCGGCAATGGGGCCAACAAAAGCCAAGGCAGAGACCACCAAGCCAACCCGCATTACCCGCATGGAGCCAAAGGCTTTTAGCAAAAATGCCCCGCACAACAACATGCTGATCAGCACGCCAATGCCCCAATACTGGGTCAGGCCGGTGGTTTCGCCCACCGCCATATTTAGTACCAGCGCGCCATACGGTTCCAGCAGAACATCTTGCGCCAGGGTGCCCACAAAGGTAAGCACCACCACCACAAAGAAGATGCGTGCCTGTGGATCTGCCCAAACGGTCTTCTTAAAGGCTTGCCAAAAAGGCACACCGCGCGCTTTTTGGGCTGCCACAGCAGCGTTTGCCTTTTCTTCTTGCCCAAAGCTGCCCAACAGTGCCAACACCACCACGGCAATGGCCACCGCCAGCGCGGTAGATACCAATTTTTGCGGGTCGTACACCTTTAGGCTGGCCTTGATGAAGCCAGCGCCCATCACCATGCCCAGCATGGTAGCCACCTCGTACAGGGTGGCCGCGCGGCTGCGGGCTTCTCCACTGTAGCGCTCTGCCACCAATGCCTGAAATGTATTATGGCCCAGGTTGCGCCCTACCCCGTACAACACAAAGGCCAAAGCCACCCCGGCCAGCAACACCGGGTCGCCACCGCGCGGGATCAGCGTCGTTATGGCAAGGATGCCGGCCGCGATCAGCAACGCTCCCAGCGCGATGTATGGCTCGCGCCGCTTGCCGAAGACCGGGAAGGCATCTGACTGGTAGCCCACCCACACCCGCAACGGCGAGACCATCAGCGGGATGGAAAAGAACACCGCTACCAGCGTAGCGGAAAAACCCAGGTCGGCGATCATCACCCGGTTCAGCGTACTTCCTATCAATACCCCTGCCAAAGCATAGGCAACAGGGAAGAATGCCAGCCTAACATTGTTTAATACTCGGTTCATTTTTTCATTCTCTCCTTCCAAATTTACGCGGCCGCAGCCACGGGTTTTCCAAGCTTCGCCGCCACACCATCCGCGGCCTCGTTTCCCTGCCGAATACAATCGGGCACGGCAATGCCGCGGTAACTGCTGCCCGCCAAAAACAGGCCGTCCGGCAACATCGCCTCGATCTCGGATACCTTGCCCAAATGGCCCACACCTGCCTGCGGAAACCCGCCCGGCCAGCGGAAAACCACCTGCCCCAGCGGCGCGGCCTCGATCTTTAACAGCGCGCGCAGTTCTTCTCGCACCACGCCCAGCAGGTCAGGATCGCTCGCCTGCAACAGCTCCGGTTGGTTGCCACCAAAGAACACCCGCACCATTCCGTAACCGCTATGCCCGCGGCTGGGCATTTTCTGGTGGGTCATCACCACCGCGTCAATCGGCCGCTTTTCTGTGCGCGGTATCATCAGCCCAAACACGGGCGGCTGGCTGGGCAGGTCTTGCTGGCGATACACCAGCGTAAGGGTGCCAATGTTGCTGTGGGGTATCAGGCCCAGTTTTTGGGCCACTTGCGGCATCGCCCCGCGCAAGAGTGCGGCGCTCACCGGCGCCAAGGTCGCCAATATCACCGTGCGTGCCTGCCACTGGCGGCCATCTTCGGCCCGCACAAGGTAGCCGCCCGGCAGCGGGCTTATCTCGCTCACCCGGCAATGCAGTTCCAGCTGGCCGCCCAAGCCAGCCGCCACTGCCTGCGGCAATTGCGCCATCCCTTCCTTATAATTGATCGAGCGCGGCGCCGGTTTGCCATCACTGCCCATCGGCCGCCGAACGCCCATCCGGCGCAGGCTGCCACCCTCGCGCTCCATTTGGCGCATCAGCGGCGCGCTCACCAGCACGCTTTGGCTGGCCGGGTCCGCGTTGTAAATGCCGCCCAATACCGGGCCGATCATCTTTTCAGCGGCCTGGCGGCCCAAGCGGCGGCTGGCAAAAGCCAGCAGGCTTTCGTCGCCGTCGTCTCGCCGAGGCGCGATCAATGGCTCTGCCAGCATGCGCAAACGCCCCGGCCAACTTAGCAATTGGGTGCGCAAGAACTCGCCAACAGAAAGCGGCAAGGCGCGTGGCACACCGTTATCCAACACATATATGTTGCGCGTCTCAGCAGCCGGCACCAACACCTCGCCTTCCAGCCCCGCCTCAAGGGTCAGGTTCCAGCTCTCTACCTTGCGGGTGAGGATCGTATCCGGCCCGCCATCAACCAAAAAGGCCTTGCCCTCCACTTCCACCCGCCGGCTTTCCATCTTGCCGCCCCACTGGCTGCCGGCTTCAAGCAAGGCATAGTTGCCGATCTTGCAATGTTTTTCCAGCCGCCATGCAGCAGCCAATCCGCTAATGCCACCGCCCACGATCACCACATCCAACATTGCCAGCCTCCAAAATGAGATAATTGTGAAAATTGTAACGAGCCAAGCTTAAAGCAACCTAAAGAGAGGTTTAGTCTTTCGTAAGCGAATATCGCCAGCGCCCCAAAACACCTATAATTAACCCAACCACAGCTTTACTGGAGCCAGCCATGCCCAACCCCGCCTTGCCAGCCCATGCCGCCGCCCGAAGCGGCGCGCTTGCCAACCACAACGGCCAAACCTATCGAGACCTGAACCACAACGGCCGCATGGATGTGTACGAAGACCCCGCCCAA
>SXGU01476463.1_pt1 | contig 13003 bp, 10 predicted proteins | sample 3174531 | NCBI WGS metagenome assembly SXGU01 (sample SAMN11356863, study PRJNA531348) | freshwater metagenome | isolation source: freshwater sample F1-140 | place: China: Fuxian Lake, Yuxi | collected 2017-12-25 | reverse complement strand
GCAAGCAAGCAAAAATTTCGAGCTTTGTGGTTATTTGTCAAGCGGAAAACGATAAACTCTGACTGTCACCCCGCACTTGTTGCGGGGTCTGGAGAGAGAAACTCCTTCCTAATTTATAGCCCCAGACCCCGTTATAAAAACGGGGTGACAAGACACTGGGCGGGGATGACGACCTCTTGTAAAGCTGGTTTCACCCTCGTTGAACTCTCCATTGTTCTAGTGATTATAGGATTTCTCGCTGGTGGGGTTGTAGTTGGAAAAGATTTAATAAAAGCTGCTGAAATCCGCTCTCAAATTTCCCAAATTCAGGAATACAACACCGCCACAAACACCTTCAAAATGAAATATAATTATCTTCCGGGGGATATGCCACCAAGCGAAGCAACTGCATTTGGATTTTCTAATGCTTTTTTTGATGGATGTAACAATAACACTCGCGACGGAGTTGCAATTGGCAACGCAGATGGTTTTATAACAGATGTTTATAACTTGGTAGGCTGGGGAACAGCATATGATCGTGGTGAGCCGATGCTTTTCTGGCTGGATTTAGAAGCAGCAAAGTTGGTAAAGACAAGTTTGGCAACATTATTATCAGCATGCGTAATAACTACTCCTTATCCAAATCCTATTGCTAAATTGGGAAATAATAATTTTATAGTGGTTAGTAGTGTAGGTGCTGCGCGTAAAGCAAATAGTTTTTTAATCCAAAAAAACAACCCTATGGGTGGTTTATTTAATGGGACTTTAGCAATCTCCCCTCTGGAAGCACAAGCAATTGATGGGAAAATTGATGATGGCTTACCATTAGTCGGAAAAGTTACAGTTTGTAATGCAGTTTATTGTTCTCCTCAATCAGCTTCTGCAGCAAATGGAAATTGCATGACTGCTCTCGCAAACCCCAGCCCCTACAACACCACAGTTCCAGATTATGCTAACACACCATCTTGCTGGTTAAATATACAATTTGGAACGCAGTAATAAATCCACTAAACCACCGCGCTCATAACACTTTTGCTGCCACTAGCGATTGATTGCAGCAGCGATCCAGCCTGAGGCAGGATTTTTTGCATATAAAAGCGAGCAGTATCAATTTTTGCTTGGTAAAATGCGGTGTCCGTGTCGGTGGTCTGTGACAGTTTTTCCTGTGCCACTTTCGCCTGCCTTGCCCAAATATGCGCGAGTGCCACGAGTGCAAACATTTTTTGATATTCCACCGCGCCAGCAGCTGCATCGTCTGGGTTTTTAAGCCCTGCCCCCGCGATATACATGGTCGCTTGCTGCAAATATTCTAAATTTTTGGCTAGTGGCTTGATAAATTCTGCCATTGCAGGGTTTTCCTTGTTTTCGGCAATAAATTTATCAACTGGGTGGAAAAATGCCCGCAGATATTTCCCCGCCGAAACTGGCAGCTTGCGCCCGACTAAATCAAGAGCTTGCACGCCGTTTGTGCCTTCGTAAATCATGGTAATCCGCGCATCACGCACATATTGCTCCACGCCATATTCCGAGATATAGCCATAACCACCCAAAACCTGCATGGCGAGGCTCGCAGTTTCAAACCCGCCATCGGTCAAATGCGATTTCACAACAGGCGTGAGCAGCTGCACAAAATCATCGGCTTCCTCGCGCACGCTCGCGTCATCATGGCGATGCGCGAGGTCAATTTTTAGAGCCATTTCCAAAGCCAGCGCGCGCGCTCCCTCGGTAAATGCCCGCATGGTGAGCAACATCCGCCGAACATCAGCATGTTCGATAATTGGGTCAGCGGGTTTTTCGGGGAATTTTGCGCCTGTAATCGCCCGACTTTGCAAACGATCCCGCGCATAAGCGAGTGCGTTTTGATATGCCACTTCGCTAATCCCAAGCCCTTGAACGCCCACATAAAGCCGAGCGGCGTTCATCATTGTGAACATCGCCTTCATGCCTTTGTGCGGTGCGCCGACCAGCCAGCCAGTCGCGCCCTCATAAGCCATTTGGCAAGTTGGCGAAGCGTGAATGCCCATTTTATGCTCCAGCCCTGTGCAGGAAAATTTATTGCGCTCGCCCAAACTTCCATCATCATTGACAAGGAACTTCGGCGCGATGAATAGGCTTATTCCCTTTGTGCCTGCGGGTGCATCGGGCAAACGAGCCAGCACAAGATGGATGATATTTTCAGTTAGTTCATGCTCACCGCTGGAGATAAAAATTTTATTGCCTGTAATGGCGTAAGAACCATCGGCATTGGGCGTTGCTTTGGCGCGAATAAGCCCGAGATCCGTTCCTGCTTGCGGTTCGGTGAGGCACATAACTCCCGACCACTCGCCAGAAACCATTTTCGGCAGATATTTTTGTTTTAACTCGTCGCTGGCGTGTTGGTTGATGGCGTTATATGCGCCGTGCGAAAGCCCTGGAGTAAGCCCGAAAGACAAATTCGCCGAGCAAACCATCTCCATAAGCGGCATATTAAGCACTTCGGGCAATTGCTGCCCGCCATATTTTTCGTCGCAAGTAAAGCCTGTCCACCCGCTTTCAATATAGGTTTTGTAAGCTTCCTTGAAGCCATCGGGCATGATTACGCGACCCCAAGAACCATTGTTTTCATATTTCAAACCAACCTTATCGCCAACTTGGTTGAGCGGAAACAAAACCTCCTCGCACATGGTGGCAGCCGCTTCCAAAACAGGGTTGATAAAATCAGGGTTCGCCTCCGCAAAACCCGACACGCCTGCATATTGCGAGAGATTGAGATATTCATTGAGCAAAAACTGAAAATCACGAATTGGGGCTTTGAAATTTGGCATAAAAACTCCGTTGTTGTTCAGCTAGGATTGTAGCATGTTTTATGCTAATAAAGCGTTAATTTTACTGAAAAATCGCTTGTAATCCCTCGCGGTAGGTTGGGTATTTTAGCGTGACGCCCAGCTCGTTTTTTATGCGCTGGTTGCTAACGCGCCTGTTCGCGCTGTAAAACTCGCGCCCCATCGGTGAAAAATCCGCCTCGGCAAATGGTATTAGGGGCGGAATTTCTTTGCCCAGCAGCTCGCAGCCAAACTTCACCACTTCGTGTGCTGGTGCGGGTTCGTCATCACAAACATTATATATTCTAGCAGGTCTTGAGGCTTCCATCGAGGCAAGTACAACCTCCGCGATGTCTTCCGCGTGGATGCGCGAAAAAACCTGCCCTGTTTTATCCACTCGTCGCGCCGTGCCTTCTGCAATATCATCCAGCACGCTGCGCCCTGCCCCATAAATTCCCGCAAGCCGAAAAATATGCCCACCAATTTCTTGCCACTGTTTTTCTGCCTCCACCCTGCGCTTTAGCCTTGCATTATTGGGGCGGGTTTCGCTTTCCTCGCTCACCCACTCGCCGCCGTAATCGCCATATACGCCAGTGGTGGAGAGATAGCCGAGCCAGTTGTCAGTTATCAGTTGTCGGTTGTAAGTTAAGAAAGGCAGAATAATATCGCCAATTTCTTGTGGTGGGATGCTGGAAAGTATATGAGTTGAGCTTGCAATAATTTCGCTCGGCAAATTATCAAATTGAAAAGCTTCTATGCCTTTTTCTTTCAACATTTCACATTTTGCTGCACTGCGGCAAGTGCCAGAAACTTTATATCCGCGCAATGCCGCAACCCTTGCTATTTCCTGTGCTGCGAAACCTAATCCAAAAATGAAGAGTGATTTTTTGTTCATAAGGCTATTATGTACAAGCGAAGGAATATGTACAGAAAATAAAAATCCCCGCCCTGTTTCCAAGGCGGGGAGTCGGTCACGCTAATTCAGCGCTATAGTGTTAGGCGTGTTTTTTTATGATGGTTGTATATGTCGTAAGCAACATATAAAAACCAGATAAACCAACCAGCACACTAACGAATGGGTTTAATGGCCCAAACACTACGCTGAATAGGTCAACATGCACGATTGTCACTAGCCCGATATTCACGGCACTTAGTATGACAAGCAGCAAAGTGATCTTGTTGAACATACGCTTATTTAACCTCCTCCCCTTATTTTGTTGTTTGGTTAAAATCTCTTTTAACCTTAATTTAATACTAACATAATTTTCTGTGGATTAAAAGCATAATCTATTGTTTTTTATAATTATTTTTGCTGCGTCGCACAATAAAAAACACGGGCAAATATGGCTGAATAATTTTCTATTCAAATCTGATTTATTTTGTCATACAAGGAGTTGCATGAAGAGAAAAATATTTTTAGCCTCAATTTTTATCATCGCTACGCTGTGCAATGCACAATTTTTATGGGCGGCGGAGCTGGTGGAGTTTTCACAAAAAGCGGACATTGAAACGCTTTCTATTCGCGTTCCGCAAATTTCACCACGCAAAGTTTTTACTGTACAAAATCCAAATCGCTTGGTGGTGGATGTGCCGCAAGTGGCAGGAAAACATGCGGTTGCCCTGCCTAGCAACTATCATGGCAAGCTGATAAAAGCTGCCCGTTTTGGAAATTTTGACAATAAAACTTCGCGCTTTGTTTTTGATTTGAATGCTCCTGTGCGCGTGGTTTCCAGCAAAGAAGATAGCGGAAAATTATTACTCACAATTACCGCTGGCAATAGCTCTGTTGCTGCCAGTAGCTCCATTAATTCAAGCGATAAAAAACCAACTCAAAAACTACAAGCCGTACCGCCAAAAAAACCGCTAATCGCTATTGACGCTGGGCATGGCGGTGTTGACCCTGGAACAATCGGACCGCGCGGGACGCAAGAAAAAGATGTCGTGCTTGGTTATGCCACAGCGTTAAAAAATCGCCTTTTGAAGTCGGGCAAATATCGCGTGATACTCACTCGCGCTGACGATAATTTTATCATGTTGCGCGGGCGCGTGGCAATTGCGCGAAAGGCGGGCGCAAGTTTGTTTGTCTCCATCCACGCCGACTCCGCGGATGAACTAGCGGCACGCGGGCTTTCGGTGTACACCGTTTCCGAACAAGCATCCGACAAAGAGGCAGAAGCCCTCGCCGCACGGGAAAATAAATCTGACATAATCGGCGGTATGGATTTATCGGATGAACGGCCAGATGTTGCCGATATTCTCATTTCCCTCGCCCAGCGCGAAACTAAAAATAATTCCGCGACCTTCGCTGATCTATTGGTGATTGCGCTAGGCAATAAAGTCCGCCTGCTGCCTAACACCCACCGCTTTGCGGGTTTTGCCGTCCTCAAAGCCCCCGATATACCATCGGTGCTGGTGGAGGTTGGCTTCCTTTCACACCCAGAGGAGGAAAAACAGCTAAAATCCAAAGCCTACCGCGACAAGGTGGTCGAAGGAATAGCAGCGGGAATTGATGATTATTTTAGTAAGCGTAACTTCGCCGATATAGGCACAAAATGAAAAGTTTTTCCCGCGCGATTATTGGGCTTCTTGGTTGGTTATTTTCCATCGGCTTTACGCTGTCGGTGATTGCGGGCGCGGTGGGGGTGATGGCGTATAACCATTACAATAAAGACCTGCCTGACTATAGCCAATTGGCAAAATATGACCCAGCGACACTAACTCGGCTTTACGCCGCGAACGGCAAATTGCTCGCCGAATATGCCACAGAAAAGCGCGTGTTTGTGCCGCTGCCCGCCATTCCCAAACTGGTGCGCAACGCCTTTTTATCGGCAGAGGATAAAAATTTTTACGAACATACGGGCATTGACTACACGGGTTTAGTGCGGGCAGTGCGCAATAATATTGTGAATTACGGGCAGGGAAAATCGCTAGTCGGCGGCTCAACTATTACGCAGCAGGTGGTAAAAAATTTTCTGCTTTCCAACGAAAAATCTTTTGAGCGCAAAGCCAAGGAAGCCATCCTCGCGCTACGCATCTCGCAGGTTTATAGCAAGGATAAAATTCTGGAATTATACCTAAATGAAATTTATCTTGGGCTTGGTTCTTATGGCGTTGCCGCCGCCGCGCAGAATTATTTCAACAAGTCGCTGGACGAGCTGACTATTGAGGAAGTGGCTCTGCTGGCGGCTGAGCCGAAAGCCCCCGCCCTTTATAATCCGCGCAAGAATTATGACGCTGCCAAGGAACGCCGCGACTGGGTGATTGCGCGAATGGCAGAGGACGGACATATCACGCCAGCGCAGGCGCAGATTGCCATTGCCTTGCCCATTGTCCTGCGTGAGCGCGACGCGGCGGATGTCACCCGCGCCGATTTTTTTGCCGAGGAAGTTCGGCGCACACTTTCCGAAATGTATGGCTCAGAAATTCTTTATGGTGGCGGCTTGGTGGTGAAAACCACGCTAAATCCAACATTTCAAAGCTTTGCCGATAATGCTCTGCGTAAGGCGTTGATTGACTATGACAAGCGGCGTGGCTATCGTGGTGCGCTGCATCATTTCGCCCGCAATGACGAGTGGAAAACAGGGCTTCCCGCGCTCATCAAAGAACATAGCTATCACATACTCACCAATCAAAAACTAGCGATTGTGAACTCAATAGATGCCGCAAAAGCTGGGCTATTATTCGCCGACCACAGCAACGGAATTATTCCACTTTCCGCGATGAAATGGGCGGCAAAAAAACCCGCCGATATACTCAAAATTGGCGACGCGGTTTTGGTGTCCACCCTATCAGAAAAAGAAAAAACCTATGAACTCGCGCAAATTCCCGAGGTAAATGGTGCGCTGGTGGTGCTTGCCCCACACACGGGCAAGGTGCTTGCCATGTCGGGCGGCTATGCTTACGGCGGCAGCGAATTCAACCGCGCCACACAAGCCAAACGCCAACCGGGTTCAGCGTTCAAGCCCTTTGTCTATCTGGCGGGTTTGGAAAATGGCTTAACGCCCGCCACCAGCATTTTGGATGCGCCCGTCTCCATGTCACAAGGAGCGGGAATGCCCGCGTGGAGTCCTGCTAATTATCATAATGAATATTTGGGTGAAATCACCATGCGCATTGGGCTGGAAAAATCGCGCAACACTGTTACCGTCCGCCTCGCTCAGATGATTGGGCTAGATAAAATTTTGGAAATTGGAAAACGCTTTGGAATTTATGACGACCCACAAAATAATTTTTCCATCGTACTGGGAACAGCGGAAACGACGCTCCTGCGCCTTGCGAATGCTTATGGGATGATTGCTGGTGGCGGCAAAAGAATTTCGCCATCACTCATAGAGCGCATTGACGACCGCCACGGCAGAACCATTTACCGCCGCGACACCCGCGAATGCGTTGGCTGCGTGGTGAGTGAAACCTCCACACTAAACCCAGAAACTGAATCGCCAATCTTAAATGATGACCGCGAGCAAATCGCCGATCCGCGCTTTGTATATCAGCTAACTTCCATGCTGCAAGGCGTGGCAACTCGCGGAACGGCGGCGCGTTCAAAAGAAATTGGCAAAATCGTAGCGGGGAAAACAGGCACGACCAATGATAGCCTTGATACTTGGTTTGTGGGCTTTTCGCCCGACCTCGTCGTTGGTGTATTCGTCGGCTATGATAAACCGCGCACGCTTGGCAAAAAAGAAACGGGCGCGTCCGTCGCCCTGCCCGCTTTTATTGATTTTATGAAAAACGCCCTCGCCAATACAGACGATAAAGCCTTCACCATTCCCGAAGGCATTGAGCTAGTAAAGGTGGATTTGCATACGGGAATAGCTGTTGCCAGCGGGCAGCCAGCAGGCGCAAGAGTGATAGACGAAGCGTTTGTGGTTAAAACGCCAGAAGAGGAAAACGCCGCAACCATAAACCCGCCCGATGCAAATGCAGAGCCGCCAATTGTGAACCCGCTGCCAGAGGATAGCCATATCGAGGAAACGCCAAAGCCACCTTCTTCTGATGGTGGCGGGCTATATTAGCATTATAATTCAATATATTAATACATTTCATCCACAAAACTGCGTATAAATGCGTTATTTCACTGGAAATATTGAAAAATATGGTGCATAAAGGCTCACTTGATTTTTTGCACCCTATGGAGTTCATGCTGGACGACATCTTGGCATGATGAAATGGGAGTGCGTGTGTTTAATTAATATTTGAGTGTTGAGTGTCGAGTGTTGAGTGTAGGGGAAACCACACTCTAAACTCCAAACTCCACACTCCAACGACGAAGGAGTTGCTACGATGTCGCTACAAGCTAAACAAGAAACGATAAAACAATTCGCAACCAAAGAAAATGACACTGGTTCGCCAGAAGTTCAGGTTGCCTTGCTAACTGCTCGCATCAACCATTTGACGCAGCATTTTGCCGAACATAAAAAAGATCATCATTCGCGCCGCGGGCTTCTAATCATGGTTGGTCGCCGCCGCCGCTTGCTTGATTATGTAAAGAAAAACGATTTCGCTCGTTATGATGCGCTGATTAAGAAATTGGGAATTCGTAAATAAAGTGCCAGTGCTAGTGACTAGTGCTAGTGATTTTTTTCACTCCACTGGTCACTAGCACTAGCCACTTACCACTAAAATGAACAGGAAGAGAGATATACAAAATATGTTTAATGTAACCAAAAAATCAATTGAATGGGGTGGTCGCACACTAACGCTGGAAACTGGCAAAATTGCCCGCCAAGCTGACGGCGCGGTTCTTGCCACTTATGGAAACACCGTTGTGCTTTGCACCGTGGTTTTTGCAAAAACGGCGAAGGCGGATATTGATTTTTTCCCTCTTACTGTTAATTACCAAGAAAAAGCTTTTGCCGCGGGCAAAATTCCGGGTGGGTTTTTCTAGCTCGAAGGTCGCCCGACCGAGAAAGAAGTTCTCACCTCGCGCCTTATTGACCGCCCGATTCGCCCGCTATTTCCGAACGGTTTTTACAACGAAACACAAGTTGTTTGCACCCTGCTTTCGCACGATATGCAAAACGACCCTGACATGGTGGCTCTCGTTGGTGCGTCGGCAGCACTCACCCTTTCTGGCGTTCCTTTCATGGGGCCAGTTGCTGGTTGCCGCGTTGCTTACACGAACGGCGAATATTTGCTAAATCCAACGCGTTCTGAATTGCTGGACAGCCAGCTTGATCTAGTAGTTTCAGGCACTGCTCGCTCTGTTCTCATGGTGGAATCAGAAGCACAGGAACTTTCGGAAGAAATCATGCTGGGCGCGGTTAGCTTCGGTCATAAAGAAATGCAACCTGTAATCAATATGATTATTGAACTTGCTGAAGCAGCAGCCAAAGAACCTTGGGATTTCCAAAAACCCGACGATGCGGCGCTTGCTGCTAGCGTTCGCACACTTGCGGAAGCTGACCTTCGCGCTGCTTACAAGCTTATGGGCAAGCAAGATCGCTCAACCCGCCTAAGCGAAATCAAAAAAGCCGTAAAAGAAAATTTGATGGCGGCGGGCAACGACGAAAAAGCTATCGGCAATCAACTTAAAAAACTGGAACAAGACATTGTCCGCACCGATGTGGTGAACAGCAAAACCCGCATTGATGGTCGCGGTCTTGCTGATATTCGTCAGATTGTTTCTGAAGTTGGTGTTTTACCAATGACACATGGCTCGGCACTATTCACCCGCGGCGAAACGCAAGCAGTGGTGGTTACCACCCTCGGCACTAGCCAAGACGAACAGGTGATTGACGCGCTGGAAGGCGAATACCGCGAAGGCTTCATGCTGCATTACAACTTCCCGCCTTATTCTACTGGCGAAGTTGGACGCATGGGCAGCCCTGGTCGCCGCGAAATTGGTCATGGCAAGCTGGCTTGGCGTGCAATTCGCCCGATGTTGCCTAGCAAAGAAGAATTCCCATATACCCTGCGCTGCGTTTCCGAAATCACCGAATCTAATGGCTCGTCGTCAATGGCTACTGTCTGCGGTGGAACTTTATCGTTGATGGATGCTGGCGTGCCGCTAAAACGCCCTGTGGCGGGTATTGCGATGGGCTTGATTAAGGAAAAAGCTGGTTTCGTGGTGCTGTCTGATATTCTGGGTGATGAAGATCATTTGGGCGATATGGATTTCAAAGTGGCAGGGACAACCGAAGGTATTACGGCTCTGCAAATGGACATCAAAATTGATGGCATCACCGAAGAAATCATGAAAGTGGCACTTGAACAAGCGGGCAAAGGTCGCCTGCATATTCTTGGCGAAATGAACAAAGCCCTTTCTGCACCGCGTGACAGCGTAGGCAGCACTGCGCCGCGCATCACCAGCATGAGCATTCCGAAGGATAAAATCCGCGAAGTGATTGGTTCTGGCGGTAAGGTTATCCGCGAAATTTGCGAAGTAACAGGCGCGAAGGTGGATATTGAAGATGACGGCACAGTGCGCATCGCCGCTACCAGCGAAGAAGCTGGCAAAAAAGCTTACGACTGGATTTACTCCATCGTGGCTGAGCCAGAAATCGGGCAAATCCACAACGGTAAAGTTGTGCGTATTGTTGATTTCGGCGCGTTCGTCAATTTCTTTGGCGCGAAAGACGGCTTGGTGCATATCAGCGAACTGGCCGATTACCGCGTGAACAAAGTTGAAGATGTGGTGAAAGAAGGTCAGACCGTAAAAGTTAAAGTTATGGATATTGACGGTCGCGGCAAAATCCGCCTTTCGATGCGCGTTGTGGATCAAGAAACTGGCGCGGATATTTCCGACCAAGTTGCTGTGCGCGAGAAAAAACCTGCATAAATAAAGTTGCGAGTTACTAGTTACGAGAAATCTTTACTAGTAACTCGTAACTAGTAACTAGTAACTTTATTTATGCTTCAAGACAAAATTGCGGCTGCAATATGGGCAGGTGATTTCGCCCTTTTCTTCGTCAATATGCAGATATACTTTCGGATGCCCAACAGCTCCGCCGCCGCCATCACAAACAACTTCCGCAGAATTCACCATAATAGTTTCAAAATCACTCATATCTTTTTCCTTAAATATAGTTAACCAACAAAATGCCTAAGCATTTTGACGCTGCCTACGGCGCGGAAAATCGCGCTTTCGGCTTGCGATTTTCATAGCTGATTAAGCAGTTATATGCTTAATCAGCTATAATCAGTCATTAAAAATAAAATTTGGCCCCGATTTCCGCACCACTTCTTTTACTGGTTCAGGATTTACAGGCTGCCTATTTACCAGCTTGCTATCCAAACGAATAATCTTTGCTTGCGGCTCAAGCTTACTCGCCGTCACCTCAGCCGCAGATGCCATAACCATTGGCTCTGGCGCTTGACTTTGCGGCTGTAAAACGCTGCCAGCATCCACAACTTTTATTTCAGGCTTCACAATAATAACGCCGTTTTGTCTGGTTTTATTGCTATTTTGCGCGACAGAAATATTCTTTGCAGATTGCGACTTATAGGCAGATATTTCCTTGCCTTGCTGCGCTATATCTATGCGTTTTGGGCGTTGCGGTACGCTAGCTGCCGCGCTCATATTGTTTTCGGCGCTCGCCATATCCCGCAGCCCATTTACCGAGCTATCAGGCACATTAAGCCGTGCCGAGCGCAATTTATCAACTATCTTAAACCAGCTATTATACACCAGCCCAACATATTTGCTTCCAAGCTGCGGCGTTTTGGAGTGGTAATCACCAGCCGCTTGTTTCCATGAACCTTCCTCTTGATATAACTCCCGCAGGAAACTCGCCGCATAAGCAACATTATTTTCTGGCTCAAAAGCCTGCGAAAGCGAGCTAAAAGCGTGCGGGTGATGGTATAGATTAACCTGCATACAACCAACATCCATGCTCTGCACACCGCGAGCGCGGAGTTTTTGCGCAGCCATCATCGCCTCTTCTTTGCTGTCAAAAAAATAGCCTTTGCCCTCGGCGTTGATTGTCCATGGCCATGGCAGCTTGATTTTCAAGCCATCATGATACCTTCCAGACTCGGTCGAGGCAATGGCGGAAAGCAAATGCGCTGGGATGCCATATTGTCGTTCATAGCGTTGCAAATGGCGGGTGCATAGCTTCGCCCCCTCAATCATCGGATCTATGCCCTGCGCGTAAGCCGCTGGCGCATATCCGCCACCAACCAACGCAGCCAACAAAGACACCCGCGCAATGGAACTATATGTTGTTGTTTTTATCATTTATTTGCTTTTCTTTTCCTGCCTTAGCTAGGCAGATTATCCTATAAAATCATATATTTTGCAAATCATTTAGCGGTTTTGCCTATTTGTCCAAATTATTCCCATAATTTCTTAGCCATTGAAACATTGCAGCCGTCAGCAACGAATTGGCTATAATCAGTTGCAGGAACTCCGCCGTTACAGTTAATGAGTACGCCAACTCTACCAGATGATGGGAAGCCATCGTCTATTTTTTGGTCAATGCTCATCGCCGCCATTGATGGAATTTTTAGAGTTCTAGGAATACCACTGGCTGTATTCCAACCAAACATATAGTGAAGTCTATCCGTATAATCTTGGTTATTAATATACACCAACCCTATTATAATATTTGTTCCATGTTCAAAGTTGCTAGGAATGAATATACCCCCATTCGGTGACCAACTATCTAGGCAATGAACTACCATACCACCACCCCATATATCATGTGGTAATGATGGTAGATTTACATTATGAGCCCATGTTCCCGGAGTTGGTCTATTGTCATAGCTGCCTATACCAGATGACATTATATGAAGAAACACCTGCGGTGCTTCTGTTAATGGCTGCCAATTTGTGGGAATTCCGTTGTTGCATCTTCCTATACCCCCAGGTGAGCCGATAGTCCCGTCTCCATCACCATCATAAATGGTATAGCCAGCATAAGTTGATAAAAATGTGGTGGCATTTGTGCAATCCCCTGACAGGCAATTATATTTTATTTTGAAGGTGTTGATTTCCGTTTCAAGTTTTTCCAGTTGGCTTATTTGCGCCCGCACTTCCGCCGCTTGTATCAAATCTTTTCCCAACAAAACACCACCCGCCAGAAGTCCAATTATTACGAGGACAATGGAAAGTTCAACGAGGGTGAAGGCGGATTTTAGGCTTGTCCCCGCCTTGCGCTGGGATCTTGAGAAAAATCCAATTGCTGAAATTGTAACTTCAGATCCCCGCGCAAGGCGGGGATGACGACCGAGAATTACTTTAACTTTGCGCTTGACAACCAGCCACAAAACGCAAAATTTTT
>SXGU01228067.1_pt1 | contig 13006 bp, 10 predicted proteins | sample 3174531 | NCBI WGS metagenome assembly SXGU01 (sample SAMN11356863, study PRJNA531348) | freshwater metagenome | isolation source: freshwater sample F1-140 | place: China: Fuxian Lake, Yuxi | collected 2017-12-25 | reverse complement strand
GGTGCCGTGGATCATGAGGTTGTCGTAGATGAACTCGGCGGGCCGGGTGCTGTTGGCCATGATGCCGCCGACGGTGCCGGCCACCAGGAACACGTAGTCGGGCCGGTTGGCCTTGAACCAGTGCGACACCTCGCTCTGGTCTCGCAGGTCGAGCTGCTTGCGACTGGCGGTGAGGATGTTGGTGTGGCCTGCCGCCTCGAGGCGGCGGACGATGGCCGAACCCACCAGGCCGTTGTGGCCGGCGACGTAGATCCGAGCGTCACTGGACAACGAATCGATCATCCACGCAGTATGTCACGGGTGTGGAACGGTTTCGTCGAGCGTATGGAGCTGCAATGGGGGAAGGTGCTCGTCGGGCTGCTTGCGGTGCCTGGGGTTGAGTCGAGAACACATGGTGCATCGGGTTGGCAAGGGCCACAGTTGCCGAGGACGCTGGAGGGAACCGATGGTGACGGTCACGCCGGGCGCTGGCCGCGACTGCGCTCCAGTACACGAAACCTCGTGCGGCGGATGGGGATCGATCGATGAGCGGTGAACCCTTCCCGTTGTTTGATCGTCCCTGGGGTGAGGCTCTCGTGATTGCCGGTCTGCAGTTCGACTCGCATCAGAGGTTCGATTTGGGCACACTACGTGCGGCCTTTGAGGCTGACCGGGTGCGCCCGGGGGGTGGGCGCGTCTTCGGCACGGTCGGGAGGGACTGTCGCTGGACGGGCGTGGGGCCTCAAAGCTCATTTGACGAACTCGTCATCGGTCTGGGGTCCGCCGACGACACGCAGTCGGCGGTGGACCTTCTGCTCATGTCGGGAGGGGCGACGCGAGCACCGGCGGTGCTCTTCGGTGTTGGGGTCAATGCTGTCTTTGTCGTTTACAACCACCTCCTCGGTGGAGCTACAACTGGCATCAGGCTGTTGAGTCTTGCCCTTGGTAAGCCCCTGCCCCGAGGTGCACTGCTCGTCGGGGACCCGTCGAACCGGCTTGCGGACACGATGCTCACGGCCATTCAGCATCCCTTGCGGAGTTGGAATGCACTCGCCCGAGCGCGCAATGCTTCTTCATCACTCAGCGTCCAGTCACGTACCTACCCGAAGCTGTCTCCGCAGGTCAGAGTGCTGCGCAACCCCGTTGGCGCCGATCTTTCAACCAGTGCAGTTTGCAGCTCTGTGTACTCAGCATTCACTAGGTCAGGAATCCTGGATAAGGACATCCCCATTAGAATGCTGTTCAGAACTGAGGTGCGCAGCAGGTGGGAGGGGAGTACAGGAAACGATCTTATGGTCGTGCCGATGGCGCTGGCGGACCCCGCTGATCCAGTTCAGTGGCGAGAATGCATTGCGTCATATCGTGCGAGCGAACTACCGAAGCTTCTGCAGGCGGCCAGTGTCGTTCGCCGAAGCCTCCTAGGACGGATGGGCCGGCCGCCCCGTCGTGGCCTTGGTGAGGTGGGAATCAACTTCTCGATCGTCAGGCATGCAGGTGATTCGGCCATTTCGGAACTACTGGACCGGGGTCAGGCGGCTGCCTTCATCCGTACTGGATCAACGAGTCAGCAGAGTGTCTCGGTCCGCTTGGACAGCTTCGAAAAGGCGACGTTCATGAGCCTTACGGCCGATTCAAAGGACCTAGTAGAGTCAGCCTTAGAGGTTCTACGGGGTGAATATGGCTGGATCCGACTCGGTGATGTTGCCTGAGCATAGATGGAACGCTGACGGACTCGGACTCGCGGGAAACCTCTGGCCAATCCGTTTCCCTTTCTCGGTGATGAGCGCGCATTGCCTGTGACTTGATGCGGCGCGTGGTCGTCAAACCGTATGAGGCCGGCCGTACTGTTGTTCGCGAATTGGGAAGTCGATCGAGTCGGTCAATGGTCTGGCTCCGCGAACCCTCCGGTCTCTTTCGTCCGTCAGCAACCCCACTCGGTTGTCGCGCCGGCAGTGGGGGGCAACCTGTCTTCCGTTTCTAGAAGCACTCTTCCTTAGGTTTACCCCAGTCTGCTCACCGCGCTCCGACCGGGGGGTCGGTTCGATGCGCGTCCAGGTGATGCGCAGCGAAGACCTGTGCTAGTGATCCCGACAGCGTGAGCAGGCAGATCGTCGCCATACAGAGAACTGCCCCTGAAGTTCGAGCCGTGATAGCCGGGAGCGCTAGCACCAGAGGCGAAAGGTAAAGATTGACTTGAGCGCTCACCTTCTCACCGCCCCCGATTCGGACGAACGCACGGTAGGGCACGCCGAGGGCGACAGAGGCGACGTAGGGGACGATCAGCCATCGGATCTCCTCCACGTACGGCCAAGTGCTTCCTAAGAACCGCGAGCCTGAAAACCCCAGTGCGATAGCGATCGTGGCACCTCCGGCAGCCGCAACCGTAGAGAATAGGGTTGCCAGACGAGTGGTCGACCCAAGGCGTGTGAGAGTTCCATGTCGCGCGAGTGCCCTTGGCATGGTCACGCTGAGACCGCCAAGCGCAATTGCGATCGGTGCCGCGGCGAGTTGAAGCCCGCGTATGGCCGCAATCACTCCGGTTGGGGCGACAGCCCCCACGAGCAGTAGGGCTGTCGTAGACGCGCCTGCGACAGACATGTACTCAACTCCGAATGTCCGGCCGCGCGGCAGATTCTCGCGAAGCCAGCGCCCTCCGCCCAAAGGGTTTGGAGCCGTCCGCTGCCAGGCTGCGGTGATCGCACCTGCGATTGCCCCGGCGACCGCCCACTTGGTGGCTGCCGATTGCCAGGATGCCTGAGATGACAGGGCTGCACCTGCGACGAGAAGCAGAAGCCAGAGCCCATCGGATGCACAGGCAACCTGGCCCTTGCCCGACGCGAGGTTCGCGTATCTGAACTGGTCCTGTACGGCGATGAATGGGACGGTGGCCGCTGCAAACAGCAGTGGTTCACCGATGGCTGACGAGGCCCCCAGCAGAAGCCCCAGTGCTGCCAAGGCTGCGGCACAGGCCAAACCCACGAGCAATGCTGCACCTGAGGTGTACTCGGTCTTGGGTAGCGACTGCGCAGCGTCGCCCGACTGTGCGACGGTGATCTCGCCAGTCAAGGAGCGAACCAGGCCAAGACTCAAGTTGACTGCCAAGAGAACGATCGCGATGTTGGCGAAATCCGATGCACTCCCACGGCCTGCGATTAGGAGCGCCGGAACGAGGTTCGTGAGGCTAGAGAGGGCTTGGTCAAGTGGGCCCCAAGCCGCTCTAGCCGCGGTCCGACCTCGAAGGGCCGTGCGGGTACCACCCGGATGACCGTTACTTCCCCGCATCATGCGGCCCCGTCGGGCAACTTCGGCACAAGAACGGCATCGTGGGCACGACTACACGGCCAGCGGCCGAATGGAAGCTTCGTATGCATGCTCGAGCTGGTCAGCGACGTGGCCAATCGAGAAGTGCTGCTCCACGGTCGCTCGAGCGTTCTGGCCCATGCGCTTGCGGAGGTCGTGGTCCCCGATCAAAGTCGCCATGGCTGACTGGAGGGCGTTGACGTCATCGCCGGGTACGACCAAGCCACACTGATGCTCGTCGACAGTCCGTGCGAGACCGCACGTATCCGTAATGATCACTGGCACTGACCTCGACATCGCCTCAAGTACGGCCATAGGAAACGGTTCGTCCACCGACGGCAGGACAAGCACGTCGGCTAGGCTCATCCTCTCGCGGGCCTGGTGGGGTTCGAGCGCACCTTCTATGGCTATAGCCCCGTGCGCGCGGGCAGCGATTCTCGCCACTTCAGCTAGTTCGCCTTCGTCCGGACCCGCGAGAGCGAACCTCGCGTTGGTTCCCAGGTTGACCAATCGCAGCGCCGCTTCTGCAAAGAGGGTGGGGCGTTTCCGGTGATGAAGCCGAGAGCAAAAGAGAACATCGATCGCCCGGCTACTGGCTCTGGACGTAGGCCCGGCTTCGAGGTCAACGCCGTTGACGAGGATGGTTGCATTTCGAAGCGGCTGGGGGAGAACCTCGTTCAAGGCTTCGAGCTCCTCGGCTGTGAGGGCGAATACGGCCGAGGCGTTCGCGAGTGTCGATCGGGTGAGTGGGTCGATCAGCTTTGCGAGGAGGCGATCTGACCGGTCGATCATGCCGTGGGTCTGCACGAAGTACGGCACCTTGACACTCTGCGCCGCAAGCGACATGGGCAAGGTCACGAGATCCCGGGCTAGGTGAATATGGACGACATCGAAGGACCTGCCGATTTTGCGTGCTGCGAGCAGTAGCTGCGGTGACACGATGCCGCTGAAGCCGATTCCTGGAATTGCGCGGAAGCCGGCAAATCCGGTAGCCACTGAGGGTGCGACCGTCATACGGCCAGCTCGACCAAACGGCCGCGCTGCGAACAACTCAACTTCATGACCGCGTCTACGCAGCTCGGCGGTTTGGTTCATCGCAACGGTGACGGGCCCGCCAAAGGGATTACCGGCTGCAAGCCATGTGACCACATGTGCGATCTTCAACTCTCGGTCCACTCCTCGAGGACGGACGACGGAGCGAACACTGTCGCGCCCGGTGCGATGTCTGCGTGGACGAGAGCGGTAGCTCCGACCACGGCCCCATCGCCGACGCGTACCCCGCGGAGCACGGTGGCTCTTGCGGCGATCCAGACCCCGTTGCCGATCTCAATCGACCGGTTATCGAACTCGAATGTCGGAGAGTGTCGCTGGTGGCTGCCCGTGCAGATGAGCACGTCCTGGGACACACACGTGTTCGCCCCGATGACGACCGGTTCCAGATTAAGAATCCAAGCGTTCACACCTACCCAGGAGTTATCGCCAATTGCCAGCTTCCACGGCCAGTGAATTCGTACGTCATGCCTGATGAGCACTCCTTCGCCGATATCTGCGCCGAAGAATCTCAGCAGCGCCACTCTCGACCGAGCTGGCAGCCACCATCGTCGGAAGATCACCGAGTCACACAAGAGCCAGGCCACTTGCCAGGTCTTCGAGCGCCCCTTGTCGTATCCCCATCCAGTGAAGCCGCTCAGATCGCGCATCGGACGCGAGGTTACAGGTATCGGCCGCACCTCAAGTCAGGGCTGCGAGACTGATGCCTGAAGCGCTCGACCGCAGCCCTAACCGCATCGTGGCTATGGTTGACTCGTGGCGGACAGCACAGCAGTTCGAAGTGAGATCCGCCACGATGGTTTCGTGCGGGCATTTGAACTTCAGCTGTCGGCCGCCGCATGGTCCAGCAGGGTTGCTGCCTTCCTTGTGCTCGGTGCGCTCCTCCCGATCGCTTTGGGCTTGTTCCCGATCGGGTCCGGCGAACCGGCCTTTGTGATTGGCATGCTCTTCGTGCTGAGCGGGGCGTGGAACATCGCCTGCCTCGTGACGCACACTTCGCCCCGCCTTGTGGCGCTCTCCTTCTGGCTCTTCATCTACCTATGGTGTGGGCTTGCACCGTTAAGCCAACTGACCGATGGTGTTTGGTTCTGGCCGGGGGTCTACCAGGAGAAGGTCCGCACGGCTGCGGCCTACGTGGCTCTCGTAGGTGCTTCGGCTTGGGTCGCCGGATACAAGCTGTTTGCGATGCGCCGACTTGTGGTTCGGCCGCGAGTGGTCGACGCGAAGAGGGTCACACTGCTCTGCTGGTCAGCACTCGCAACCTCGGTGTTGGCCCTGGGCGCGCTTGGTGTCGGAACCTTCTTTTCGTCGCGCCGTGGACTTGGTGCTGCACTAACCGAACTAGCAGGTGGAACGGTCACGCAGGGCCAGCTGCTGTTCGCGCTCATCGTTGTGCCGTCTTCGCTCGGTCTCTTCATGCTGCTTTGGGGCAAGAACGCTGTCGGTTGGCGGCTGACGCTTTGGCAGAAACGGCTGGTCTGGGCGTTAGCGCTCGTGGTGGTCGTGGTGGCGAACCCTGTAGGCAACTCGCGCTTCCTCAGCGGCTCAATTCTCATAGCGTTGCTCGTAGCCAGGAGCCCTCGCGTACGTACCACTCGCTTCACGAGGACGGTCGCGGTGGCGCTTGTTGCAGCGACCGTACTCGTGTTCCCAGTGGCTGACTTCTCCCGGGCTTCTGACTCGTCGAACTCTCTCGAAATCAGATTCGACAGGAACCTCTTGCAAGGCGGTGACTACGACGCGTTCCAGCAAACGATGAACGGCGTTCGATACGTCGATCAGTACGGCGTGGGGCTCGGGACACAGGCGAGCGGGGTTCTGCTCCTGCCGATTCCGCGGCAGCTTTGGGGTTCGAAGCCTGAACCGGTTGGCGTTGTTCTCGCACGTGACGCGGGCTACGAGTTTGTCAACCTGTCCAGCCCCGCCTGGCTCGAAGGCTATGTCGACTTCTCCTGGTTCGGCGCTGCGCTCTTCGGGGCCGTATTGGGGGCCCTTGCATCACGGTTGGATCGTGCCTACTACGAGCCTCGCTTTACCGTCTGGTCTGCGATCGCGCCGGTGTACATCGGCTATCAGCTCATTGTGCTGCGGGGCAGCCTCATGGGTGTCGTGGCGTTCCTTGCGGTTTGGGTGCTTCTCGCTTGGCTAGTGACGCGGCCCTCGCCGGTTCGACGTGGCGACTTGACTCGGGGTGCAGCCGCCTGAAGTGGCCTTCGAAGGTGCCCGCTTCCTCCTAGTTCAAAGCACGCTCAAAGTTCGACCTCACCGCATCACGTTCGAACTCAGCCTCTGCGAAGGCGCGGGCCCGGCCCCCCATGGCAGCGCGTACGCCTGGTGACGCAAGAAGTTGCTCCGCTGCAGCCAGGAAGTACCTGTCCGGTTGCTCAGGAGTAACCATCATCCCAGCTTCAGCGCGAGCAGCAACGATCTCCGTCGCAGCGTTGCTCTCCGGCATTGAGCCGAGGATCGGGCGCGCCGCGCACATGTAGCTCCAAACCTTGCTTGGCACGCAGAAGTCCGACGAGTGTGATTCGAGCAACACGACGCAGACATCTGCTGTGGCCAGTACCAGGGGGAGCGTTGTCGCAGGCTGAAATGGTTCTACCCGCAAAGGAAGTCCGTCACGCGCTGCTTCGTGGGCAAGGGACTCTGCAACTGGACCCTCCGACACCACCAGGACTACTGCCTCGTAGGGGTGCTGCGCCAGCCATCGGGCCAGCGCAGACAGCCGATTCGGTGAGTGCTTGATGCCGAGCGTTCCGCTGTAGAGGAAGACGAACGTTCTGTCGAGGCCTTGAGCGCGGGACCAGTCGTTCTCTTTGTCCAGTACCGGAATCTGCGAAATCGGAGCCCAGTTCGGGAGTAGGCGAACTCGGTCAGGCGGAACTCGCATGCCCTCGGCCTCCGCGACCATGGCCTCGGAGATCGTTATCACCCGTGATGCGGCCCTCAGGCCCCACGCTTCGATTGCGCGGACCAGCCGAACGCTGGTGCCGTTCTTGAGCGCGGCTGCTGCCACGCCTGCTTGGGAGTCTTGGAACCAGACAGTCAGGCGGGTGGAGCTGAGCCGGCAAGCGAGTGCGAGTAGCGCGACGGTGATGACGGGCATGTTGCACGTGATGAGGTGGGAGCATCGGGAGCGGTGCGCGAGGCGTGCAGCGTCGAAGGCCAAGCGCACCTCGGCCACCGCACGCTTGAAGGGGCTGTATCTCTCGAACCTTCGGCCTTTGCCGATGACCTCAACGCGCAACGTGTCGTCGCTGACGAGCCGGCCGTGTGGCGCAGTGACTCCGTCCGTGAAGGCATACAGCATGTGGGTGCCTGACTCGGACAGATCGCGGGCCAGCTCGTAGGTGAACTGGTGGCCACCGTGGTCGTAGAGGAACGTGGGTCCAGTTCTCTTAACGCCCATAGTGGCCTACCAGCGTGGTGCCCGCAGCGGCTCGTAGCGCAGCGTCATCGCTTCGGTCGATCCTTCGCCGGTGCCTGCGGCGCGTACCCATAGCCGTACCCATACCCGCTGCCGTACCCATTACGACTCGTGTCGGTGCCGTTCAACACGGCACCCACCACCGGCGCCGCCGATCGCGTCAACAGACCCACGGCTTCACGCAGTTGCTTGTCGGTGGTCTGGCCGGCTCGCGCCACCAGCACCACGGCATCCACCCAGCCGGCCACCACGACCGCGTCGGTCACCGGCAGCACGGGGGCCGAGTCGATGACCACCACGTCGAACATGCGGGTGAGTTCGCCCATCACGGTCTGCATGCGCTGGCTGCCCAAGGTCTCGCTGGGGTTGGTGGGAATGACGCCGGCGGCCAACACCTCGAGGTGCCCTGCCTCCAACGCCACCGGCCACAGCAGCTCCATCACCGGCTCGCCCAGCAACGCCGAAGTGAGGCCGCGTGAACCGTCGCTGCCGAACACCTCGTGCAGGCGCGGGCGCCGCAGGTCGGCATCCACCAGCACCACGCGGCGACCCGTCTGCGCCAGCAGCACCGCGAGGTTCGCGGCCGTGGTGGTCTTGCCCTCGCCGGGCAGCGGGCTGGTGACCTGGATGGTGCGCAGCGGCTTCTCCAGCGACACGAACTGCAGCGCCGTGCGCAGGCCGCGGTAGGCCTCCACGGCTTGATCACCTGGACTGCTGAGCGACACGGGTCGGTTGTCGGGCGGTGCCTCGTCGGGCACGGTGGTGAGCACCGGCAGGCCGCCCGTGGCGCGTTCGAGTTCCTCGGGGGTGGTGACCGAGTCGTCGAGGTAGTCGGCCAAGAACGCTGCGCCGAGACCCAGCAACAGACCGACGATCAACGCGAGTGCACCGGTGCGCAGCGGGCTGGGCTCCACCGGTTCGGCGGGTGATTCAGCGGGGCGGACCAGTTGTGCGCTGCCGCTCTGCAGTGAGGCATCCACCTGGATCTGGTCGAGTCGCTGCTTGAAGATGGCCTGTTGGTCCACCAGCAGTTGACGCTGCGGGGCGAGCGACTTCTCGAGGTCGTCCTTCTCGTCGTCGGGTGCGTCCTCCACCTGCTGATCGATCGCGTCGATCTGCTGCTGCAGTTCGGTGACCTTGGTCTGCACCTCGGCCGCGGCGTCGAGCAGGCTGTTCACGTTCTGCTCGCGGCGGGTGTCGATGTAGGCCTGCACGTAGGCGTTGGCCAACAGCGCGGCGACCGCTGGCTCGTGGCTCTGCACGCGCACCGAGACCACGTCGGTCTGGCCCACGGCCGAGCCCGACACGTTCGGCAGTTCCTCCTCGAGGCCGAGGTTCAGGCGAACGCGGTCCTCGACGATGGAACCCTCGAGCACGCGGATCTCGGTCTCGATGTTGCGCGCCGCGTTGGCGGTGCTCTGCTGCTGCGAACTGAACACGGAGTCACCCGGCAGCGCACGCACCAGCATCTGGGCGTCGGCCTCGTAGATCTTCTTCTGCTGCGACACCATGAACATCGCCCCGCCGAGGGTGACGATGACGGCGAGCGCGATGAGCCACTTGCGGCGCACGATGACGCGCCAGTAGTCGCGCATGGTCATCTCGGGGGCGTCGTCGAACACGGCGCGACCGCTGGCGTCGGTGCGCATGTCAGGCGCCCGTGTCGGAGGGCGTGGTGTCGGCGACGGTGCTGTCGGGCACCGGCGTCTCGGCGGGAATCGTCACGGTGGGCAACGTAGTGGGTCGCCCGCCCAACGCGACGCCGGCCAGCGCGCCGACAACGGCGACGCCTGCCACCAGGGGCCACTTCGAACGGTTCACGGCGTTCCCACCCAGGAACACCCGGAACGGGCTGCGATCACTTCTTCTTGACGACCTTGAGGTCCGCCGTGGCCACGCGGGTGGAGGTGAGGCCCGTGGCCTGCACCTGGTAGGAGCCGACCGCCGGCGCCTTGATCTTCACCTTGCCGCGACCCTGCTTGTCGGTGGTGATGGTCTTGGTGGTGCCGATGCCGACGATGGTGACCTTCTCGCCCGGCTTGAAACCACGCACCTGCACTTCGACTTCCTTGCCGGTCTGCACACGGGAGGGCGACAGGCCGACGAACGCCTTGCGGGTCTCGTACGACTCCTGCTCGTCATCGTCGTCGTCGTCATCGTCGTCGACGGTGGAGGCGGTGGGCTTCAGCGGCGGAAGGCTCTGCACCTTGGTGGCGCCCGAGATCTTGTTCGCGGCGCTCTTGGTGCTGTTGCTGCTGCTGGCCGACGTGCTGGGCGACTTGGCCTCGCTGGAACCGTCGCTGCCGCCGATGACGAACGCGCCGACGGCCACAGCGACCGCCAACACGATTCCGACAATCCAACTTGCTCGCTTCATGGTCACGACCTCTTCCCGTCCCGGGGCACGATATCAGTCGAACACCCCCTCGGGAAGGGTCCATATGGCCTAGTTCATCGCATCGCAACATGCGAAATAGACTCATGGGCGCATGCCGACGAAGCCGACGCGGGGACAGGCCCCGCACCTCCCCGAGCTCGTCGGCCCCGTTGCCCTGGTGTTGGGCTTCGCCGTCACCGCCACCGAGGTGCGCCCCACCGGGCTGGCCGTGTGGGACATCGCTCTCGTGGGCCTGCTGGCTGCAGGTTGCCTGTGGGCCGCCAGCGCAGCGCCCTGGTGGGCAACGGCTGCCGTGGCCGCGGGGGCCGGTGTGGTGTCGGCGCGGCTCGAGCAGTGGCCGCTGGTGGTGGCCGCGGTGGTGGCACTGGCGATGGCCGTTGCACTCACCCGATGGGCCGAACCATTGCTGGCCGTGGGCTCGGCCGCCGTGTCGATCGGGGTGTTGTCGCGGCTGGACGACGGGCCGTTCTTCGGTGGAACTGCGGCGTTCGCGCTGACCCTCATTGTTTCTCTTGGGTTCGTCGGCATCGCTCACCACCGGCGCGTGCTTCGCCGCAGAGCGTGGGTGGTGGTGGCCGTCGTCGGTGGTCTCGCGGTGGTGGCCACGGCGGGCTTCGGCATCGCTGCGCTCCTGGCCAAGGACGACATCCGCACCGGGAACGAGGCCGCCCGGCTGGGCATCGACGCCCTGCGAGCCGGCGACTACACCGGCGCCACCGCGTACCTCGCACAGGCCGAGCAGGCCTACGGCGACGCCGAGGACGCACTCGACGCGCCCTGGGCCCGACTCGGCCGCCTGGTGCCCGTGGTTGCCCAGAACCGCGACACCGCCCTTCGAGTGGTGGGCGACACGGCCGACGTGGCCGGCCGCGCCACCGGCGCCGCCGAACAGATCGACCCCGAACGGTTGACCGTGCAGAACGGCACCATCGACCTGGCGGCCGTGGAGGCACTGGCCGAGCCGGTCGACGACCTGCGCGCCGCGGTGCTGGAACTGCAGGCCACGCTCGACGCCCCCGTGTCGGGCTGGGTGCCGGCGGCGGTGACCGACCGGTTGGCCGAGGTGGGCACCGACGTGGACGACTACGCCCAGCAGGTCGACAACCTGTCGCTCGCCGTGCACGCCGCCCCGGGCATGTTGGGCGCCGACGGCCCGCGCCGCTACTTCGTGGCGTTCAGCACGCCCGCCGAGTCGCGCAGCATCGGCGGTTTCATCGGCAACTACGCCGTGCTGGAGGCCGACTCGGGTCGGCTGTCGGTCTCGGAGTTCGGGCGGTCGGCAGACCTCCAGTTCGCCGCCCCGGTCGATGGCATGGACATCGATCTGCCGCTCGACTTCCTGCGCCGCTACGGCGCGTTCAACTTCCGCGACGAGGTGACCGGCCTGGTGCAGCCCATCGCCTGGAAGAACATCGGTGTCACGCCCGACTTCCCGACGATGACCGACATCACCCAGCAGATGTGGGCGGCCACGTTCGACACCGAGATCGACGGCGCCATCCTGCTCGACCCGTTCACCGTGGCGCAGTTGCTGGAGTACACCGGGCCGCAGACCATCGCCGGGTACGACACGCCCATCGACAGCACCAACGCCGCCGACTTCATCCTGCGCGAGCAGTACAAGGTGTTCGACCAACAGCAGGACACCCGGGTCGACCAGCTGGAGGTGCTGGCCGAGCAGACCATCGCCGCACTGCTGAACGATGCACTGCCCGCCCCCATCGACCTGGCCCGCGACCTCGGACCCTTCGCCCGTGAGCACCGGCTGATGGTGTGGACCGACCTGCCGAGCGAGCAGGCGATGCTGGACGCCGTGGGCCTGTCGGGTCGCTTCCCTCCGGGCACCGGTGCCGCCGACTTCGGCATCACCTTCAACAACGGGGGCCCGAACAAGATGGACGCCTACCTGGACCACACCGTCACCACCGTCACGCGCATGGACGACGACCTCGGTGTGGAGGTGGTGGACGTGACCATCGAGCTGTCCAACGCGGCGCCCACCACGGGGCTGCCCACCTACGTCACCGGCAACACGGCCGGTGAACCCGAGGGCACCGTGATGCTGTACCTGTCGGTGTACGGGGCCAACGACGTGGTCGACGCACAGCGAGACGGCGAGCCACTCGGCGTGGAGACCGACATCGAATTGGGCGCAAATGTGGCGGCAGCGTTCGTGAATCTCGGCCTGGGCGAGCAAGCCCGTCTCACGTTCACCTTCGAAGCGCCTGGGCCCGAACCAGTCGGCGGATGGTTGGTTTTCCTGGCTCCGACAGCACAGCGGGACCCCTCTGGGTCGTAGTCCGATTGACTGACGATGGGTCAAATGGACCAATTGTGATTCCTCAAGGGATTCGAAACACTTCTTAACGTTTATCTCTGGCAATCGTCTGCATGTCCGTGTAGTTTCCTCGTCGGGAGGAGACGGGACCTTGGCACTGGACGAACTGGACATGGCTGCGTACACGCAGACGGGACATGTGCGGTACGGCGACCTCATCGATGCACGGCATCGGTTCGGCGGCGGCATCACGGTTGGTTCCGACCTCGCGCTCGCGACGAAGCGCTCCATCGATGTGGCGGTTGCCGCAGTGTCGATGGTGTTGCTCGCCCCGGTGTTCGTGGTGATCTCGCTGGGCGTTGCCGTCACCAGCCGGGGTGGCGTCATCTTCCGTCACGAGCGTGTCGGTCGCGACGGAGTGCGCTTCAAGGTGCTCAAGTTCCGCACGATGACCGTCGGCACCCACGATCGAATCTGGTCCGACCCTGAGCGAGCCGAAGCCTTCAAGGCGAGCGGTTTCAAGCTGGCCGCGAACGATCCGTCGATCACCCGCTTCGGCCGTTTCCTCCGC
>SXGU01472057.1_pt1 | contig 13007 bp, 12 predicted proteins | sample 3174531 | NCBI WGS metagenome assembly SXGU01 (sample SAMN11356863, study PRJNA531348) | freshwater metagenome | isolation source: freshwater sample F1-140 | place: China: Fuxian Lake, Yuxi | collected 2017-12-25 | reverse complement strand
GGTCTACCGGGTATATAACGGTGTGGACGTCACAGCCTTTGCGCCGGACCGGAAGGCGCGAGCGGCTATCCGGACGCGACATGGCGTCACGGACGACGAACGGTTGATCGTGTTTCTGAGCCACGTCACCAGGCAAAAAGGCCTCCATCTCTTGTTGAAATGTGTGCCGGCTGTGCTGGCGCAGCAGGGTCGGACGAAAGTCCTAGTGGTGGGAACGGGGGATTATCTGGATGAAGCGAAATGCCTGGTTGACGTCATGGGCTTGCAACGCCAGGTCCTGTTTGCCGGGCATGTTCCGCACGAACGGATTGTGGACTACTTGAATGCGGCGGATCTCTATGTGCTCCCGACGTTGCGACAGGAAGGGTTGCCATTTTCCCTGGTTGAGGCCATGGCCTGTCAAAAGCCGGTCATCGCGTCTCGCATCGGAGGCATCCCTTCGGTCGTGACGCATGGGCTCAACGGGCTGTTGGTTGAGCCAGGCGACTCTCATGGCCTGGCCCGAGCGATCGTACGGATCCTGTCAGATGACGAGCTGGCCGCAAGCTTGTCCCTGAAGGCGCGGGAGACGGTGGTGGCTGGTTATTCCCTGGAGAGTATGGTGCAGGGAACCCTGGGCGTATTTGAAACGGTTTCGAGCAAGAAGCGGATGGTCAGCCATCGGAGACAGGACACCCATGCAGCCTCGTGAGCCCTTCGTTTCTATCTTCATCCCTTCTTATAACGATCAGATCGATCTTTCTGCCTGTCTAGAGTCCCTTCGGCACATGCAGTACCCGAAAGAGAAGTTGGAGCTTGTCATCTGGGACAACGGTTCGACCGATGAGACCATCCCTGCGGTTGAGCAGTGTTTTCAGGGGATGGCAGGAGAGGGCTGGCTGTCGCTGCGCCTCATTCGGCACACGAGGAATGAGGGGGCCTATGCGCCGTACAATCTTGTCTTTTCTGATTTGTCTCCTCAGACGGAATATGTCCTGGGTCTCGATGCAGACGTTGAGTTGGCGCCTGACGTACTGAGTCGTCTGGTCGAGGCTACGAGTGCCGAGCGAGTCGGTGTGGTCGGGGCGAGGTCGGTCGTGTTTCGGGAGCCGGAGCAGACGGCTCATGGTGCGGGGTTCGTCAACCGTTGGACTGCCAAGTACAGTGAACGTGATGCTGGCGAACAGATCGAATGCGATTACGTGATTGGGTGTTGCTGGTTGTTCGATAAAAGATGTTTTCGCGAGATCGGAGGGTTTGCGGTCGGATTTTTTATCAACCATTGGGAGGTGGATTACTGTCTGCAGGCTAAAACACGCGGCTGGAAAGTTCTGTATGAACCACGCGCGGTGGCGAAACACAAAATCCAGTGTCCGGCCATCTGCTCCCCTGAGCGGAGATACTACATGTTTCGGAATAAATTTCTCATGATTTGGCAGAATGAATATTTCGTGAATCGGTTGCTCACGACGATGCTGTGCGCCTGTTTGACTTTTGGGAGGATCGTGAGCATGGCGATTGCGGAAAGAAGTGTGGGGAATGCAGCCTGGGCCTTCCGTGGTCTATGCGACGGGTTGCGTGGTGTGACGGGAGCCCTTTCCGCAGGTTCTAAATGATAGGCTTCATATTTAGACGCATCTATCGGTATTTGGTGCAGGCTCAATATGAGGGTCTCAGAACCCATGAGGCTGTATTGAGTCTTCTTCCGTACATCTCTAATGGGGAGAGTCTTTTGGATGTGGGGTGCGGGGACGGAGCGAAAACAATGAGCTATGCCAAGGAGTTGTCCATTGGTAAAGACTCGGTCTATGGCATTGAGCAGCAACCTCACTATGTTGAGTTGGCGGCGCATCGCCTGCATGTTGTTCAGGTGGATCTGGAGCGGGACCGGTTCCCGTTCAAGGACGAGGAATTGGATGTTATCGTATGCAATCAAGTCTTAGAACACTTGAAGAATATTTTTCACCCGTTGCAGGAGATGGCCAGAATACTCAAGACGGGGGGATACCTCCTTATCGGTATCCCAAACGTAGCGGCCATTCAAAATCGGTTGTTGTTGCTGCTCGGACGTCAGCCGATGTGTAATGCGATTATGGGTCCACATGTTCGATGCTTTACGACGAAGGACTTTGCCAAATTTTTGCAGAGGAACGAGGATTTCGAGCTGGTCTCGGTGACAGGCGCCACCCTCTATCCCTTTCCCTATCCGCTGGTGAAATATGGAGCGGCCCATTTCCCAGCCTTGTCCTCCTATGCGTTTTATCTCTTGAAGAAGGGGCGCCATAGCCCGGGTCCCCGGGGATGGGAAGAGCCGAGAGCCGATACCTTGTTCTGATGGTGGCGTTCACAGGGGAGCCGTGATGGATATATGGATGTGATGGGAACAGTCGAAGCGGGCTGGCGAGGGCGTGAGGACTTGCTCATGCTTCACAATTGAAGATGATCACAGTACTCCACATTGCAGAGTCTGGTGGATGGGCAGGCGGGGAGACCTATCTGCTTCTGTTGGCCAGGCATTTGGATCGTGAGCGGTTTCGATTGATTGTTGTGGCGCCAGGGCCTGGCGCGTTGATGGAGAGCCTCAGGGCCGAGGGGGTTGAGACCCATGTTCTGGATATGGATCCGCTGGGAAGCCTGGCGCCTCTTTTTCGCATTCGCAATTTCCTATGTGAGCAGCAGCCTGATATTCTCCAATCTCATGGCGCTCGGACAAATGTCTATGCTCGACTCGCCGGGCGGTTGGCTGAGACGCGGGCGATTGTCTCGACCGTCCACAACTCCCTCTATGACTATCCGATCGGCCGGATCAAGAAATGGTTGTGCCTGGTCTGCGGTAGACTCACGGCTCCTCTAGCCGACCGTACCCTCTGCGTGGCCGAGTCTCATCGGCAGGAATTGATTAATCGTTATGGATTGCCTCCTGACCGGGTCGTGACGATTCCGAACGGAGTGGACATCAAGCGGTTTCAGCCGACGCAACGTAATCGATGCCTGCGAGAAGAGCTGGCCATTAGCGAGGACGCTCCGGTCATCGGCATTGTCGGAAGACTCACGGATCAAAAAGGCCATGTTTATTTGTTGAAGGCACTGTCCTTGCTGTTGGCGAAGTTTCCCGCCCTGCGCTGCCTTGTGGTGGGAGACGGGGAGTTGCAGGAAGAGCTTCAGAAACTTGCCGTGGATCTTGGCTTGACTGAGCACTGCATTTTTTTAGGTGTCCGGCAGGATATCCCTGAGGTATTGGCTGCGATGGATCTGTTGGTGCTTCCGTCACTGTCCGAGGGAATGCCTTATGCGGCGCTTGAAGGAATGGCGATGGGAAAGCCGGTTGTAGCGACTGCCGTCAACGGAGTGCCGGAACTCATTCAAGATGGTGTGACGGGCTTGCTGGTCCCACGAAAAGATCCGGTCGCGCTGGCCAAGGCCATCGAAGCAGTCCTGGCCAATCCTCATATGGCCGCATCGTTCAGGTTGGCGGCTCGTCGCCTGGTGGAGCAGACCTATTCCATCGAAGGGTGGATTGAGCAGATGGAATCGTTATATGAGAGTCTCGTCGATCACGAAGAGTGCTCCTGTCCCCATGACTGACTCCCTGCTCCCATGTCCCTGCGGGATGGCGTCAGTTCGTACTGTGCGTCTGGGACGCGCAGGAGAATTTTTTCGTTGTCAACGGTGCGGGCTTTTGTCTCGAGCCCAGATGCCGTCCGATGAAGACGTGACCAAGTTTTACAAGGAAGACTATTGGCAGTGGTATCGCGATGAACAGGTTGGCGCAGTTCGTAACAATGTGTATGAGCATGCCTTGGCGTGGCTGGAGGAATTGATGCCGCGCCCTGGGGTTCTGGTGGATGTCGGTTGTGGAGGAGGAACTCTCCTTGCCCTCTGCCGTGATCGAGGCTGGAAAGGAATCGGTTTTGACCCGTCCCATCAGGCAGTCGCCCATGCGCGGACTCGCGGATTGGACGTGCAGGCTGAAGCTTTTCCTCCTTGTTCTCTTGCCGATGCTACGGCTGATGCCGTGACCTTCATCAATGTCCTGGATCATCTCAGGGATCCCTTTGCCGCGTTGCAGGAGGCCTGGCGGGTACTTCGTCCTGGCGGCCTGTTGTACCTCCGAGTTCCGAACGGCCCCTTTCATGCAGATCTGTTAGTTCTGCCGGCGATGTTGCGAGCGGATCGCCTCGCGGTGTTCCACCTCTATGGATTCGGCCGGACTTCATTGCTCCATCATTTGCTGAGGCTCGGGTTCGAAGAGATCATCGCGCGCACCGCTCCCCCCAGCCAGAGCGATCCATATAGACAATCAAGTGAAAGGTGGAATTTAGGCAGGGCAATCCTCAAGGGAATCGACCAAGCGGGATTCCATCTGCTACGAGGGCTGGGATTGACGCGACAGGCTTGGGGGCCTTCCATCGAGGTGATGGCCCGTAAGAGTGACTCCAGGGCGCAGGCGATCGAAGTAGGAAGACAGTGCTAGCTCGATGCGTGGTGAGTGAAGTGTACGTTGGCTTTTGTTTGCGGATACTTCGGTGAGGCTGTTAGGGGGCTATTATAATCCCTGTGCGCGTAGTCCCGTCGGTAACGATATCGTTTGGACGAGAATGGTTTGCGGCTTGGAGGGACATGCCTGAATATGAGTGATGTCTTTGTTTACGACGGCCAGGAACTCAGGGCGCTTGGCGAAGCCAAGAATTACTGTCGCTGGATTATAAGTTATTTCGCTCCTCATCTCGGGAGTCATGTTATGGAGGTCGGTGCCGGAGTCGGCGCAATTTCGAGCTTATTGCTGGAGCAACCCGGTGTGTCGGATCTCGTTCTTCTTGAGCCAGCAGACAACCTGTTCCCTCTACTTCGGGATCGATTTGCTAGGGACAGTAGGGTCACGTTGGTACACGGACACGTTGAAGACATGGCTGGCTCGTCGTCAGTGGATTCGGTGGTTCTTGTCAATGTGTTAGAGCACATCGAAGACGATCTGGCGGCTCTTCGCACGATCCATGGGCTTCTGAAGCCAGGAGGAACAGTTTTGCTGTTCGTGCCGGCGTTGCCATGGTTGTTTGGCAGCCTGGATCGATCGTTCGGACATTTTCGTCGCTACGAGAAGTTGGTGTTAACAGATCGGTTACGGATGGCTAATTTTAAAATTGAATATTGTCGTTACCTTAATTTCCCTGGCATTTTGTCGTGGTTCATCGCTGGTAAGCTCTTGAAGCAGGAGACGCTCAGGTTGCAAGACGTTAAATTGTATGATCGCTGGATCATTCCATGGGTCTCACGGTTCGAACGGCTAGTTGTGACTCCGTGCGGACAAAGTCTAATTGTTATAGCCAGAAAGTGAAGCCTATGAATCAGATTCGCAACCAAGACAGTGGTCCGAAACTGTCCGTTGTCATTCCTGTCTATAACGAGCGGAGTACGATAGAGGAAATTCTGTGTCGCGTTCAGGAGGTCAAGATCGACAAGGAAATCCTGATTGTTGATGATGGATCGACAGATGGGACCCGTGAGTTTCTGCAGGAAATGGTTGGCGCGAAAACGCGTAACCTGTCAGATTTTCCTTTGGCGCAGGGAGGTCAGCTTCGGGTTGACAACGTACGGGTGTTCTTTCAGCCAGGGAATCGAGGGAAGGGGGCCGCAGTGTGCCGGGGATTTCAGGAGGCACAGGGCGCCATTGTGTTAGTGCAGGATGCGGATCTCGAATATGATCCGCAAAACTATCCGGCCTTACTGGATCCCATTGAACGGGGGATCGCGGATATCGTCTACGGTTCGCGATTTTTGGGAGGTCCCCATCGGGTGCTTTTCTATTGGCATTCTGTGGCGAATGCCACACTGACGATCTTTTCGAACATGGTGACGAACGTAAACCTCTCGGATGTCTGGACCTGCTACAAGGCTTTTCGGCGCGAGGTTATCCGGAATATCCAATTGAAAGAGAAGCGCTTTGGTTTCGAACAGGAATTTACAATCAAGGTAGCCAGGCTAGGCTATTGTATTTATGAAGTTCCTATTTCCTATTACGGGCGAACCTATGCTGAAGGGAAGAAAATTACTTGGAGGGACGGGGTGCGCGGCTTATGGTGCCTCGTGCGTTATGCGTGGTTCGACTAATGTGTGGAATTTGCGGAATCGTTGAGGGTGGAGACGAGGCGGCGTTAGATCGGATGATGCGCCGGATTGTGCATCGGGGGCCTGATGAGAGTGGCAGTCATCGGGAGCCGGGAGTCCTGCTGGGGATTCAGCGGTTGCGCGTGATCGATCCCCAAGGGGGGTAGCAGCCGATCGCCAATGAAGATCGCACAGTCTGGGTGGTGTTCAACGGAGAGATCTATAACTATCGAGAGCTGCGAGAAGAACTCATCGGGAAGGGGCATCGTTTTGCGACCAATAGCGACACGGAGGTCTTGGTTCATCTCTATGAACAGGAAGGCGAGGAGGGCGTCCGACGGCTCAAGGGGATGTTCGCCTATGCGCTCTGGGATTGTGAACGTCAGACGCTGCTGCTAGCCCGTGATCGTTTGGGGATCAAGCCCCTCTATTATGCGACCTGGCCAGGCGGCCTGGCCTTTGCCTCGGAGTTGCCGGCTTTGTTAGAGGCACTCCCTTCTCGCTCTGTGGATCCACGGGCCATTGCGCAATACCTAACCGTGCTCTATGTCCCTGGGCCCGGCACTCTATTCGAGGGGGTGCGTCAATTGCAGCCAGGAGAGCTGCTTAAAGTCATCAATGGCAGGGTCGAAACAAAACAGTATTTTTATCCCACTGATGTGCCTGGATCGCGGTCCCGGTTCTCGCAGGCTGATGCAGAAGATCGTTTCCTCGACCTTTTACGTGAGAGGGTGCAGGCTCATCTGGTGAGCGATGTGCCGCTCGGGTTGTTTCTGTCTGGCGGGCTCGATTCAGGATCGATTCTGGCCATGATGCGGCAAGTAAACAATGGGCCGATCCGCAGTTTCTCAATCGGATACGAAGAGCCGGAAGACCGTTCTTATAACGAATTGGGCCAGGCCAGGCTGTTAGCGGATCATTTCGGTGCCGACCATACAGAGGAGCGGCTCCGTCCTGATGTTGTGACTTTGCTGCCGAAGATTGTTGCAGCGATGGGAGAACCCTTTGCCGACTCTTCGGCCATTCCAACCTATCTCGTGTCTGAAGTGGCCAGACGGTCGGTTACGGTCGCTCTGTCCGGCATCGGCGGGGACGAGCTGTTCGGCGGTTACCCCCGCTATCTAGGCGTCCGCGCTGCATCGCACTATGCCCATATGCCTCAGTTCTTGCGGACATGGGTCGGCACCTCCCTCGCACCAAGGATTCCAGATGGGGCAGGCAGCCGGGATCAGCTTGGCCGTCTGAAACGGTTTTTGCGGGATGGGCACCTGCCGCTGGCGGAGCAATATTGGCGGTGGATCACGTTTGTGCCATCAGAGTGGGGAGCCTTGGCCTTTGCCCAAGACTTTTCTGGACTGAGGGGAGCCATGGATATGGCGGCGGACTATCGCCGTCTCTTTGAACAATGGCCGTCCGAGGATCCCTCCGAGCGGGCCATGGGACTGGATTTGCAGACTTACCTCCCGGACGATCTCCTCCGCATGGGAGACCGGCTCAGCATGGCTCATTCGCTCGAGCTGCGCGTGCCCTTCTGTGATCCTGAGTTGCTCTCCTTCGCCTATTCGATTCCTGCTTCAGCCAGATTTGCCGGTTGGAGGCTGAAGGGCTTCATGCGCAAGGCGCTGCAGCCGGTGCTTCCGTCTTCCATCGTCAAGGGAGCGAAGCTGGGGTTTCGTGTGCCGCTCGCCCGTTGGCTGCGCGAAGACCTTCGTGAAATGGTGAGGGATCTCTTGTCGGATGCGGCGATCAAGCGGCGTGGCTACGTGAAGCCTGAATATGTGCAATGGCTGCTCCGGGAACATGAATCGGGCCGCCGGAATTTTTCCGATCAAATCTATGCCTTGCTTGTGTTGGAGTTGTGGCATCTCGGGCGTGACGCCGTATGATGGTTGACACATCAGGGAAGCGAGCCCGATGAATATTTTATTATTGGCAGAAGTTTCTGCTGCCACTGTGATCGGGGGAGCCGAGCGGGTTCTTCGCGAGCAGGCTCTTGGGCTGCAGCAACGAGGCCATCAAGTGTGTCTGGTTGTGCGTACTCCTCAAGAGGACTTCCGCTCTCAGGTTGCGGTTGGAGCGGTGACGGAGCATCGCTATGGGGTGTCGAGAAGAAATCAGTTCGTTTTCGCATTGTCGTCATTCGTCCGGTCAGTTCAGACGTTCGATTGCGCGCGATCTCGCGATATGCTGGATGTCGTGTTGGTGCATCAATCCATGGCGGCCCTGGGGCCCATTCTGCTTCGCAGGGGTTCGGCTCGCAGCTGGGTTTACGTCTGTCATTCCCTGGCTCATGAAGAATATCTCTCTCGCAGCGGTGAAGATTCTGCCCTGTGCGGTCGGGTTTTGCGCGCGTTGGGTGCAGGGCTCCGCCGTTGGTGCGAGCGGGTGGTGATGCAGCACTGTGCGAAGGTGGTTGTCCTGAGTGCGTTCATGAAGCAGCGCGTGATGTCGGCACACAACATCGACGAAGCCAGGGTTCATATTCTGCCTGGCGGCGCCGATCCTGTGAAATTTTGTCCAGCCGAAGATCGGGCGGAAGTGCGGCGCCGTCTTGGAATTTCCACTGACAAGGTCGTGCTCCTGACCGTGAGAAATCTTGTGGCACGAATGGGACTCGATCGGCTGATCCAGGCGATGGCGCAGGTGGAGAAAGAGCATCCGGATGTCCTTGTATTGATCGGAGGATCTGGCCCCTTGCGCCAGGAACTCGAATGGCTGCTTACCGACCTCCATCTGACCCATCGGGTGAAACTTCTGGGGTTTATCGCCGAGGAAGAGTTGCCGCACTATTATCAGGCGGCTGATGTGGTGCTCATGCCTACGCATGAACTGGAAGGGTTCGGATTGGTGACGGTGGAAGCCCTGGCTTGCGGCACGCCGGTCCTCGGCACGCCGGTCGGAGCGATCCCTGAAGTGCTCGCTCGTCTGGATCCTGGATTGCTCGCAAAGGGCAGCGATCCTGACTCGTTAGCTCTGGCGATCGATGGGATCCTCAGCCGGTTTCGCGCCCAACCAGATGAATGGAAACAGTTGTCGCTCAAGGGGCGCATGCTCATTATGGAGCAGTACAATTGGAGTCGCCATAACGAGCAGCTCGACTTGCTCTTGCAGAACGTCTGCGGCCGTTCCTCTCTGCCATTGCGGGGCTGGTGATATGGGTCCGTATAAAGTCATTCATGTAATCACGCGATTGGATCGGGGAGGGTCGGCGCAGAACACGCTGCTCACGGCCATCGGGCATGAGCCAACCCGCTTTGAATCGTTAGTGGTGGCCGGCCAGGCAGGTCAGTGGGACGATCAAGGCGGCGATTTGGCGACCGATCAAAGTCTGCAACGTTTGGAGGTGGCTAAAGTCCGTTGCCTGCTCGTTCCGACCTTGACGCGAGAAATTCATCCGATGAAGGACCTGGCAACGTTTGTAACTCTCGTCCGCATTTTTCGCCGGGAGAAGCCGGCTCTTGTGCATACTCATACGTCCAAGGCCGGGGTTCTGGGCCGGCTGGCTGCGTGGATGGCGGGAGTCCCCCTGGTGGTGCATACGCCTCACGGCCATGTCTTTTATGGACATTTCGGGCGGGTAGCCTCGTGGGTATTTCTGCAGGTTGAGAGACTGTTGGCCTTCGGTACCACACACCTGATTGCGTTGACGGAGGCGGAACGGGATGAGCATCTAGCCAAAGGGGTTGGCCGGGCCGATCGTTTCTCGGTGGTGCCAAGCGGGATCGATTTGGAGCGATTCAGATGTATGGCCGGTCTGTTCGGTCGGCGCCCGCAAGGCATGATCTGTCCGCCTGATGCGATCATGGTGGGTTCGGTGGGTTGGCTGACTGAGGTCAAGGGGCATAAGTTTCTGATCGAGGCCCTGGCCCGTTTGAAGCCGCAGCATCCACGCCTCCATGTCGTGATTGTCGGGAGCGGCCGGTTGCGGGAGGAGTACTTGGCCTTGGCGGAACGGCTAGGGGTGGGAGAGGCAGTGCATTTGCTGGGGGAACGGCAGGATGTGCCGGACTGTCTGGCTGGCATGGATCTCTTCGTATTGCCTTCGCACAACGAGGGAATGGGTCGGGCTCTGGTCGAAGCGATGGCGGCTGGGCGGCCGGTGATTGCCTCGAACGTCGGAGGTATCCCTACGCTCATAGAAGACCGGCGCACCGGGCGCCTCGTGCCGCCTGGCGACGTGGTTGCGCTGGCTGAGGCCATCGATGAATTGGTCCGGCGGCCTGATATGGCTAAGGCTTTGGGTGCTGCAGCCAGCGAGAGTATCGGGTCTCGGTTCGGGGCTCAGGCGATGGTCCAAGCGGTGGAAGCTGTCTACGAAACGGCTTTAGCCAAGGGGGGGAAGTCGTGAGCAGTTCACGCCCAGGACATTGGTGCGTGTGCGCGCTTGGATGGCTCGTCATGGCGGTGGTCTGTGGGTGGACTGGCCCAGTGATCGGTGCGAGCGACGTAGGGCCGGAGTTCCGCCCCTTGGTGGCAGCGTTTCATGTGCATAGTAGGGTGAGCACCGGCACCCTGAGTCTGGATGAGCTGGCTGAGCGGGCTGAGCGATTGGGGATCGACGCAGTCGTGCTGACCGAGAATTTTGTCCTGCGGTATGAGTATGGGCTGTTTCCCCTGCGCGGATCGATCCGGCATGCCGTTGCGCTGCCGTCCGTGCTCGACTACGGACTGGAGCGATATTTCGCGGATGTGGCTGCGGCGCAGGCGCGCCATCCAAACGTATTGCTGGTGCCAGGCGTCGAGGTCGTGCCGCATTATTTCTGGACGGGGTCTCTGGCCGAGCGCAACCTGACCATGCACAATTCTCAAAAGAACCTGCTGCTGTTGGGGCTCTCGAAGCCGGAGGACTATGCCTCTTTGCCGGTTAACGGCAATCAGGCCTCCTACCATTATGGATGGAACAGTCTGTGGGAGCTGGCCCCGGCTATTGTATTCGTGCCAGCCGTCTGGCTTATGACGCGACGCTATCGCACTGCTGCTGCAATGCTGGGGCTGACGGGCGGACTGCTACTGGTCAGCGCCTGGCCTTTCGGTCAGCCGGTTTTCAGTTCCTATGACGACCGGCTTGGCGATCGGCCCTATCAGGCCCTTATCGATGCCGCCAGTGAGCGGGGCGGTCTGGTGGTGTGGTCTATGCCGGAAGCGCGGGACTTCAACGTCTACCCATTTGGTCCGTTGGGGAATGTGACCGTTAAAACCGATCCCTATCCGGAGGCTCTGGTGCGGACCACCGGCTATACAGGTTTCGGGGGCTTGTACCAAGATACGAGAACGGTTACGCAACCAGGTGGAATCTGGGACCAGGTGCTGAAGCAGTACTTAATCGGTCAACGGAGCCAGCCTCCCTTTGCGCTCGGGGAAATCGCTTTCCATACGCCCGGCTCTGCGGGGATCGAGTTGGATCAGGTTTTGACGGTCTTCTGGGTGAAGGATAGGACGGTGGACGGCCTGATCGATGCCCTGCGCCAGGGCCGTTTTTATGCGACAGGGAAAAATCTCCGGCTCGATATATTCCACGTCGAATCTCAGGGGAGCCAGAGTCTAGCCTCGCCCGGAGAGGTCTTTAATCGCACCGGCGCTTGCGATGTGACCGTCCGGCTCTCTGTCACAGCGACCGACAAGGGCGCTTATCCGATCTCGGTGACGATTATCTGTTCCGGGCAGATTGTTTCAAAGGTTGCCGGAGTCACTCCGTTTGAACAGCAGTTTGTGGACGATACGGCGCCGCCTGACAGTAAGAATTTTTACCGAGTGGAGGTTGAGGGAGCGGGAGAAATTTTGAGTAATCCTGTTTTCATTGGGCCTGTTCTGGCAGAATCGAATGGCGGTCATCCATCGACAACTACTGGGAGGGTGGGGCCGCTGAACGGGTCGTCAGGGATGACGGCTGAGCACTAACAACTGAGAACTGCGAGATGCGGATCGCCATACATCAGCCTCAGTTTTTGCCTTGGCTCGGCTATCTGGACAAGATCGACCAGGTCGATCTGTTTGTGATCCTGGACAATGTGCAGTTCAAGAAAAACGAGTGGCAGAATCGCAACCGGATCAGAACGGCCCAGGGCTGTCAGTGGCTGACGGTGCCCGTGCTGCATCGGTTTGGGCAGCGGGTGAACGAGGTGTGCATCAACCAGACATCGGACTGGCCGAGCAAGCACCTGCATGCGCTGGAGATGCATTATAGCCGGGCCGCGTATCGTGATTCTGTTCTGGAGGGGCTTCGGCCCATTTATCAGCAATCCTGGCGCAGCTTGGCTTCTCTCAATCTGGCGGTGCTCGAATGGCTGCTGGCGGCATTCGGGATCACGACTCCTTTGAAGCTGGCGTCAGAGATGACTGTGCGGGACGAGCCCACCGATCGCTTGATCGATATTTGCCGGACGGTCGGCGCCACTCATTATTTGGCTGGAGCCGGCGCTCCCGGCTATATGGATGTGCCCCGGTTTGAGGCGTCGGGCCTCATGCTGGAGATGCAAGACTTTCGATCTCCGGTCTATGCGCAATGTTATGAGCCATTCGTGCCAGGTCTGGCAGCCATTGACTTGCTTCTCACATGCGGGAATGATGCGCTACGGCTTCTGCGGGAGGCGAGGGGTTCTCGGCAGGCGGTTTAATTGACAGTGAGTAGGGAGGCGGCGATGAGTGAGCAGTCGAATCGGATCCGTGTGCTGGCTCTGGGCGCCCATCCGGATGACATCGAAGCAGGCTGCGGAGGCGCGCTTATCAAGTATGTGCGGGCCGGGCATCAGGTATTCCAGATGGTGTTGACGGAAGGGGAAGAAGGGGGGGCGAGCAGCGTCCGCCGGCAGGAACAGGAAGTGGCGGCGAAGCTGATCGGCGTCGAGAAGGTCTATTGGGGCGGTCTCAATGATACGGAAGTTGCCGTCGACCGAGCCTTGATTAAACAGATCGAACAGGTGGTC
>SXGU01522669.1_pt1 | contig 13008 bp, 9 predicted proteins | sample 3174531 | NCBI WGS metagenome assembly SXGU01 (sample SAMN11356863, study PRJNA531348) | freshwater metagenome | isolation source: freshwater sample F1-140 | place: China: Fuxian Lake, Yuxi | collected 2017-12-25 | reverse complement strand
GAATCCCTCCGTCTCCGCCAAGTCTCGATCCGCCGGCTTCCGGCATGTCCGCCGTCGTCCGAAAAAGGCTTTTCACGCCGTCGTTTCCGATTAGTCTGCCCCTGATGGACGTCCGCCGACGTCCAGGGACATCCGAACAGCTTCGGGGGCACGATGGGGGCAGAGCTCGGCGATCGCGTGGGGGCACGGCGGACGGACCTTCACTTCCGAGCCGCGAAGCCGGGCGAGCGCGAATATCGCATCGGAGCCGGCGGCGGGCTCTACCTGCACGTCGCCACCACCGGGCGCAGGACCTGGCGGCTCAAGTATCGCCGCGAAGGCAAGGAACACCGGATCGTGTTCGGCGCCTATCCCGACATCTCGCTGAAGCGTGCGCGCGAGCTGAGGGATGAAACCAAGTCCTCGCTCCGCGCTGGCCGCGACCCCAAGGCGGGGCTGAGGCCGAACAAGTCCCGGGCGGCGATGCCGGGAGAGAGCTTCGAGGAGGTCGCCCGCGCATGGCACCGGCTGCAGAGCCCGCGGTGGAAGCCCGTGCACGCCGAGGACGTCATCACCAGCATGGAACGGGACCTATTCCCGGCGATCGGCGCGACGGCGCTGCGCGACATCGACGAGCCAACCGTCCTGGCCGCCCTGCGCAAGGTGGAGGAACGGGGCGCCATCGAAACCGCACGCCGGCTGCGGCAACGGGTCGAGCGCATCTTCAAGTTCGGCAAGGGGGCCGGGCTGTGCTCGCACAATCCCGCCGTTGACGTGCGCGAATCGATGACGCCGCTGCCGGCCCGCCGCCGCTGGCCGGCGCTGCTCGACCTCGAGCAGCTGCGCAGATTGGTCACGCGCATCGACACGGCGGCGGCGGCGCCGGTGACGCGCCTCGCCAGCCGCTTCCTCGCGCTGACGGCGCAACGCCCGGGCATGGTCAGGCAATTGCCGTGGCATGAAATCGAGGGCGTCGACTGGTCCGATCCCCACGCGCCGGCGCCGGCCGCCCTGTGGCGAGTGCCGGCGGCGCGGGTGAAGCAGGAGCTGGACCTGCGGGAGGACGATGCGTTCGAGCACCTGGTGCCGCTTTCCAGACAGAGCGTCGAGGTGGTGCGCGCCATTCACTCGCTGACGGGGCGCGGACCACTGGTGTTCCCGTCCGGCCGGAGCGTTCAGGAGCCCATGTCCGAAAATGCCATCGGGTATCTCTACAACCGCGAGGGCTACAAGGACCGCCACGTGCCGCACGGTTGGAGGTCGAGCTTCTCGACCCTGATGAACGCCAAATCGCACGCCGCCTACGGCGGTTCGCTGCGCGAGCACACCGACCGCCTGATCATCGATCTGATGCTCGCCCACCTGCCCCGCGGCCTGTCGGAGACGGAGCTCGTCTACAATCGGAACGCATACATGCCGCGCCGGCGCGAGATCGCGCAGGACTGGGCCGACATGCTCCTGGAAGGCATGCCGCCGGCGGTCACCCTCGTCGAAGGTCGGCGACGGCGACCGGCGAACTGAGAGCGCTTGAGAAGGAACGGACTTTGGTCGACACAACCCTACGCATCGTCCACACTTCCGACTGGCACGTCGGGCACGAGCTCTACTGCCACGGACGCGAAGCCGAGCACGACGCGTTCCTCAGCTGGCTGATCGGGACCCTCACGGCGACGCGGGCCGACATGCTGCTGGTCACCGGCGACATCTATGATGTCGCGAACCCCCCGACCGCGGCCATGGCCCGGGTCTACGGCTTCATCCGGACCGCGCTCACCGAGTGCCCGCACCTGACCATCGCGATGATCGGCGGGAACCACGACTCGGCGGCCCGAATCAACTTGCCGGGAGCGCTCCTGGAGGCGGGCCGCGTCCACCTCATCGGCCAGCTCCCGCGCTGCGACGGCGTCATCGAGATGGACCGCCTCCTGGTCCCGGCACGCCGCTCCGACGGGACGGTCGGCGCGTGGGTCGTCGCCGTTCCCTACTGCCGGCCGGGAGACCTCGGGCAGGGCAACCTCGCCGATCTGTATCGGAACGTCATCGAGTCAGCGCACGCGTTGGCCGACGGGCTCCCGCTCGTGGTTACCGGACACCTCCACCTCGCGGGAGGCGACGTTTCCCCGAACTCCGAGCGCCGGATCGTGGTCGGCGGCGAAGAGGCCGAGCCGTCCAGCCTGTTCGACGAGCGCGTCGCCTACGTCGCCCTCGGTCACCTCCACCGCCCGCAGCAGGTCGAGGGCGCAACCCTGATCCGCTACGCCGGCTCGCCGATACCGATGTCCATGGCGGAGAGGGACTACCGGCACTCGATCACGTTGGTCGAAATCGCGGACGGCTCGGTGAGCGCCTCGGAAATAGAGGTGCCCCGCCTCGCCAGGTTCGAATCGTTGCCCCGGGACGGGGCCCGACCGATCGCCGAAGTGGAGGCAGTGCTCCGCGAATACGATCCTCCCATGGGCGGCGAGCCTCCGTTCGTGGAGGTCTGCATCCTAATGGACAGTCCGGAGCCCGGCATCGCCGCGCGGGTGCATGCCGCCCTTCAGGAGAAGGCGGTGAGGCTCGCGGGCATCAAGAGCGTGCTTCCAGACCACGCGCAGAGAGGAGCGATAGCCGCCACGGTCCAGGAGCTAGAGGAGATCGATCCAGTCGGCGTCCTCCGTGAACTGCACATGCGACGCCATGGGGCGGAGCCGGCAGCGGACCTGACGGCCGCCTTCGAGCGCCTTCTCGTCGAGGTCGCGGAAGCCGAGGCGGAAGCGTGAGGATCCTAACCGTCCGCGGCTGCAACCTCGCCAGTCTCGAGGCACCCTTCGAGGTCGATTTCTCGCAAGAGCCGCTGGCGGGAGCGGGAATATTCGCGATCACCGGGCCGACGGGCGCGGGCAAGTCGACGCTGTTGGACGCGATCTGCCTCGCCCTCTTCAACAAGGTGCCCCGTCTCCTCTCCGCGCCGAAGGGTCAGATCGGTGCCGGCGACGGCGAGGCGCTGTCGGCGTCAGATCCCCGCGCGTTGCTCCGTCACCGCGCGGCGGAGGGATATGCCGAGGTGGATTTCGTTGGCCGCGACGGAAAGTCCTACCGGGCGCGGTGGAGCGTCCGGCGCAGCCGGCAACGGAGCGAAGGGAGACTGCTGGACGCGAAGCTGGAACTGACCGACATCGCGACCGGGGAGCGGATCGGCTCGACCCGGACGGACACGCTCGCCGAGACCGAGGCGCGCGTGGGCCTGTCCGCGGAACAGTTCGGGCGCGCGGTCCTCCTCGCCCAAGGCGACTTCGACGCCTTCGTCCGCGCCGATCCCAACGCCAGGGCGGCACTGCTCGAGCGTCTCACCGGCACCGGAATCTACGCCAAAGCCGGCCAGGCCGCCTTCCGGAAGGCACGCGCGCTGCAAGCGGAGCTCCTCGACCTCGAAGCGCGAATCGGGGATCGAGCGGTGATGGCGCCCGCCGATCGGAAAGAGGCGGAGCAACGGCTGACGCAGGCCCGGGATGCACGGCGGGAGGCCGGCGCAGCAGTGCAGGCACTGGAGGCCGACCACAATTGGCACCAGCGTCGCAGCGCCTTGGCGAGGGCAACCGAGGAAGCGCGGGTGCGACTCGCCGAGGCGCAGGCCCAGTCCGATGCGCTCGATCCACGGCGAGCGGCGCTGGCGCAGCGTCGCCGCGCCGCCGTGGTGGTCCCTCTCCTGCAAGGCCTCCGCCAATCCGAGGAGAGATGGCGGCGGCGCGGAGCATCCGCCGCTGACCTGGCGGAGCTCGCGGACCAGGCCCAGGAGAGCGCGCGCAAAGCGAGCGCGGAGGAAAAAGCGGCGGTCGAGCGACTGGCCGGTGCCGAGAAGTCGGTCAGGGCCGCCGAACCTGAGCTCGAGAAGGCTCGGCTGCAGGACGAGCTGATCGCCCGCCGCCTCTCCGAGCTGCAGCCGCTGATGGACGAATGCGCCGAGGGAGAGCGGATCGAGGCGGAAGCCAGGGAGGAGCACGAAAAGGCGGTTCGGGAACTGGACGACAAGCGCAGGAAAGCCGCGGAACAGGGTGAGTGGGTCGAAGCCAACCAGGCGAGATCAGACCTCTCGATGCGCCTCGGCGAGATACTGGCGGACCTTGAAGAGCATGCCGGCCTCGCCGGTCGGAAATCTGAGCTCGACGAAGAACTGGCGGATGCCCAGGCGGCATCAGGGGAAAAGTCGTCGGCGCTCGAAGCAGCCGTCGATGCCCTTGCCTCCTCCCGCAGCCGGCGCAGCGAGGCCGAGGAACGATGCCAGGCGGCGAGGGCGTCCGACGCCGGCCCGCAGACCATCGCAGCCTCCGCCCGACGTCGCGACCTCGTCCAGGCGGTGCTCCCGTGCTGCATAGCGGTTCAGGCGGCGGCGGAGCGGCTCACGGAGGCGCGACATGCGTGCACGGCGTCCGAGGCCGAGCGCGACGAGTGCGCCGGGGAAGCCGAACGCGTTGATGCGAGGCAAGGTGAGATCAACCGGGACCTGCCGACCGCCCGCGCGCGGTTGGAGGAGGCGCGGCGCGCCAGGGATCTCTCGTCGGCGTCCGAAGAAGAGGCTTCCGAGCGGATGAGGGCGCTCCTGCGTGACGGCGAGCCATGCCCCGTCTGCGGGTCGAGGGAACACGACATCGCCGGTTTCGGCGCGATGTTCGAGGCCCGCCGGGCGGAGGACGCCGCACGCGTGGAGGAACTCGAGCGGAAGGTCTCCGACCTTGATCGAGAGGCGGCGGGGCTGCAGCAACGGCGGCAAGACCTCGTGCGCAGGATCGATGCGGCGGCCCAACGGATCGAAGTCGGGGCGGCCGCCATCTTCGAGCTGGAGCAGAGGAACCGCGGCGTCGTGGAGGCGCTCTCGACGGCGCTGCGGGACGCCGGCCTGGACACGAATTCGGAACCGGAGGCGGCGGACCGGGAGGCACGCTCTCGCCTCCGCGACATCGACGCCGAACTTCGGGAGCTGGAGGAAAAGCGGAACGCCCACGAGGAGGCTCGGGCGGCGTTGGAAACCGCCCGGTCGGAACTGGAGCAAGCCGAGGAGGAACATCGCCTCAGGGAACGCGCGGCCAACAACGCGGCCCAGCGCCTCGCCTCCATCGAAACGGCGCTCTCAGACGTGCGGCTGCGATCCGCGACAGTAGAATCCGATCTCGAGCGCCGACTGGCCCCACATCTCGACTGGAGATCGGCCCGCAATCCGGGCGCGGCGGTCGAAGCGCTCGTCGAGGAATGGAGGGAGCGGAACCGCGAACTGGAAAACCTCCGGCAGTCGATTCCCGGATTGACGGATGCGGTGCATCGGGCTGCTCTGCGCAGGCAGGGCGCGAAAGATGGTGCAACCGCCGTCAAGCGGAAGCTGAGCGAATGCAGGGAGACGATCGCGGTCCACGAGGACGAGCGCGGCAAGCTGCTCGGCGGCAGGAGCGTCGAAGAGGTCAGAAGCGGTCTGACCCTGGAAGTGGAGAGCGCGGCCGAGGCCCTCCGGAGCGCGCGCGCCGCGGGGGAGACGGCCGGTCGCGCCGCCGCCGCCGCCGCCGCGAAGCTCGACGAGTGCAGGCAGGCCCACGGCGAGGACGCCGCAGAGGTGGAAAGAGTCAGGAAGGAGCTGGACACGGTCCTCCAGGCGCGCTCCCTCAGCCTCGGCGAAGTGGAACGGGAAGCCGGAGCCGACGAAGGCGAGCTGGAAAGGGAGGCGGAGACGATCGCGGCGGCCGAGCGCGGCGTGCTCGCCGCGCAGACGGCTCACGCGACGCGGTCGCGCGACCTGACCGAGCACGAGGCGGCCGAGGCTCCTCCGCGCGACGCCGAGCAAACGCTGCACGAGCTTGAGCTCGCCCGCCGACAGGAAGCCGAAGCCGCCGATCAGCTCACGGAGGCAGATCTCGCGATCCGCCGCGACGACGATGCGCGAACCGCTACGGCGCTGCTGCGGTCGGAGCTCGACGGGAAGCGAGACGCAGCGCAGGTGTGGCTCCGCCTCGACCAATTGATCGGTGACGCCACCGGCAACGGCTTTCGGCGCTTCGCGCAAGGCCTGACGCTCGACCGATTGCTCGTGCACGCAAACGCCAAACTCGCGGAGCTGCGGCCCCGATACACGCTCGAGCGGGTGGCCACGGGCGACATGCTGCTCCAGGTCGTCGACCACGAGCTGGCGGGGGAGGTGCGCGGCCTGCACAATCTTTCGGGCGGCGAGCGCTTCCTGGTGAGCCTCGCCCTGGCACTGGGGCTCGCGGAGATGTCCACCAGCCGCGGGCTCAGGATCGAAAGCCTCTTCATCGACGAGGGTTTCGGCTCCCTCGACAGCGCTTCGCTCGGCGACGCGATCGCGATGCTGGAGCAGCTGCATGCGACCGGCCGCCGGGTCGGCGTGATCAGCCACATCGAGGAGGTGAAGGAGAGGATTCCCGTCAAGGTGGCGGTAACTCCGACCACGCGCGGCAAAAGTCGGATCGAGGTGCTGTCGGACTGATTCCGGCAAGGCCTGGACGGCACCTTGCGAGCGCGTCGGGTCGGCCGCGCCGGAACAGCGATGCCGTCAGTCCGGTCCCTTTCCCCAATCGGCGGGGGCCAGGCACCATCGTTCAACCTCGTCCTCATACCATCCGATCATGCGCCCGCCGAGCGCCACGCTCTGCGGGAACCTGCCCTCGGCCATCCTCTCGTAGATCGTGGAACGGCCGAGACCCGTGCGCGCCCGAACTTCGGGCAGGCGTAGCACCGCCCGAGAGCGCTGTGCCAATTGGTCCGGAGCGCCGCTTTCCTCGCCGCCGCCGGCGGTCGGCACCACGGGTTGGCACCAACGCTCCATGAACCGCTCGAAGTCGGCCTCGTCCACGAAGATCCAGTGCGATCCCGGCGCAACCGGGTCCGCCCACTTGGCGGGATCGACGGTCCCGGTGCCGAATCGACGGGTGAAGTCGTCGAGCTCCCAACGATCGGGACCGAACGGCTCCCGCTCGCCGCCGCCGATCGGCCGTATCCACGAGCGGACCTCCCCGTCCAGGATCAGTCCGCCCAGGAAGCGGGCGGACGACCTGACCTCCGCCACCCGATCGGGCTCCCCTTTTCCCGCGAGGGCGCGACCCGTCTCGTCCCGGGAGATGCCCCAATGGCATTCGCAGAATTCGGCCAGCGCCTCGGGCAAGGTGAGGCCGCCGGCGGACCGCGGCGGCTCGCCCTCGCCGAACGGCCTCCAATCCGGACGCCCCTCCGTCCCGCCGCCACCCGAGCCATTCACGTCAGCAACGACTTCGTCATGCCTGCCCTCCTAAGTCGGGATGGTGCGCAGTTCCACCGATGGCGCGGAAATGCTTCCGAAACGGCACCTTCTCGCGGTTGCCGACCGGCATGAAGTCTGGTGGTCTGGATCGGCGATGCGGGAGGCGACCGGCTCCACGTCCACTCCTTCGCGCGCAGCGGGGGGCGGAAACGACCGATCATCCGGGCCGCCGGAACCGCGGACCGGTTGCTTGCGACCGGTTCCTGGCGCATCGCCAGCGAAGGAGTATCGATCTTGGCTTTCCTGACCGACGCCGAACTGAACGCGATCCGCGTGACGCGCATGATCCTGCACGTTGTCGGCAATCGGGAGCAGCCGTTCGAGCCGCAGCCGGAGGTGCCCGTCGGCGACGAGGAACTGTTTTTCCGGTCCCGCATCATCGCCGAAGCCGCCGACGGCGTCCATCAGTTCACCCGCCACTCGCGCGTCCGGCCGATCCTGGAGCAGGTTGCCCGGGGCGAGATCGACTTCGAGCGGGGCGGTCAGGAGCTGGCGGAGCTGTTCCGGATCGAGCATCCCGTCCAGAGCACCAGCGGCGCGTTCTTCGTCTTCGAACTCGACGTGGCCGACGCCACGGCCCGCATCTACGCGCTCGTCAAATACGATTACCGGGAGGCGGTGGAGCTCGCCCAGGCCCAGGGAAGGAACGTGCTGCGGACGATCGTGCAGGCGTTCGTGAAGGAAAAGCGTGCGGTGCAGAAATTCTGCATCGTGCGGGTCCGGAACGGCAGCGCGGAACCGGTCGTCTCCGCCTCCGACCGGATGCACGAGGCGCCCGACCTCACCGACTATTTCGAACGCTACCTCGGCGTGGAGCGGAACCGGTCGACGGAGGAACTGAGCCAGCGGCTCGGGCGCGCGATCCGGGACGCCGCCGAGGCGGTGCGCGCCCATCTGCCGGTTCCCGTGCCGACGGCGATCGTGCGCGCCAAGCAGGCGCTGCAAGCCCGCAACACGGTCACCAACGACGATGTCGTCGATGCCCTGCTCCATGCCGCCGACCGTCCCGCGGACGAGGCCACCCGCGCCCAGATCGAAACGACGGCACGGCGCTGCCTGCGCTCGAACGGACTGCAGGACGTGGAGTTCAGGCCGGATCCGGCGACACTGCAGGTGCGGCCCAGGCAGGTGGTGCGCACGGCCGAGGACGTGCGGCTCGAATTTCCGGCCGAGCAGCTCGGCAACTCGGTGACGCGCCAGGACATTGACGGCCGGACCGTGTTCACCGTCACGACCAACCAATTGCTTGAAGATGGCACGGTCCGGCAACGCATTCGCTGACGAGGCCGACCGCCTGGCGGGCATCGGCAGGGTGTTGGCCGAGACGCGCGACCGCGTGCTCGTCGACGGTCTCACCGGCAAGGAGGTCAGGGCGCTTCTCCCGACGCTCGACGCGAGCGGCGTCCAATTCGGCGAACTGAGCGACGAAGCGGGACCGGTGCCGCCGGACGCCCTTCGGGACGACGCCGAGAACCTGCGCCTGGTCGCGCTGAAGCCGGCCGCGCCCGACGAGGTTGAGCACTACCTCACCGGGACCGGCTTCGAGGCCTCGCTCCGGCGCCCGCAGACCACGAGCCGCGTCTGGCTGACGGGCCTCCCGCATCCGGTGGAAACCATGACCGTGCGGTATGCGGCGTGGGGTGACGAGGAACCGTTCGCGCCCGCGGAGCCGCCCGACCCGGCGCGGGTGGTGCGGATCCTGGGCAGCCGCCCGCCGGTCGAGCCGATCGGCCGGTGGCTCCTGCGGGACCACCAGACCGACGTCGGCGCTCCGCCGTTCGCAGCCTGGAGACGCCGGTCGATGGAGCGCCTCGCGGAGGCGCTGGCCCAGGAGATCGAGCCCGACGGGCAACTGCTCTTCCGCGGGCCGCCTCCCACCCGCTTCCGGGCGGAGGGAGCCCAGCGCGGTGAGGCCGGCGCCATCGCCGGCCTGCACAGGACCGCCGGATGGGTCTACGAGAACGCGCGCGAACTCGAGAACCGGCACGGGCTGGTGGCGGCGGAAGTGGCCAGATCGCCCCTGCGCGGCGGCAACCTCAACGACCTCGCCGCGACCGCCGGCGCAGCGCTGGAAGGCGCACGCATCGCTTATAATTTCGGCGTGACCGAACAGAGCCGCGAGACGCTGAAGGCGCTCGGCGACCTGCGGAAATCCGTCGCCGACGAAACCGCCAAGCTGGCGGAGTCGACGCGCGCCATGGCGACCGCGGTGGCGGGCGCGGTGTTCGGCAACGTCGGACTGATCGTCGCCCGCCTGACCCTCCCCGCCCAGGCGACGTTCGTCCACTGGGCAGCCGCGGTCATCGCCGTCGTGCTCGCGCTCTACGTAGCGTCGGTGATCGCGAGCGGCGCGCGGTTCCTCGCGATCCAGCGCGACCTTCGGGCGGATTGGCGGAACCGGCTCTACAGGTTCCTGCCGGACGACGAATACGAGGCGATGGTCGCGGAGCCCGCCCGGAAGGCGGAGGCTGCGTTCCGGCTCGCCGCGATCGCCGGCGGCGTCCTCACCGCCCTGGTGTTCGTGGCCACGTTGCTCATCATCGCACGGGCCTGACGCCCGGGGGCGCGCCTCAGACCGAGGTGGCGGTGGTCGAGTTGCGTCCCTTCCCGGGCCCGATGAGTTTCAGCAAACCCAAGGCGACCGCGAGCAGCGGCGCGATGATCTCGATCGCCTTCATCTCCGCGTCGAGCAGCGATGCGTCGCCCGCCCAGATCACGAGAGCGCAGCCCGCGAGCAGCGCCAGGGCGTGCAGCACCAGACCGGTGCAGACGAAGATCAGGACACCATGATTAGCACTATTCACCACGAGAAGCTCCTCTGCCGACCAAGGTGAGTCTCTCAGAGCCGTGTTCCGGCGGCAACCGGAACTTTCTCAGTAAACCACGAAACCTTTGTTGACCCTCAATGCGATTCGAGTCCGTGCGCGCGATGCCGTGGCTCGATGGAGCGCAACTCGGAATGGAAGGAAAAGCACATGGGAAAGCTCACGCTGCCCAACGACGCAGCTGGTTGGGATCGCCTCGCCATCGCGATACTCAAATCCGAACTGAAGATGGCCGACATGACCTATGTGGATCTGGAGCGGAAGCTCGCCGGGATCGGGGTCGACGACCACCACAAGAACATCAGCGCGAGGATCCAGAACGGCCGCTTCACCGCCGCCTTCTTCCTGCAGGCGCTCGTCTGCGCGGGCGTTTCCGAGCTGTCGCTGCCCAGGCTTCCTGACGATCAAGCATGACCGGGAGAGAGCGAAGCGCGCGGCGGCATCGACCCGGCGCCACTTGGAGGAGGCGACGGAATGTCGAAGCGGCTCCGCACCTTCCAAGTCACTCCCGGGCGCACGAGCCTTTACCCGCCGGAACGGACTGTGGCACGCTGTTAGGCAATCAAGGGACCCCAACGAATGCATCTGCGAAAGGACAAGTCGCTCGACGAACTCGCCGAAATCGGCAACGTCGCGCAATTCGTCAGCTACTCTCCCGAAGGCGGCTCCCCGAAGCAGGAATATCTGCGCATCCTGGGCGTGAGGCCCAACGCCGCGTTCGCGTCGCCGAGCGAGGCCGTCGAACTGCTGCTGGAGCGCTCCGCGGAACGCTCGGTCAACGTGCGGAGCTACACTCCCGAAAGTCCGCGGTCGCGGGAGTTCGTCTACGGGCTCACCGACGTCGCGAGCGTGCTCGAAACCCTGTCGAGGCTCACCGCCCAGGGTCTGCACACCATCGTCAACGAGACCGTCGACATCAGCGACGGCGGGGTTTCCGGGGTGGCGCAATCCGGTGTCATCGAGTTCGCGCCGGATGACACGCCGCGCTGCGTCGAGAAACCGGGGGTCGCCTCGCTGCCGCTCGAGATGGGATTGGCGCTGCTGGAGACCGTTTACGGCTTCCGGCCCGATCTCGGCCCGTCCGGCGGGCGGGTCGAATTCAGCATCCACCCGCGCCCGCGGGGCTGGCGAGCCACCCACACCTTGCTGTGGGAACGGGAGGACACGTCGGACGAGACCGACACCGCTGGCCTCGCCTGGCCCAACCGCTTCAGTCGGCACATCGGCGACAAGGCCTACGGCCTCCTGATGGCGCATCTGAGCGGCCACGACGTCCCGGAGACCACCTGCATCCCCCGGCGATTGGCGCCGTTCCGCTTCGGCCGTCCGACGGGTAACGCCGAGCGCTGGATCCGCACCTGCCCGACCGAGCAGGATCCCGGCCGCTTCACCACCCACCGCGGCTGGCTGGACCCCTACAGGCTGATGTCCGACGAGGATCCCGACGGCACCAGGATCGCCTCCATCCTGGCGCAGTCCGGGGTGCGGCCCTTCCACTCGGGAGCCAGCATCGTTGACGCCGCCGGCCGGCTGGTCATCGAGGGCGTCGGCGGCGGCGGCGACCTCTTCATGCTCGGCCGGCGATCGCCCGAACCGGTGCCGCCGCAGGTCAGCCGCGACGTCGAGGCGCTCAACGCCAGCCTGGCCGCGACGTTCGGACCGGTTCGCACCGAGTGGGTCCACGACGGCGAGGAGGCCTGGATCGTGCAGCTCCACCGCGGAGCAACCACGAGCGAGGCGCAGGTGCTCGTGCCGGGGGAAAGGGAGCATTGGATCGGTTTCGAGGTCTCCCGCGGCCTCGAGGAGTTGCGCGCCCTCCTGCGGACGCTCGACGGCGACGCCGGTGTCCGACTGGTCGGCCAGGTCGGCATGACCAGCCACATCGCGGACCTCGTCCGAAAGTCCGGCGTCCCGGCCCGCGTGGTCGCAGCGGAATGAGGCTCAGAGGCGGTCGAACACCGTCCCGCCCCTCGGGCTGAACAGGCGATCGTAGAGCCTGAGCAGGCCGGCGTCGGTCAACGCGGCGAGATAGTCGCAGACCACCCGCGGATCCCCGTCGGCCGAGGCGAACTCACCCGCGACCGGTTCGGGGAGCAGCTTGGCGGGCGCGGTCATCAGCGCCTCGAACACCGCCACCACCATGCGCTTGCCCTTGAACTCCAGATGCTGGACGGCGGCGCTGTCGATGACCCGGCGCGAGATCAGCTTCTGCAGCGCATCGAGCAGCGGACGGGCCGCCTCGTCGAGGACGAGCCTGCAGTCGAGCAGAGGGTCCTCGAAGCTGCCCAGCCGCTCGATGCGGGTCGCGCGGATGAGGTGGTGGACGAGCCGTCCGATCAGCCGCTTCCTGCAACCGGGCGGACCGAACAGGCCCGCGACGAAGCCCGGATAGTCGACGCCAACACCGTCCACCGGCCGGTCGGCCAATCCGGCCAGCAGCTCCCGGCAGACGTCCGGCGGCACGGCGTCGGCGAAATGATCGGCGTCGATCAGCCCGAGCGCGAGCGCATCCTCCAAGTCATGCACGCCGTAGGCGATGTCGTCGGCAGCATCCATGATGGAGCAGTCCACGGACTTGTGCAGGGTCTTGGCATGGCCGCCGGCGCGCGGCGCCACCTGCGTGAACGCGTCCCGGTCCGCTTGCGAAAGGGGCTCCAGGACCCACGCGAACAGGTCGGCGTCGACGTCGTAGCAGGCCTTGACCGGCTTGCAGCTGCCCTCGTCCAGCGTCCGGAACAGCGAGGGGCCGCCGAGCAGGCCAGGGCGCATTTCGGGGTTGAGCGCACTCGACCGCAACGCCGGATACTTGAGCAGGCCGAGCAGCGTCCTGCGGGTGAGGTCCGCGCCGCAACGGCTGGTGTAAGGCTCGAGGTGGGCGAGCAGCCGGAACGTCTGCGCGTTGCCCTCGAAGCCGCCATGATCGCG